>Ga0214919_10004557_pt1 | contig 20220 bp, 20 predicted proteins | sample LL1503_MetaG_FD_177994 | JGI IMG/M metagenome (GOLD analysis project Ga0214919, IMG submission 177994) | Freshwater microbial communities from Lake Lanier, Atlanta, Georgia, United States - LL-1503 | ecosystem: Environmental > Aquatic > Freshwater > Lake | place: USA: Georgia | collected... | reverse complement strand
GTCACCGCCGCACCTATATTGGCTCGATGCCCGGTAAGGTCATCCAGGCCATGAAGAAGGCCAAGGCGACCGATCCCTTCTTCCTGTTCGACGAGATCGACAAGCTGGGGGCCGACTATCGCGGTGACCCGTCATCGGCCCTGCTCGAGGTCTTGGATCCCGAACAGAACGGGACCTTCGCCGACCACTACCTTGAGGTTGATTACGACCTGTCGCAGGTGATGTTCGTCACGACGGCCAATAGCCTGAACATGCCCCAGCCCCTGCTGGACCGCATGGAGATCATCCGCATCCCTGGCTACACTGAAGATGAGAAGGTCGAGATCGCTAAGCGGCACCTGTTGAGCAAGTTGGCGACCAATCACGGCCTCAAGGCGGAAGAATGGATCGTTCCAGACGACAGTCTCCGCGACTTGATCCGCTATTACACCCGTGAAGCGGGCGTGCGGTCACTGGAGCGCGAGCTCGCCAATCTGGCACGCAAGACGGTCCGCGATCTTGAACGTGAAAAGCTGACCTCGATCACCATCGATGCGGCGCGTTTGGATAAGTATGCCGGCATTCGTCGCTATCGCTTCGGCGAGACCGATACTGAGGATCTGATCGGCATGGTGACGGGTCTGGCTTGGACCGAATTTGGCGGTGATATTCTGACCATCGAAGCGGTGCGCATGCCCGGCAAGGGGCGGATGAGCATCACCGGCAACCTCAAGGAGGTGATGAAGGAATCGATCTCGGCGGCCAATTCCTATGTCCGGTCGCGGGCCGCAGCCTTTGGCATCAAGCCGACCCTGTTCGAGAAGACCGACGTCCACGTTCACGTGCCCGAAGGGGCGACCCCTAAGGATGGACCCTCTGCAGGTGTGGCCATGGCCGTCTCTATGGTCTCGGTCCTGACGGGCGTTCCTGTGCGCAAGGATCTGGCCATGACCGGAGAGATCACGCTGCGGGGCCGGGTTCTGGCCATTGGCGGCCTGAAGGAAAAGCTGCTTGCGGCCCTGCGTTCCGGCATCAAGACGGTCCTGATCCCTGAGGAAAACGTCAAGGATCTGGCCGACATTCCGGACAATGTGAAGTCCGTCTTGGAGATCATTCCGGTTGCAACGGTGGACCAGGTTCTGGCTCACGCGCTGGTTCGGCCCCTGACTCCGATCGAGTGGATTGAGCCAGATGATTCGGTTGTGGCGGCTGTAAAGGCCGATGAAGGTGACCTAGACGCCGTAATTACCCACTAAACAGCAAATTAACGCTGATTACCTAGGCGGCGCAGAGGAATCTGCGCCGCCTTTGTTTGACGAGGGGGCTTGCCGATGCTCATAGTCGCTATAGCGCACCGACCATGCAGGATCGTTGCCACATATAGGGTTGGGAGATATTCATGACGAAAGCCGAACTGGTTGCTGCGATGGCAGACAAGGCTGGATTGACCAAGGTGCAGGCTAAAGACGCGCTGGACGCATTTTTGGAATCTGTAACGGAATCCCTAAAGAAGGGCGAAGATGTTCGTCTCGTCGGCTTCGGCAGCTTCCTGCCCGTCGACCGCGCGGCTGGTACGGCCCGCAATCCTCGCACCGGTGAGACCGTTGCTCGGGCTGCTGCCAAGACTGCGCGCTTCAAGGTGGGTGAAGGACTGAAGTCCGCTCTGAACTAAGAGCCCCTCCAAGAATGAGATCAAAAGGGTGGGCGCACTAGCGCTCACCCTTTTTCATGACTAGAAGACCACATCGAAGCGGGCTAAAGGTCCGTTCGTCGGGCGGCTAGCTCAGCTGGTCAGAGCACCTCGTTTACACCGAGGGGGTCGGGGGTTCGAACCCCTCGCCGCCCACCAGCCTTCGCTCTTCGAGCTTCGGCTTGGCAAGCCATTGGCGATCTAATAATCAATCAATCAGACTGATGTGATGTAAGGTGTGGAGCTTTAGCGCCAGCGCCACCTCCCGGCTTGGGAAAGTGGCGCGAGTGACGGGACTCGAACCCGCGACCTTCGGCGTGACAGGCCGACGCTCTAACCAACTGAGCTACACCCGCATCGGCCGCGCCCGAAAGCAACGGCGGCGTGAGGCGCGGTTGATAGGGCCGGGGCCGGAACCTGTCAACAGACAAGTTGGGTTCCGCTAACGGTTCTGTGGATGGAATGGAACAGCGCCGCCCCATGCCGGATCTGACCTTGGGTCAACAGTCGTTCCTTAGGTACGTGAAGATTAAATTGCCTGCAAAGAGAGGAAAACTATCTAAATCGGTAAGGCTCAGTTTGAAGCTAAGACAGGCTTGGGCTACAAGGCCTTCGACTCGATCTTCGGGCGTTGCTGGCTTTGGTGGCGATGGGCTTAGAAGGTCAGGGGCAAGAGGGCCAGATGAACGGATTTTTGCTGCAATATCTGCCGATCGTCATCTTTCTCGGCATCGCGACGGTGCTGGGCGTGGCGTTCATCCTTGCGGCGGCGATTCTAGCCCCCAGGGCGCCGGATCCTGAAAAGTTGTCGGCCTATGAGTGCGGGTTCAATGCCTTTGACGATGCGCGCATGAAGTTTGACGTGCGCTTCTATCTGGTCTCGATCCTGTTCATCATTTTCGATCTCGAAGTGGCGTTCTTGTTTCCTTGGGCGGTCAGCCTGATGAAACTACCCCACGAGGTCCAGCCTTTTGCATTTTGGTCGATGATGACCTTCCTCGGCGTCCTCACCGTCGGGTTCATTTATGAGTGGAAAAAGGGAGCCCTGGAATGGGAGTGACCCTACCGGCCCAATCTGGCCTGTTGAAACCCGCCCAGTCAGGCGCGACATCGACGGTCGAGGGCTATAACCCCAAGCTTCACGATCCCTTCTTTGACGGTGTCTCGGACCAGTTGGCAGACAAGGGCTTTGTCCTTGCCGCCGCCGATGACCTCATCACCTGGGCCCGTACCGGTTCGCTGATGTGGATGACCTTTGGTCTGGCCTGCTGCGCCGTGGAAATGATGCAGGCCTCGATGCCGCGTTATGACCTTGAGCGTTATGGCTTTGCGCCGCGCGCCAGTCCGCGTCAGTCTGACGTGATGATCGTCGCGGGTACCTTGACCAACAAGATGGCTCCGGCCCTGCGCAAGGTCTATGACCAGATGCCAGAGCCGCGCTACGTCATCTCGATGGGCTCCTGCGCCAATGGCGGCGGCTATTACTATTTCAGCTACTCGGTCGTTCGCGGCTGTGACCGCATCGTTCCCGTGGACATCTATGTCCCCGGCTGCCCGCCGACGGCCGAAGCTCTGGTCTACGGTGTCTTGCAACTGCAAAAGAAGATCCGTCGCACGGGGTCCATTGAACGATGAGCATCGTGACCACAGAGCGTCTGGCCGCGCTGGCCGAGCAGATCACCGCCAAGGCAGGCGGGGCCGTGACGGGCTCGACCATCGCCTTTGGGGAACTGAATATCGAGGCGCGAGCCGACCAGATCGTTCCGCTCCTGAGCCTTTTGAAGGATGATGCTGACTTTCAGTTCCAGCAACTGATCGAGCTGTGCGGCGTTGACTATCCTGAGCGCCCCCTGCGGTTCGACGTCGTCTACCTGCTCCTGTCCCTGACCAAGAACCTGCGCCTGCGGATCAAGGTCCAGACCGACGAAGACACAGCCGTGCCATCGGTGACGGGCGTCTATCCTAATGCCGATTGGTGCGAGCGCGAGACCTTCGACATGTACGGCGTGTTCTTCTCAGGGCACCCAGACCTGCGCCGTATCCTGACCGACTATGGTTTCCATGGTCATCCGCTGCGCAAAGACTTCCCGATGACCGGCTATGTCGAGGTTCGGTATGACGACTCGCTTAAGCGCGTGGTCTACGAGCCGGTGAAGATCACGGAATATCGTGCGTTCGATTTCCTCAGCCCTTGGGAAGGCGCGCAATATGCCCTTCCAGGCGACGAAAAGGCGAAGGTGTAAGATCATGGCTGATGACATGACCCCGCTGCCGACTGTGGCCGCTGCAGAGGCTGACATGGCCTTGGTGACGGAAACCAAGGTTCGCAAGTTCAACATCAATTTCGGACCTCAGCACCCGGCTGCCCACGGCGTTTTGCGCCTGGTGCTTGAGCTGGACGGCGAAGTGGTTGAGCGGGTGGACCCCCATATTGGTCTGCTCCATCGCGGCACCGAAAAGCTGATCGAAGCGCGGACCTATCTACAGAACACGCCCTATTTCGACCGCCTCGACTATGTGGCGCCGATGAATCAGGAGCATGCCTTCGTTCTGGCCATCGAAAAGATGCTCGGCCTGGCCGTGCCTAAGCGCGCGCAGTTGATCCGGGTTCTGTTTTCCGAAATTGGTCGCATCCTGTCGCACCTGTTGAACGTGACGACCCAAGCCATGGATGTGGGCGCTCTGACCCCGCCGCTTTGGGGCTTCGAACAGCGCGAAAAGCTGATGGTGTTCTATGAGCGGGCCTGCGGTGCACGCCTGCATGCCAACTATTTCCGTCCCGGCGGTGTTCACCAAGACCTGCCCGAAGCGCTGATCGCGGATATTGACGCCTGGTGCGTCGCGTTCCCGAACTATATGCGCGACATGGACGACCTGATCACGGGCAACCGGATCTTCAAGCAGCGTAATGTCGATATCGGCGTGGTGACCCGTCAGGAGGCTCTGGATTGGGGCTTCTCTGGCGTGATGGTTCGCGGCTCCGGTATCGCTTGGGACCTGCGTCGCAACCAGCCTTACGAGTGCTATGACGAGCTGGAGTTTGATATTCCGCTCGGCAAGAACGGCGACTGCTACGACCGCTATCTGTGCCGCATGGAAGAGATGCGCCAGTCCGTACGGATCATGCGCCAATGCGTCGCCAAGCTCGCCGAGACGCCCGGTCCCGTCATGACCGAAGACTATAAGGTCGTTCCACCACGCCGCGCCGACATGAAGCGGTCGATGGAAGCGCTTATCCATCACTTCAAGCTCTATACCGAAGGCTTCCACGTGCCTGCTGGCGAAGTCTATGCCTGCGTTGAGGCCCCCAAGGGTGAGTTCGGCGTGTTCTTAGTGGCTGATGGCTCGAACAAGCCCTATCGCTGCAAGATCCGGGCACCGGGCTTCCATCACCTTCAATCGATGGACTGGATGAACCGTGGCCACATGCTGGCTGACGTCAGCGCCATTCTCGGGTCGCTGGATATTGTTTTCGGAGAGGTTGACCGATGAGCGCTGTGGCTTTGGTCCAGGGTCAACTGGATGCCTATAATGCCCAGGATGTCGACGCCCTGTGCAGCTTCTATGCTGACGACGTCATTGTCTCGGACCTGAATGCGACGCCGAACCTGCATGGGTTGAAGGCCTATCACGAACGCCATGTCGGCCTGTTCGCCCAGTTCCCACAGAACCAGGCCCAGCTCGTCTCGCGCATCGTCATCGGCAATACCGTGATTGATCATGAGCGCGTGCTGCGCAATCCCGAGGCTGTGCCTTTCGAGGTGGCGGCCATCTACACCATCGTCGGCGACAAGATCGCCCGCGTTGATTTCGTGAAGGCCTAAGGCATGTCCGTTCGTCGTCTTGCCAAAGACCAGCCTGCGAGCTTCACCTTTTCGGCGGCGACGCTGAAGGAGGTCAAGTGGTGGCTGACCAAATATCCGGCGGCGCGCAAGCAGTCCGCTGTGCTGCCGATCCTGTGGCTTGTGCAAAAACAAGAGGGATGGGTCTGTGAGCCCGCCATCCGCCAGATCGCCGAGATGCTGTCCATGCCCGTGATCCGGGTGCTGGAGGTCGCAACCTTCTATACCATGATCCAGCTTGAGCCGGTCGGTAAGGTCGCCCTCATTCAGGTCTGCGGTACGACCCCTTGCATGTTGCGCGGGGCAAACGACCTGATGAAACTCTGCAAGGACAAGATCGGGGCCAAGGACAAGCTGTCTGCTGACGGAGCTTTCACGTGGCAAGAGGTCGAGTGCTTGGGTGCCTGTTCCAATGCGCCAATGGCTCAGATCAACGACTATTTCTACGAGGACCTGACCCCGGAAACCCTGGCTCAGATCATCGATGATTTTAAGGCTGGTAAGGCTCCTAAGGCAGGCTCCTATGCGGGGCGTCATTCGTCTGAACCAGCGGGGGCTGTCACCAGCCTGACCGATTCGGCGCTCTATGACGGCTCTAAGGCTGCCAAACTGACCTTGCCGAACCTGCCGGAGGCTGAGCCGGCCTGATGAGCGAGACTGGGCTTCATATTCCGGCTGACGTGGACACGGTGCGTTTGCGCAGTCTGTTCATGCGCATGATCGCCATCGAGGTGGTCTGTGCTGCCGTGGCTATGATTGGCTTTGCCGGTTTTGCTGTGGGTCATATCCAGCCTCTGCTGTGGGTTTTTGTGGCCGCTTTGCTTGCCGGTTTTGGCGGGCAGATCTGGTTCGTGATGGCTTGGGCGAAAGAAACAAAAGCGAAGGCCAGTCATGGCTGACGCGGGCGCTGTTGCGCTGAAGGCCTATCTGGCCGAGGTCCGCAAGATTGCTTGGCCCCTTCGGGTTGGCGGTCTGGTGGTGGTGGCCTTGGGCACGCTGGGCATCTTGGTCAATGGGCGGTCGGGGCAGGGGCTCTCGACCGAACTGGGCAAGAGCGCGGTGGCGATGATCTTGATCGGGTGGTTTTGCCTGATCGTGTCGATGATGAAGCGAGCGACGTGGGTTAAGGCTCACCCGTTCGTTGCACCAGAAGAAGACTAGGCGTCGGCCCCGTCAGGCGGGCTAAGAGAGGGTCGGGGACATCCGTTCTCGGTTGGTTTTAAAGGTTTCAGGCGGTATGTCCGCCTGCGATTCCTGCCTGACGGCGGGGGTTGATTTGGAGAGCAGGGTCATGGTCGGCATCCTGGAAGACAAGGATCGGATCTTCACGAACCTTTACGGTTTCCAAGATTGGGGACTGGAAGGCGCGAAGACACGTGGCGCGTGGAACGCGACCCCGGACATGCTGGCCCAAGGCCGCGACTGGGTGATCAACCAGATCAAGAATTCGGGCCTGCGCGGGCGCGGCGGGGCGGGCTTTGGCACCGGCCTGAAATGGTCGTTCATGCCCAAAGAGGTCAAGGATCGCCCGCACTATCTGGTGGTCAATGCCGATGAGTCCGAGCCCGGCACCTGTAAGGACCGCGAGATCATGCGCCATGATCCGCACCTTTTGATCGAGGGCTGCCTGATTGCCAGCTTCGCCATGCAGGCCCATGCTTGTTACATCTATATCCGCGGCGAATATGTCCGTGAGCGCGAAGTGCTCGAAGCCGCCGTCAAACAGGCCTATGAGGCCAAGCTGATCGGCAAGAACAATGTCCATGGCTGGGATTTCGACCTCTATATCCATCACGGCGGCGGGGCCTATATCTGCGGCGAAGAGACCGCCTTGCTCGAAAGCCTCGAAGGCAAGAAGGGCCAGCCGCGTCTGAAGCCGCCGTTCCCGGCTGGCGCTGGCCTCTATGGCTGCCCCACCACTGTGAACAATGTGGAGTCTATCGCCGTTGTCGGGACCATCCTTCGCCGCGGCGCGGACTGGTTCGCGGGCTTTGGCCGTCCGAACAATACCGGGACCAAGCTGATGTGCGTCTCGGGCCATGTCGAGCGGCCCTGCAATATCGAAGAATCCATGTCGATCCCGCTGCGTCAGCTGCTGGAAGACCATTGCGGCGGCATTCGTGGCGGATGGGGCAATCTTAAGGCCATTATTCCGGGCGGATCGTCCGTGGCTATGATCCCTGCCGAGCAGTGCGAAACGGCGCTGATGGACTTTGACAGCCTGCGCGAACTGCGCTCGGGCCTTGGCACCGCCGCCGTCATCGTGATGGACAAGTCCACGGACCTGGTAAAGGCGATCGCGCGTCTGGCCTATTTCTACAAGCATGAGAGCTGCGGCCAGTGCACGCCATGCCGTGAAGGCACCGGCTGGATGTGGCGCGTGATGGAGCGCATGGCGACCGGCGAGGCCGAGATGAAGGAGATCGATCTCCTGCTCGACGTGGCCAGCCAGGTTGAAGGTCACACCATCTGCGCCCTCGGTGACGCGGCGGCCTGGCCGATCCAAGGCCTGTTCCGCCATTTCCGTCCTGAAGTCGAAGACCGTATCACCCGCTATCGCATCGGTCGCCCCCACGTGCAGGGCGTCACCCTGACAGCGGCGGAGTAACAGACATGGTCACGACGGTTGCAATGTCGAGCGTAGGATTTGCACATCATGCCTAAAGCCAAGGTCAATGGCGTCGAGGTCGAGTTCGAGCCCGGCATGACGGTTCTTCAGGTCGCCGAGCTGGCGGGCGAAGAGATTCCGCGTTTTTGCTATCACGAGCGGCTGTCCATCGCGGGCAACTGTCGCATGTGCTTGGTCGAGGTAAAGCCCGGACCGCCAAAGCCGCAGGCCTCTTGCGCCCTTCCCGCGGCGGAAAATCAGGAAATCTTCACCAACAGCCCGATGGTCAAGAAGGCCCGCGAAGGGGTGATGGAGTTCCTGCTGATCAATCACCCGCTCGATTGCCCGATCTGCGATCAGGGCGGTGAGTGCGATCTGCAAGACCAGGCCATGGGCTATGGCCGCGACGAGACGCGTTTTGACGAGAATAAGCGTGCCGTCGAAGAAAAGTTCATGGGTCCCCTAATCAAGACGGTCATGACCCGCTGCATCCAGTGCACCCGCTGTGTGCGCTTTGTCACGGAAGTGGCTGGCGTGCCGGAAATTGGCATGACGGGCCGGGGCGAAGATGCCGAAATCACCACCTATCTCGAAGGCGCTGTGAATAGCGAGCTGTCGGGCAATGTGATCGATCTTTGCCCGGTCGGCGCCTTGACCTCCAAGCCCTATGCCTTCAATGCGCGGCCTTGGGAGCTGAAAAAGACCGAAACCATCGACGTGATGGATGCTCTGGGCAGCGCCATCCGCATCGATGCGCGCGGTGCTGAAGTCATGCGCGTGCTGCCGCGCATCAATGAAGAGGTCAATGAAGAGTGGATCTCGGATAAGACGCGCTATGCCTGTGATGGCCTGATGCGTCAGCGTCTTGACCGTCCTTATGTCCGCATCGGCGGTAAGCTACAGCCTGCGACCTGGGCGCAAGCCTTTGATGTCGTTGTTGAAAAGCTGAAATCAGCCAAGTCGGACCGGGTTGGTGTCATTGCCGGTGATTTGCAGGACGCAGAATCGATGAAGGCGGCGCTGGACCTGTTTGGGTCGCTTGGCGTGACCAGCTTAGATTGCCGCCAAGATGGCGCGAAGCTGGACCCCAAGGCGGGCCGGACCTCCTATCTGTTCAACTCGGCGATCGCTGGGATCGATGAGGCCGACCATATCGTCCTGATTGGCGTCAATCCGCGTCACGCGGCCCCTGTGCTCAATGCCCGCATTCGGCGGGCCGTGATGCAGGGCACCTGCAAGGTCAGCGTCATCGGCGAACAGGCCGACCTGACCTACGCTTGCGACTATCTGGGCGCGGGTCCTGAGACCCTGACCCGCTTTGCCGCCAAGCCCCCCAAGGGCGCAGCCAAGCCGATGTTGATCGTTGGCGCTGAGACCGTGGCCCGGGCCGATGGCTCGGCTGTGCTGGCGCTGGTGGCCAAGGCGGCCAAGGCGATGGGTGCCGTCAAGGACGGCTGGAACGGCTTTAATATCTTACACACCGCAGCCAGCCGCGTTGGCGGTCTGGATATGGGCTTTGTGCCGGGTGAGGGCGGTCTTTCCGCCACTCAGATGGTCCAAAAAGGTGCGCTCGACGTGCTGGTCCTGATGGGCGCAGACGAGATCGACCTGTCGGCCTCTGATGCCTTTGTCATCTATATGGGCACCCACGGCGATGCTGGCGCACACCGCGCCGATGTGATCTTGCCGGCGGCCGCCTATAGCGAGAAGGCCGGTCTCTATGTGAACACCGAAGGACGGGTCCAGATGGCTTCGCGCGCCGTGTTCCCCAAGGGCGATGCCAAGGAAGATTGGGCCATTCTGCGCGCCCTGTCCGAGCGTCTGGGCAAGACCTTGCCCTATGACAGCCTGAACCAGTTGCGGGTCAAGCTGTTCGCGGACCATCCGACCTTTGGACAGATTGACTATGTCGCCACGGGCGCGGCCCTTGATCTGGCGATGGTTGGTGCGGAAGGCGATTTGAGCGATGCGGCCTTTGCCGGACCGGCCCAGGACTTTTACCTCACCAACCCCATTGCGCGGGCGAGTGTGACCATGGCCGAGTGCTCTGCCACCGCCAAGGCCGCGCGCGTCAAGCCCGTAGCGGCGGAGTAGACCTGATGACCTCTACCGCTTTGGAATTCTGGACGACGCCGATTGGCTGGACCATCATTACTGTCGCGCAGATATTGCTGGTGACCGTGGTCTTGCTTCTATCTGTGGCTTTCCAAATCTATGGAGACCGCAAGATCTTTGCTGGTGTTCAGATGCGCAAAGGCCCAAATGTCGTCGGTCCCTTTGGCCTGCTACAATCCTTCGCAGACCTTGGAAAGTTCGTCGTCAAGGAACTGGTCATCCCAGCAGGTGCGGATAAGCCACTGTTTCTATTGGCGCCTTTGATCAGTGTGATCTTGGCCTTAGGCTGCTGGGCTGTGATGCCCTTTGGTCCGGGCTGGATCGTCTCCAACATCAATGTTGGCATCCTCTACCTGTTCGCGCTCTCGTCGCTTGGGGTCTATGGGATCATTATTGGCGGCTGGGCCTCCAACTCCAAATATGCCTTTTTGGGTTCGCTCCGGTCAGCGGCGCAGATGGTCAGCTACGAGGTCTCCATCGGCTTTGTGGTCATTACCGTGATCCTTTTGTCCGGCACCATGAACCTGCAACAGATCGTCGAGAAGCAGGCGGGCGGGTTTTGGAACTGGAACATGTTCGGCGGTGGCGGTCTGGCCAATCTGCCGATCCTGTTGGTCATGTTCCCGATGGGTGTGATCTTCTTCATTTCCGGATTGGCCGAAACCAATCGCCCTCCCTTCGATCTGCCAGAAGCAGAGTCTGAACTGGTCGCGGGCTATGCGGTTGAATATGGCTCAACGCCCTATCTGCTGTTCTATCTGGCCGAGATGTCGAACATCCTGCTGATGTCGATGCTGTTTGCCGTCCTGTTCTTGGGCGGCTGGCAAGCGCCGTTCCCCACGCCCTTTACGGACAGCTGGGCCCCGACGGCGGTTAGTCTCTTTGCCTTCATGTGGCTGTTCTTGAAGACGGTCTTCGTGTTCTTCATGAACGCGATGGTGCGCGCCATCGTCCCACGCTACCGCTATGACCAACTGATGCGGCTCGGTTGGAAGGTGTTTTTGCCGACCTCACTGGTGGCCGTGATCTTGGTTGCCGCTTGGCGCGTTTTTGGTCCTCAGGCCTAGGGAGACGGATTGATGTCATTCACCGCTCGCATCAACCAAGCCGTCAAGGGCGCCGCCCTTATGGACTTCATCGGCGCTTTCGGGCTGGCGATGAAATATATGGTCAGGCCAAAGGCCACCGTGCTCTATCCGTTCGAACGCGGACCTCAGTCGCCGCGTTTTCGGGGTGAGCATGCCTTGCGCCGCTATCCTAACGGCGAAGAGCGCTGTATCGCCTGCAAGCTGTGCGAGGCGATCTGCCCGGCTCAGGCCATCACCATTGAGGCCGAACCGCGCGCTGACGGCTCGCGCCGCACGACCCGCTACGACATTGACATGGTCAAGTGCATCTATTGCGGCCTGTGCCAAGAGGCCTGTCCCGTGGATGCCATTGTCGAGGGACCGAACACCGAGTTCGCCACCGAGACCCGCGAAGAACTCTACTATGACAAAGAAAGGCTGCTCGACAACGGCGACCGTTGGGAGCGGCAGATTGCTAAGAATATGGAGCTAGACGCCCCTTATCGCTAAGAGGCGCTGGTTTTGGACCGGTGATGCGGCTTTGCCGGATTGCCATTGTGACGGACTTATCCCGCTCGGGTGCCTCGAGCACAGGCGGGTAACAGGGGGGCTTTAGACCCAGCATGGACTTGCAGGCGATCGCCTTCTATCTGCTGGCGGCAGTGACCGTCATATCGGGCTTTCTCGTCATCACGGCGCGCAACCCAGTGCACTCGGTGCTGTTCCTGATCATGGCCTTCTTCACGGCAGCGGGTCTGTTCGTGATGATGGGGGCAGAGTTCCTCGCCATGCTGCTTGTCGTCGTCTATGTCGGCGCGGTGGCGGTGCTGTTCCTGTTCGTCGTCATGATGCTGGATGTTGACTTCACCCAGCTTCGAGAGGGTTTCGCGCGCTACCTGCCCATTGGCATGGTGGTCGGCGGCGTGCTCTCGGTCGAGATGGTGATGGTGGCCGTCACGGTGGCTGCCAACGGCGCCGCAGGCAAGAACTCTGCTCCTGCAGCGCCCGTCGCGGACCTGCCGAACGCCGAGGCAATCGGGCGGGTGCTCTATACCGATTACATCTACTTCTTCCAGGCAGCGGGCCTTGTCCTGCTGGTGGCGATGATCGGGGCCATCGTCCTGACCCTGCGCCATCGTCCGGGCGTCCGGCGCCAGAACATTAGCGATCAGGTCGCCCGCACCCCCGCGAGTGGCATGAAAATCGTCCAGATTAAGAGCGGCGAGGGGCTTTCCGAATGACCATTGGCTTGGCCCACTATCTGGCGGTTGCCGCCATCCTGTTCACCATCGGGGTGCTCGGCATCTTTGTGAACCGCAAGAACATCATCGTCATCCTGATGTCGATCGAGTTGATCTTGCTGGCCGTGAACATCAATCTTGTGGCCTTCTCGGTCTATCTGCACGACGTGGTCGGTCAGATCTTCGCCATGTTCGTGCTGACCGTGGCGGCGGCTGAGGCGGCGGTCGGTCTGGCCATCCTTGTCACTTTCTTCCGGAATCGCGGTGATATTGCCGTCGATGACGCCAGCATGATGAAGGGCTGAGATCGTGGAGCATATTGTCACGACCCTCGTCTTCGCGCCGCTGGTCGGTGCCTTGATCGCCGGTCTGTTTGGCCGCCGTATCGGAGACCTCGCCTCGCAAAGCGTGACCACGGGTCTGCTCTTGCTGACCTGCGGCCTGTCTTGGATGACTTTTTATCAGGTGATCTGGGGCGCTTGGGCTGGTCACGCGACCTTTACCCTAGCCCCGTTCATCCAGATCGGACATTTCATCTCCAACTGGTCGATCCGCATCGATACGATGTCAGCTGTGATGCTGGTGGTGGTCAGTTCGGTGTCGGCCCTGGTGCACATCTATAGCTGGGGCTACATGGCCGAGGACCCTTCGCGGCCCCGGTTCTTCGCCTATCTGTCGCTCTTCACCTTCGCCATGCTGATGCTGGTGACCGCCGCCGACTTCATGCAGCTGTTCTTCGGCTGGGAAGGGGTGGGTCTGGCCTCCTATCTGCTGATCGGCTTCTGGTTCAAGAAGCCCTCTGCCAGCGCCGCCGCCATCAAGGCCTTCGTCGTCAACCGCGTTGGTGACTTCGGTTTCGCGCTCGGCATCATGACCGTGTTTTGGATGTTCGGCACGATCCAGTTTGCTGAGCTGTTTCCCCTGATTGCGGCCAAGGCTGGGACCCAGTGGACCTTTATCGGCCAGAGCTGGAGCGCCATCGATCTGGCCTGCGGATTGCTGTTCATCGGGGCCATGGGCAAGTCGGCACAGTTCTTCCTGCACACTTGGCTGCCGGACGCGATGGAAGGTCCGACGCCTGTTTCTGCCCTGATCCACGCCGCGACCATGGTCACCGCAGGCGTCTATATGGTCTGCCTGCTGTCGCCCATGTTTGAATATGCGCCGGTGACCAAGCAGATCGTCACCCTGATCGGGGCCATTACGGCCCTGTTCGCCGCGACGGTCGGTCTAGCGCAGAACGACATCAAGCGCGTCATCGCCTATTCGACCTGTTCGCAGCTTGGCTATATGTTCTTTGCCGCTGGTGTCGGTGCCTATCAGGCCGCCATGTTCCACCTGTTCACCCACGCCTTCTTTAAGGCTCTTCTGTTCCTCGGTGCCGGTTCGGTGATCCACGGGATGCATCACGAGCAGGACATGCGTAAGATGGGCGGCCTTTGGAAGTATCTGCCCGTGACCTATGCGGTCATGGTCATCGGTACCTTGGCCATCACTGGCTTTGGCATTCCAGGCGTCGAGCTGGGCTTTGCTGGCTTCTATTCCAAGGACGCGATCATTGAGTCCGCTTGGGCTGCGAGCGGCAAGAACGGCATTGCCTCCTTCGCCTTTGTGGTTGGCCTTTTGGCCGCCGGTCTGACGGCTTTCTATTCGTGGCGTCTGGCCTTTATGACCTTCCATGGCACAGCCAAGTGGGACAGCGCCCACGCTGATGCCCATGGGCATGACGATCATGCGCACGATGCTAGCCATGGTCACGATGATCATGCCCATGACGATCACGGACATGCCCACACGCCGCATGAGAGCCCGTTGGTCATGCTCGTGCCCCTGTTGGCCCTCGCGGTCGGCGCGATTGGCGCAGGCTATGCCTTTGTCGAGAACTTCGTTGGCGAACACCGCAATGAATTTTGGCGCGGCGCGATCTTTAACGCTCCGACTAACCACGTGCTGGAACATGCCCACCATGCGCCAGAGTGGGTCGTGATGGCTCCGCTGGTGGTGTCCATGACCGGTCTGGCCGTGGCCATCTATGTCTATCTGATGAATGAGGGCATGGGCCTGCGGGTTGCTTCGCGCGGCGGTCCCTTGCACACCTTCTTCTACAACAAATGGTTCTTTGATGAGCTTTATGAAGCCACCTTCGTGCGCGCCGCCCGGTTCCTGGGCGATGTGTTCTGGAAGATCGGCGACCAAAAGATCATTGACGGCTTCGGTCCCGATGGGGTTGCAGCGGTGTCGGCTTCGGTCGGTCGTCGTTTCAGCAAGGCCCAAAGCGGATATGTTTATCACTATGCCTTCGTGATGTTGCTTGGGGTGGCGGGGCTCTTGTCCTACGCGCTCTGGGCTTGGGCGCACTGAGGGGAAATCAGGACATGACCGGCATCCTCAGCCTCATCACCTTTGCCCCCATGATCGGGGTCGCCGCCATCTTGGCCTTGCGCGCAATGTCCGCAGGTCAGGACACCGCCGTCGTGGCGCACCGTGCCAAGATTGTGGCTCTGGTCACCAGTCTGGTGACCTTGGCCCTCTCGGTCTTCCTCGTGTCAAAGTTCGACGCCAAGGACACAGGCTTCCAGTTCGTGGAGACCGTCACCTGGTTCTCCGGGGCGACCTATCGGATGGGCGTGGACGGGATTTCGATCCTGTTCGTGCTCTTGACCGCGTTCCTCCTGCCGATCTGTATCTTGGCAAGCTGGGAGTCGGTGACTGACCGGGTCTTGGAATATCTGGCGGCCTTCCTGCTTCTCGAGACCTTGGTCATCGGCGTGTTCTGCGCGCTCGATCTGGTGCTGTTCTACCTCTTCTTTGAAGGGGGACTGGTGCCCATGTTCCTGATCATCGGCATCTGGGGCGGTAAGAACCGGGTCTATGCGGCCTATAAGTTTTTCCTCTACACGCTTCTGGGTTCGGTGCTGATGCTGGCCGCGATCTTGGCCATGGCCTCAATTGCCAAGACGACTTCGATCCCTGATCTGATGGTGTTCAAGTTCGATCCCCAGGTTCAGATCCTGCTCTGGCTGGCCTTCTTCGCTTCGTTCGCAGTGAAGATGCCGATGTGGCCGGTCCATACCTGGTTGCCTGACGCGCACGTCGAAGCGCCAACGGCGGGTTCGGTTATTCTGGCGGGTATCTTGTTGAAGATGGGTGGCTACGGCTTCCTGCGCTTCCTCTTGCCCATGTTCCCGCAGGCCTCGGTCTATTTTACGCCGCTGGTCTTTGCGATGTCGGTGATTGCGATCATCTACACCTCGCTGGTGGCTTTCCGGCAGGTCGATATTAAGAAGCTGATCGCCTACTCCTCGGTCGCCCACATGGGCTTTGTGACCATGGGTATCTTCTCGGGCAATGCCCAAGGGGTGCAGGGCGCGATCTTCCAGATGCTCAGCCACGGCGTCATTGCGGGCGCGCTGTTCCTCTGCGTGGGCGTGGTCTATGACCGCATGCACACCCGCGAGATCGCCTTCTACGGCGGTCTTGCCAACCGTATGCCTTGGTATGCAGCGGTGTTCTTGCTGTTCACCATGGGCAATGTCGGCCTGCCGGGCACTTCGGGCTTTGTCGGCGAGATACTGACCATGACCGGCGTTTATCATGTCTCGACCTGGACGGCGCTTGCGGCCACCACGGGGGTGATCCTGTCGGCGGTCTATGCCTTGAGCCTCTATCGGCGGGTGATGTTCGGAGAGCTGGTCAATCCCAAGCTCGCCGCCATTCAAGACCTGACGGTGCGTGAAGTCGTGATCTTCGCGCCGCTGATTGCCTCGACCCTGATCTTGGGCGTTCGCCCCGGTTTGATTTTCAACCTCACTGCCGCGTCCGTCGACCATCTGGTTGGCGCTTACAAAGCCGCCGTTGGCGGGTGAGGGGAGCTTGACCATGACTTTTCAAGACGCACTGCAACTTGCCCGGCCGGAAGTCTTCCTCGCCGCCTCGACCTTGGTCCTGTTGGTCTGGGGTGCCTTCCGGGGCGACAAGGCGATGGGCGAGGTTTCCATTGGCGCGAGCCTAGCCCTGGTCGCAGCGGCTGGCCTTGCAGCGATCAGCCCTGAAGGCACGGCCTTTGCGGGTGGTTTTATCGCTGATGGTGCATCGTCCTTTGGCAAGGTGGCGATCTATCTGATTAGCCCAGTGGCCATCTATCTGGGGGATCGCTGGCTGGTTCGGGTGGGCAATGGCCGGTTCGAATATCCGATCCTGATCCTTCTGGCCGCGCTCGGCATGGGCATGATGGTGTCCGCCGGTGACCTGATCTCGCTCTATATTGGTGTCGAGCTTCAATCCTTGGCGCTCTATGTTCTGGCAGCCTTTCGCCGTGATGATGCCAAGGCGTCGGAAGCCGGTTTGAAATATTTCGTGCTCGGTGCCCTGTCGTCTGGGCTGCTGCTGTATGGCGCGTCGCTGATCTATGGCTTTGCCGGATCGACCCATTTCGACCTGATCGCCAAGTCGATTGAGGGCGGCGCGACGGGCACGGGCGTTCTGTTTGGCCTCGTGTTCCTGATCTGCGGTCTGGCCTTTAAGGTCTCGGCGGCTCCGTTCCATATGTGGACGCCAGATGTCTATGAGGGCGCTCCGACCCCCGTCGTCGGCTTCTTCGCCGCCGCGCCAAAGCTAGCGGCCATGCTGCTGTTGGCGCGGGTCCTGTCGCAGGGCTTTGGCACGGCACTGGAGCAATGGCGCCAGATCATCGTCGTCGCCGCCTTCCTGTCGGTGGCTGTGGGTGCCTTTGGCGGTCTGGCCCAGAGCAACATCAAGCGTCTGCTCGCCTACTCCTCCATCGCCAATATTGGCTATGCCCTGATCGGCCTGTCGGCAGGCTCTGCTGAGGGGATGGAAGCGGTTTTGGTGTTCATGGTCCTCTACATGATCGATGTCACCGGCTTCTTTGCCTGTATCGGTGCCCTGTCGCGTGACGGCAAGCCGATGGAACAACTCAGCGACTTTGCCGGTCTGGCCAGGGTTCGTCCCGGAATGGCGCTCGCGCTGACGGCTCTGTCCTTCTCGGTCATGGGCCTACCGCCCTTCAGCGGGTTCTGGGCCAAGATGTTCGTGTTCAAAGCGGCCATTGCCTCTGGCCAATGGGCCTTGGCAGCCGTGCTGTTGCTCGGCAGTGTGGTCGCAGCCTTCTATTATCTGCGCCTGATCAAGACCATGTGGTTCGATACCGCGCCGGGTCAGACAGACAAGGAGCCCTTGGACGCCAAGGGTGTGGCGCTGGCCTCGGCCCTGTTCTGCTTCCCGGTTGTTCTGCCGGCCTTGGCGGTGCTTGAACCGCTGGCCAAAACGGCGGCTTCGGCCTTCGGGCTGAAATAGGCTTGAACAGGTGATGGCCTTGGACCGCCCGCCGGTCCTTATCTTGGATGAGACGCCCTCAACCAATGCCGAGGCCCGAATGAGGGCTGAGGCAGGGGATGCTGGTCCGCTTTGGATCATGGCCCGCTGTCAGACCGCAGGGCGCGGTCGGCGGGGCAGGGCGTGGGAAACGGGCGCAGGCAATCTGGCCGCCACCCTGCTTTGCATCACCGCCAAACCTCCAGCGGAGGCCGCGCAGATCTCGTTCATTGCCGCTCTGGCGGTCGCGGAATTGGCCGATAGCGCTCTGGCTCAGCCCTTGGCCCAGCTCAAATGGCCCAATGATGTGCTGGTTCAGGGTCGCAAGATCAGCGGCATCTTGGTGGAGTCCGGCCTTCGTCCGGATGGTGCCCTATGGCTGGCGGTCGGGATCGGTATCAATCTTCAGACCCCGCCTGATGCCGCCGAACGGCCTGCTGCCGCCATTGCCGATTTCGAGGGTGCACAGGTTTTGAGCCAAGATGAAGCCTTGGCGCGGCTTAGTGTGCGCATGGCCGACTGGACGGCGCTGTGGGACCGCGAGGGTTTTGCACCCATTGCTAAGGCTTGGACGGCGCGCGCCTATGGCTTAGGTGCGGCCTGCACGGCTCGTCTCGGTCATGAAACGGTTGAAGGCACAGCAGAAGGTCTTGACCCAGACGGGTCCTTACGCCTTCGTCTCGTCGACAATAGCGTTCGCCGGATCTCGGCGGGCGACGTCTTCTTCGGAGAGGTCTGATGCTGCTAGCCATTGAGCAAGGCAACACCAACACCCTATTTGCCATTCACGACGGCAATGAGTGGACTGCCCAATGGCGTTCATCGACCGAGTCGTCGCGCACAGCCGATGAATATGCCGTGTGGTTGATGCAGTTGGTGCATTTGCAGGGTCTGACGCTGGACAGCTTCAAGGCCTGCATTATCTCCAGTGTTGTGCCCCAATCGATCTTCAATCTTCGCAATCTCAGCCGCCGTTATCTCAAGGTCGAGCCCTTGGTGATTGGCGACAATGCCGAGTTGGGTATCGAGGTGCGCATCGAAAAGCCGTCAGAGGCCGGAGCCGACCGACTGGTCAATGCGGTTGGCGGTTATATGAGCTATGGCGGACCGCTAATCATCATCGATTCCGGCACTGCGACCACCTTCGATGTGGTAGGAACTGACGGAGCCTTTGAGGGCGGGGTTATCGCTCCGGGCGTCAACCTGTCTATGCAGGCCCTGCATACGGCCGCAGCCAAGCTGCCGCGCGTGGCGATTCAGCGGCCAGACCGGATCATTGGTAAGGACACGGTCGGCGCCATGCAGGCCGGTGTGTTCTGGGGCTATATCGGGCTGATCGAGGGATTGATCAGTCGGATCAAGGAAGAATATGGCCAACCCATGAAGGTGGTCGCGACTGGAGGCGTCGTCTCGCTGTTTGAAGGCGCGACCGATGCTATCGATATTTTTGATGGAGATCTTACGATCCGCGGCATGCTTGAAATTTACCGACGCAACACCCTGATAAGTGCTGCATGAAAAAGACATCCGAAGATGAACTCGTCTTCCTGCCGTTGGGTGGGTCGAACGAAATCGGTATGAACTTCAACCTCTATGGTTATGGCCCGCCCCATGCGCGCAAGTGGATCGTGGTCGATGTTGGGGTGACCTTTGGGGATCAGACCACGCCGGGCGTGGAGATCATCCTGCCCGACCCATCCTATATCGAAGACTATGCCGACGATATTATCGCCATCGTCCTGACCCATGCCCATGAGGACCATATCGGGGCCATGGGCTGGCTGTGGCCACGCCTGCGCGCGCCTATCTATGCCACGCCCTTTACCGCCTTCTTGCTGCGCGAAAAGATGCGCGATGCGGGCTGTTTGAAGGACGCTGATATTACGGAAGTGCCGATGGGCGGCTCGATTGATTTGGGTCCATTCCAAGTGACCTTGGTGACCCTGACCCACTCGATCCCTGAACCCAATGGTCTGGCGATCCGCACGCCGCTCGGCACGATCCTGCACACGGGTGACTGGAAGATCGATCCCGATCCTATTCTAGGCGAAACCACGGATATTGACGCCTTGACCGCGCTCGGAGACGAGGGCGTTCTGGCCATGGTCTGCGACAGTACCAACGTCTTTGTCGACGGCCATGCTGGGTCTGAGGCTGAGGTCCGTGTGGCCATGACCAGTCTGATCAAGGGGCTCAAGGGCAAGGTGGCCGTGGCCTGTTTTGCGTCCAACGTGGCGCGGATGCATACGGTGATCAAGGCGGCTCAGATGGCCGACCGCCGGGTCTGTCTGGTCGGGCGCTCGATGCACCGCATGGCGGCTGCGGCCAAATCGGTGGGCATGTT
>Ga0214919_10004556_pt1 | contig 20225 bp, 9 predicted proteins | sample LL1503_MetaG_FD_177994 | JGI IMG/M metagenome (GOLD analysis project Ga0214919, IMG submission 177994) | Freshwater microbial communities from Lake Lanier, Atlanta, Georgia, United States - LL-1503 | ecosystem: Environmental > Aquatic > Freshwater > Lake | place: USA: Georgia | collected 2015-03-15 | reverse complement strand
CGGTGATATCTTCGATCAGTAAGGCCTGATAGCGGCCTTGAAACAAATGGCCTTTTTCTGCCCGCAAACGGTTAAAGCGGCTTGCCATGGAACTTTGCAACCAATGCATCCCTTCACCCATTGTTGGTTCTGGGGTTTCCACTGCTAGGTGAAAATGATTTCGCATCAAAACATACGCGTGGACCTGCCAGCCAAACTGGTCCGCTGCTTGAAACAAGGTCGCTAAAAACGCTTCCGCCGCGCCTACGCTCTCGAACAAATCGCGGCGATAATTGCCCCGGTTGATTACGTGATGGATCGCTCCAGGGTACTCGATGCGCAGTCGTCTGGCCATGAACTAGCAGGTCTAGCTTTTTAGCATCTTTCAAACCAAAAAATAACAAAACACGGCCAGACCATTATATTGATCTCCCGTTATTTAGCCATCATTGAACCGCCATACCCTGAGATGGCTTCTTGCGCTGCGCTTCTGTCGTTACGTTTTTGACAGCCGCCTTGCCCAAGCGCGCCTCAAGTTGCGCGTAGTAGAGCGAGCGCGGAGTGACACTTTCGTGGGGGGATTCCTTCCATGCTGTGCCTTGAAGAGCGCCTTCGCACAGCTCATCCTTTCTGCCCGAGGCCGCATTCACGGAATTCATATACATCTTAGTCCACTTGGGGTCGAACAGCCCGGGATCGGAGTTTCCGATCATGAAGTTCTGTCCGAGCGGCGGCTGATTGGCAAATATCAACGTGGATGCGCAGTTCCAGAAGACGATGGTGTTCCCGCTCCATCCATGGTTCCCGCCCCAGCGACCGCGGTTAACCGAACACAGACCCGCCTTGTAGCCGTTCACCCTCACATTATCGTACAGCGTCCCCATGGTCCACTTGTGATGCGTTTCGCTACAGTCCCAGGCAGATTCCGAGCTGCAATCCACAAAGGCGTTGGGACCTGCCACATTGGCCCCCATCATGAAGTCGTGCCGTCCGTTACGGCTGGTACAGCGCTGTATGAGGATTGATGGCCCGGCCTTGCCCGCGATCACATACGTGTAGCGTCGCCCGCCCTCGATCAGGGAAACTGGATCCAAGGCCGTGCAGTCCTGCACGGTAATATTACGAGCCCCTTCTCCAAGATTCACGATGCCACTGTTCATGTGCGTGGCCGTGCAATTGCGTATCCAGCCATTTTCGATCTTAGAAAAACCCATTGCCCAGCCGGCATGCCGCTCATCATAGGCATACTCGATTGCTTCGGCCTGACCAGAAATGACAATTTTCTTCCGCATGGTAGGATCGTACACGCTGTCAAATCGAAGCCTCTCAATCCCGCACTCCCGGATGCGAAAATCCGGGGGAGCGGGGAAAACCATGCCGCCTCCGTATTTCTGGTCGAGGGCTTGGGGCAGGGGAACATCAATGACTAGCTCCCCGTTCGAAAGTGAGATCAACTTTCTCTCAAAAAAGGCGACTGCATTTCCACCGGACCATTTGTAGGCATCCATACCGATATCCTTGATCCACTCTGTGGAGGCTGCTTTGTAGACAATGATCCCGTCCCCGGGCTTAAGATTCTGAATGGGCGATTCTGTCCAAGGCTTTTGGGTATACCTTTTGTCGGTCTCCTTCCAAATACGCAAAGACGTCGAGCCCACAGGAACATAGGGCTGATCGAGGATGTTTCCCAATGGAACCTTCGGCCATTCCAAACTTGTACGGCTGGATTTCACCTCAATCACACACGACACCCATTTCTTGGTCGTATCCAGCAGGACGGTTCCGTCCTCTCCGTCGCCTTCGCCTCTAAGCACAACACCCGAGTAGGACATCGTGAGCGGCTTTTTAACCCTCCATAGCCCCTTTCTTAAAAGAAGTGCGCCACGCCCATCTGGGGTCTGCTCAAGACTCTTCCCTAGATCATCCAAGGCGGCTTGGATGCGGACGGATTCGTCCTCAGCACCACTGGGTTCTAGCGTAACAAGGGTTGGAACGTCCGGAAGCTTGACGCCTCCGTTTCGATAACCGCAGTAGGAAAAGTCCGGAATCTTATCCCCCTGCTCATTCCACGGCATCATGACGAGGCGTCCTGCTGCGTCCCGTTTTACGAGCTTACTTTCCGCGGCCTCGCCGCGCGGCACAGCGAACAGGCTCATCAGGCAAACCAACCGAATCAGTTTTTTTCTCACCGCGTCCTTTTCCCTGGAACTACTGTACCTGTCGAAGGCGATTAGAAACCAGCAACCGATAGGGCAAGCGACGCTTGAGAGCTCCGATGCTCGAGCTCTTGTTGAAACGAAACGTGATACCGTAGTAAAGCTTCGCAACAGGTTCATCTGACATGATGCTAGAATCGCCAGAATTTGTTTGATCATAAATCGATCTTTTTTCTGGGCTAATTTGTCAAAAGATCGTGAACTTACTTTTCGTTATCCATCCACGCGTGCCCGAAGTGAAAAGGCTTTTGAATAAGGACCTATTAATCCTTATTCATCAGCGAAATCACCGGTTAAAAAGGACCGGCTGCTGGAACCTACGCTAAGAGGCCCGCCTCAGAAACTGATCGTGTTGGTCCATATCATCGAACGAGGCTGCTGGTAGAATGTGGCGTTGATCGCGGTGGGGGTGTTGAACCCCGTAGTCGCGTTCGGCACCAGCCGAATCAAGTAGTGATTAAAGATATTCGAGACGTTGAGTTGGGTGCTCCAGTGGTAGCGCCCCAGTTTGCGCGCGTAGGAGGTGATCAAATTGAACTGTTGGCCATCGGGGGCGTAGAACAAGGTGCGACGCAAGGTCAGGGCATTCGCGGCGGTGACGGGAGTCGCGTAATAATAAAACGAGCGATTGCCCCACGAGAGCGAAGCGGTGCCACCGATGGAGAAGCCCTTAAGCACGGTTTCGGAAAACGTGTAAACGCTCGTGAAGTTGAAGCTACGCTCTGGCGAGCCAGTGGTCTTGTCGCCCACGCGCGTAGCCACGATGGTGCCGGGCGTCACGATGCCCGCGAGTTGCTTGTTAAGCTGCAGGTTCGAAATCGGCAGCAGCGTCGCGCCGGTGAGGATGGGGCCGTTGGCGTTGATGTTGTCCGTGTTTTTGGTGCCTTTCAGAATGTTGGCCGTGACAGAACCGCTGTTGATCGCACCGGACGTCAGGTTCGGATTGGTCCAGTAGATACTGGTGGGCGTGCTCATCATGTTGATGGTGAGCGGAGTCGCGCCCGGTTGGGATGGGGCGAGGACGGTGGCTTCCACTGCGCTCGTGGCATCGCCATTTACGTAGACTACGACGCCGTTTCGGTAGGTGACCTGTCCGGCCGAATTGGCGTAGAACTGATCGTTGTAGAGTTGATCGTAGGATTTGGCGGTACCGATCTTGCCGTCGCCTAAGTTACTGCTGAAACGCATGCGCCAGTTGCGCGTGATTGCCGCGGTGAACTGCGCCTGTACGCCGGTCGTCACGCGATCTACGTTCACGCTTGAGCCGCCCCCGCCGCCGTTGAGGCCGGCGGGATTGATTCCCTGCGCGATTGAGCCATTGATGCCATACATATCATTCTTCGCCGTGACCTTGAAGGCAGCTATTGAGCCGGAGAAGCGGTGGTCGGTGGTATTAAATTTCAGGCCGGCCTCGCCTCCGATTCCGTGCGAGGATTGCATCGTATCGCCAAGGGGATCGGTGGTGGCGACGAAGGGGACTTGTACGGAATCGGAGAAGCTGGCGTAGGGATGCAGCCAGCGATTGAGGTTCCAGTCCACGCCGAGGTTAAAGTTCGTGGCGGAACCTATGGTGATCCAGCGATTTTTTCCATTTCCTGACGATATACGATCCGAGATGTAGTCGCCTTGGCGGAAGCCGAACAGCGTGGTTAACGCCCCATCAAGCCACTGGGTGTAGTTTACTCCGTAGTACGCTTTGTTGAATACTTTTGTTCGGTTGTAGGTGTTGGTGTTAGGCAAACCCATAGGGTTGGCGGGAGTGACTAGATTTGCCTGAGGTTGATTGTTGATCGCGCGCACATAATTAACTCCGCCGTAAACGGCGCGGTCTTTGCTTGGATCTGCGAATGGATAAAGCACAGGGCCATCGTTGATCGACCAGCGCTGTTGCGGTAGCGGCGTGCGGCCCGAGTTGGCCGAGGTAATCGTGGAGCCGGGCGCGAGGATGATATTCCAATTCGCATCCGCCTCATACCAGTTATAATTGATTATGGCGTAGTCGGTGCGAACGAAGTCGGTGCCGAACAGCGTTTGGGTTTTTGCCTTCCCGCCGAAGAAATCTTTGGTGATCAATGCGGCGACACGTCCGGCCTTAGTGCGCGCGGGCTGCCAGGCGTCGGAGGGCGTGTTGCCCATCGCCCAGTCCGACGTGGTGTTTAGACCGGCGTTAGGCCCAAAAAAAGTGAGACCGGAATTGATGCGGCGCTCGGTGAAGTTGTCGTAGCCGCCGGCCACCTGAGTCGTCAGCCAGCTGCTCCATTTCGTGTCGACGGTCGCGGTGTATAACTGGTTGCTGACTGGATCCTGAAGCGCACCCGCGCCAAAGGAGTCGACGTTGTTCCAATTGAGTTTTCCATTGAGAATCGCTCCATAGCTGTAGGGCTCGCCCGTGACTGGATTCGTGGCGCCGGTCTGGTTCGTCGCCATCAGGTAGTGGAGGTTCATCCCGTTGCGCGAGTCAGCGGCTTTAGCAAGTGAACCCGCGATGAAGACCTGCGGTGCAGTGAGGGAGAGGCCCCCGTTGATGCGTCGGCGGCTAAACGTCGTTGATGTGCTGATCCGGATGGTGGTCGGCACCGTTTCTTGGAAAAAGCGGAAGGCGAGCTGACCGTACTGGCCGTAGGTCGTGCCGCCGATGTTTACGCGCCGACTCGAGGACGTTTCGTTCAGCGTAGCGACGCGCACGCCGAACCATTTGCGGCCGAAGCCGAGGTCAAACTCGCCGCGCTTCGAACCGTATTGGTCAACGCGGAACAGCACGCTACCTTTTAGCTTTGTGTTGAAGGGCGCCGCCTTCGAATTGACGTTGATCACGCCGCCCGCGCCACCGCCGCCGTAGAGCATGGCCTGCGGTCCGTTGATGACCTCGATGCGCTCGAGGTCGAAACTATCCGTGCGGCCGACACCAGTCGACCCAGGGTTGCCGAAGGCGCCCACGGGCATGAAACCGTCGCGTTGCATCTGCGGTGTATTCATACCCCGCAGCTGGATATAGGCGTTGCCGTTGCGGTCGCCGGGCTGGTTGTTGGCGGCTGACGAGGCACCGTTGTCGGGGCCGGAGGCGTAGCCGGCCCCGGCGGAGTAGCCCTGAATCACGTCTTCGACCGAGCTCGCGGCGATGTCCTTCAAGAAGGCTTCGGTGAAGATGTCGGCGGACACGGGCAATTTATCCATTTCGACGTTGAATCGGGTGATGGAGGCCGAGTTCAGCGCGCCATAGCCCGTGTCTGAACCTCCGATAACCTCAAACGGACTGAGAACGACCGTGCCTTTGCTGCTTTCGGTAGGCTTGGTTTGGGTAGTCTGGGCTGAGGCGTTACTGGCAATCAGGGCTACTAGGGCTGCGAAGAGGCTCCGGGGTGATTTCATGGGTCTTACTTTTTGGTTTGGTTCTTGGTTTGAAAAAGGTCCGGCTTCCCCGATGCGCGGCGCGGTATCGACGGGTCGCTGGCGGCGGACCACGAGGGCGCCGGTGGCGGCGTCCTGCTCGGCTTCAAGTCCAGAGCCGGTCAACATTCGCTCGAGTGCTTCGCGGGGCGTGAATTCGCCGCTCACTGCGGTGGTGATGCTACCGCGGACGCGATCGACCAGATAGACGATCGGCGTGCCGGCTAGGGTGGCGAATTCCTTGAGCGTTACGGCGGCGTCGCCGCGTGGGAGGTTGAAGGTCCGCCTCTGCGCTTGGTTTGCCTCGGCCGCAGCCGCACTCACGGTCAGCGCGCAGCAAAGCGTGGCGACAACGCGGGGGGCGGAGAGGTGGGATAACGACATGCGCAGCAGCAGAACTACTCCAGTAACGAAGCGGCGCAGGAAAAGACCTAGTCGCGAAGAATATATTTTTATACGTGGTGGTGGCGCAACGCGCTGCTTCAAATCGGCTTTGAGACCGACCGAAGGCAAAAGCACGGCTGGAAGCTCCGTGCTGCGCAGGGGGCCACGCTTGGGGTGCATGGCTAAACTCAACGCGCGCGGCGAAGGTAAATGAAGGTCTCGCCGCGGCGTTCGCCGACGATTTCGCCGTCGCGCTCAAGGAGGCGCACGAAGGCTTCGGCTTCGTCGAGGGCAAACGTGCCGCCGATAAGCCGGGTGGCGAGTTGCTCGTCGGCGAGGATGAGTTGGATACGGCTGCGGGCGTTGAAGCGCGCGATGACGTCGCTGAGCGGGGCTTCGGCGAAGTCGGCGAGGCGGCTTTGCCAAGCGAGGGCGGCGCGGAGGGTGGTGGAGTCGATTTTTTCGACGACAGGGGCAGGGGTCTGATTGGGTAGAAAGAGGCGTTGGCCCGCGGAGACGAGAGGCGCGGACTCGCTGGACGCAGAAGAGGGACCGGCATGGCCGATACGCACTTTACCTTCGGTCACGATGACTTCGACGTCACCGTTGGTGGCGTAGCGGACGTTGAAGGCAGTGCCGACAGCGCATACGGCAACGTTGCCTGCGCTTACAATGAAAGGCCGCGCGGTATCGTGGGCGACGGCGAAGTGGGCTTCGCCAGTTTTGAGTTCGACGCGGCGCTCGACGGAGCTGAATTGGACGCGGGCGGAGCTGGCGGCGTTGAGTTCTAAAGTGGAGCCGTCGGCGAGCCGGGCACGTTCGTAGCCGGCGACGGTCGTCGTGTAATAAGCTGCGGGTGTCCTGCGCAGGGATTGCAAGCCCGTGATGGCGCCCAGTGTGAGCGCGGCGGCGAGGCCCGTCCAAGCGAGGGCGCGTGGCCAGCGACGGGAAGGGGGGGCGAAAGGAGCAAAGGTCACGACCGGCGCGGCGCGATCAAACGCCTCATTGATTTCGGTGCGAAACGCGGGGAGTTCCCCGAGCAGGTTAAGCGTCTGCTCGAGTCGAGCGACGGTGGCGACGTGGCGTGGGTCGGCGCGCAGCCATTGGGCGAATTCACGTTCGCGGGGGGGCGAGAAGCCGTCTTCGCGTTCGGTGAGCCAAGCGATGGCGGCGTCCTCGAGTTGGGTGGGGGTTGATGAGTGGCCTTCGGGGGCTGACGATGAATTCATGATGATTTCTCTGTTGAGTTGGATGCCTCGACGAGCCCGCGGGCGGTGAAGAAACGGGCGCAATCGCGGACGCCTTTGAGTAAGTGGCCCTTGACGGTGCCGAGCGAAATATCGAGGCGGGCGGCGATTTCCTTGCCCGAACAGCCGTCGAGGTAGCGCAGTAACATGACCTCGCGGCAGCGTTCAGGGAGTGATCTTAACGCAGCGGTGAGGGCTTCGCGGTGTTGCCGCGTTTGCATCGTCTCCGCGGCCGTGGGGGTCGAGTCGAGCAGGGAAAGCGGGATCAGGTTGTGGGTGTCTTCCTCAGGGAAGGTCTCGTGTGGGTGGGCGTTACGACGACGGAAGAGATCGATCGCGGCATTGCGCGCGGTGGTGAAAAGGAAGGCCTTGGGGTGGAGCAGACGCGCTGGATCTTGGATTTGCAGGATGCGAACGTAGGTTTCTTGGACGAGGTCGTCGTGATCGGGCAGCGCGGGAAAGCGTTTGGAAAGATACGCGCGCAAGGCTGGCTCGTGGGGTTGCACGTGCTCGTAAAACCATCGTGCTTGTTCTACATATGACATGAGGGGCCTTGGGGGTGAAGGCGGGGAGTTGGCACGTGTTAAAGGCAGCGGCTCCTAGGGGTGTCGAGTGGCTTTGTGTGCAAAACCGGCGCCGGAAACTTTTTTTCGTTCCGACTAGGTCTAAATCCGGCTGCGTGCGTCTTAGGTTTGGCGCGAGGTCATCAGAATCCAGCGCGTTCGCGAGGTTGAGTTCAGTCTCTGAGTCGCATGGCATAGCCTAATGCGACGTATTTTTTTTCTGACGGCTTGGTGGATTTTAGGGTTTGGGCTGGTGTTGGGGCTCGGTTTGCAAGCGGCCGAGCCGCGTAATCTCTCGTCGCTTAAGGCTGAGATCGTGGCCTATGTAGATACGGGTGCTTATATCACCGAGCTCAAGGCGGCGGTGGCGCCGGCCAAGGCTTATATGCTTGAGCGCCTGGCGCGGCGTGAGCCCGCTGAACGGCTCGCGGTGGTGCTCGATATTGATGAGACCGCGCTCTCAAATATTTCCCATATGCGGGCGTTTGATTTCGCTTACTTGCCGGTGGAATGGGACGCATGGGTCGCGCGCGGGGAGGCGCCCTCTATCGCGCCCGTACGGGAATTTTTTCAAGCGGCGCGCTCCCTCGGATTGGAGGTGATTTTTATCACGGGTCGACGAGAACGCGATCGGCCGGGTACGGAGAAAAATTTGCGAGCCGAAGGTTTCGGCGACTTTACGGCGCTCTGGTTTAAACCGGACTCAGCCAAAATTACGACCGAGCAATTCAAAACCGAGACGCGTAAAAAAATCCAAGCCGCCGGCCGCGTCATCATCGCCAACGTGGGCGACCAGGAGAGCGATTTGGCAGGAGGTTTTGCGGAGCGGACGTTTAAATTACCCGCTCCGTTTTATGAGACTAAGTGAGGAGGCGAGCGCTTTAGCTAGATTCAATCGACCCAGCGACCCGTGAGTAGGGTAGATTGCGGGGCTTGAGTGAGCGTGGGTTTACGACGCTCTACCATGCTCGCGAGTCGATCGGCCGCCGCGGCGCCGATCAGTTCCGGGCTTTCGTCGATGCCGGCGATCTGCGCGGAGCGGCTGGGTAAGCGGCTGGTGCACACGAAGCGCACGGGGCCACGGAGCTTGCAGCTTAGCTGGGCGGCGCAGGTGCGCGCGGTGCTCAGTTGGCTCGTGATGATCACATCGGGTTTTTCGCGCGCGAACCAGGCGCGCAGCTCGGCTGGGTCACTTTGGTGGCTGATGTAAGGCGGCACAAAATGGGCGGCCTCGTTTAGCCCGTGCCACGTGACGCCGGCAGAGAAACCGTGCTCGGTACGTCGGTCGTGATCCGATGCGATCACGAGACCGATGCGGCGGTGGCCTTGCTGCGTGAGGGTGCGGCACAACAAAAGCATGTTGGCAAAGTGGTGAGGCGTGACGCGGTGCGCCCCGGGTAGTGTCGCGCTAGCGGAGGCTGCGACGACGCAAAATTGGGTCCAATCAAGTAAGTGCGTAAGGTCGATCGGCGCGGCTTGCGGTAAAATCAAAACACCTTCGACGCCGCGGCTTTTGAGCGTTCGTTGAAGACTGGGCCAATCGGCGGGGTTGGACGAGATATGCATGGGGTCAAAACCGTAGCCGCGCTCGGCGAGGCGAGTTTTGGCGCCGCGGCTGATCAGGCGGAAATAGACTTCCGGGTCGTCGGCCTGACGCGTGGACAAGCCGACGATCAGGCTCTGGAAGCGTCGGGCGCGCCGACCTCGGAGATGGTGCATGAGTTTCGCGATCTCCGGATCGGGCGTGTAGCCATGTTCGCGGGCTAGTTGGACGATATGCTTCCGAGTGGCCTCGGCGATCCGGCCGCGGCCAACGATCGCGCGAGACACCGTCATCGAACTTACGCCGGCCAAGGCGGCGATTTGGCGAAGGGTAGGCGAGGGCATAGAGTTGCGTTACATTAACGCATTAAAGGTGTCGAAAACATTATCCGATTCTTATTCGATGTAGATTCAGCCTACCCCAGTCGGATGCTTTAAATCCGTTAGCCCCTCCAGTCCTTTTATTAATCTCTGCTCAGATTCGTTGTCTCAAACCTTACCGTTTTACCAAAACACCCTATGAACCTGCATCATCGCTCCCCATGTTCGTCGCTCTTGAAGGCGCTGCGCTTCCTCGCCTCTAGTTGCATCGGTAGTTTCGCCGTCGTCGCTCTGTCTCAAAACTTGGCCCACGCCCAAGTCGCTCCCGCTCCTTCTGCCACCGCCCCAGAAACCGCGGTCAAGCTCTCGCCTTTTGAGGTGAATACCAGTCGCGATGAGGGTTTCGTCGCATCTAGTGCACTCGCCGGCGGCCGCCTCAACACCGATCTCAAGGACACGCCCGTTGCTTACTCGGTGCTCACCAAAGAATTTCTCGACGCCTTCAACATCACCGATCTCACGCAAGCCATGGAGTGGTCCGTGAACACCACCTACAATCCTGGCAACAACGTCGATCAAGGTTTCGGTTTCTCGCCCGCGCTCAACATCACGATCCGCGGCGCCGCTCCCGGTGAATCGAATTACCCGATGCGGAATTTTTTTCCGTTTAACCACAATACCGACAGCTACGCGCTCGACCGTTTCGACTTCGCCCGCGGCCCCAACGCTATTCTCTTCGGCGCCGCGCAATTCGGCGGCACCCCAGTGGCTGTTACCAAGCAAGCGCTCACAACTAAGACGATTAACCAAGTCCAAGTGCAGCTCGGCTCTTGGAAAAAATATCGTAGCACCCTAGACTTGAATCATCCGATTAACGACAAGGCTGCCATCCGCGTCGCTGGCATGATGGAAGATGCCGATACCTACCGTGAAAACGAGTGGCGCCGTAAGAAAGCTCTCTTCGTCGCGGGCACGTACAATCTCACCAACGCGACGACGCTCCGCGCCGAAGGCGAATACGCCGAGACTAAGCAAAAAACCTTCCCGACCTTCCTCACCGACCAAGTGTCCGCCTGGGATGGCAAAACCACCTTCACCGACTCCGTCTTGCCCGCTGACGCACCCACGGCCGCGCAGCAAGCCGCCGCCGGTATCAGCTACGGCACCAATAACGCCAATCCGCAATTCTCGCCCCTCTGGGTTTACGATCCCACCGCCTTCGGCACGGGTAACGTCCTGAATTTTGCCAACGTCTTCCGCACGAAAGGCGCGCAAGGCAACGGTACTGCGGCCAACCGCAATTTCATTGGCGGCAAAGCCATCACCAGCGCTAGCGTGAGCTACGCCGGCCAGCCGATGATCGACGGTTTTGAGGTTCCCGCCGGCCGCTACGACAACGCCCTCGCCGGTGCCATTGGTTTCAAAGTGCCTTCGCAATCAACCACCAACCTCTGGACCAGCGGCAAACCCACACAGGCCCAAGTCGCCAAGGACTTCGCCCTTACCCTCAGCCATCGCATCGGACAGTCTCTCTTCTTCGAAATCGCGGGCGATACCAACAAGGTCAAAATCGACGGCAACAACGCCATCAACCGCGGCGCCAATACTGTCTACATCGATATTACTAAAAATCTCCCCAACGGCACCGCCAACCCAAATTTCAAACAGCCCTACAGCGAATACTGGGATTACCAAAATCTCCGCAACTACGAGCTCAAGAGTCTCCGCGCCTCTGCTGCTTACATCAAAGAAACGCCGATCGGTAAACTCCAGCTCGCTGTCGGCGGCGGTCTCAATGATCAGCTCCAGTCCAAGCGCAGCTACCTTTATTTGCTACCCCTCCAAAGCATCGGCCCCGACGCCCGCTATTGGGATGCATCCCAAAACAGCACCGCGCTCTGGTACCGTCTCTACATGAATCAAGGCGGTCGTAATTTTTATAACACCAACCTCGGCTCGCTCACCCTACGCAATACCGACGGCACCGTTACCAATGTGACGCCTCAGCGCGTCCTCGACGCTACGCGCAAAGACAATAGCGCCGATAATATCACCAAATTTAAACACATCATGACGGCGGGTAATTTCAGCATGTTTAAAAACCGGCTCGTCTTCATTGGTGCGCTCCGTCGCGACCTCACTTACCTTGAGACCAAAAACACCGTACTTCCGGGTGATTATGCAGCCGGCTGGAGCGGTAGTAACATCACCTTCAAGCCCGCCGCGCCTAAGGACTGGACCAAGCTTACGTATATTCCGAAAAATGCCGCAGGTGTCGCTACGGGTCCTGCGCAGCCCGCCGATTCTCGCCCACGTCTGACGGTTCCTGCCACTACCAGCGTCGCCGCCAGCAGCATCCTCGCGCAGCCGCAATACGCCGCTGACCGCTTCCGCGACGATTACAACCCGCCCGCGCTCAACGTTGCTTCCAATACCTTCTCGGTCGGTGCCACCCTCAACGTCACCCCGTGGCTCGGTATCTACAGTAACCTCGCCACCACGTTTAATCCCAACCTGCTCGTCCAACGCCTCGATAGCTCCTTGCTCCCGCCCTCGGCTTCTCGTGGTACCGACGCGGGCATCCGCCTGAATCCTCTCGGCGGCCGCATCTCGATGAGTCTGGGTTGGTTCACCTCCTATCAAAATCTTTCCCCGGTGAATGCCCCTGGCGGCCTCATCGGTAGTTTCAACACGATCTTCAGTACCCCCATCATCGGCGATCTCAGCCCTGGCGGCCGCAATGTCCGCAACGAAGGCCTCTTGCCCGCCGTCGTCCGCGATACCCAGACCCAAGATTCCAAAGGCGTGGAATTTGAAATCACCGCCAACTTGACCCGCTCTTGGCGCCTGCTCTTTAACGCCGCTCACACTGACGGTACTCAGCGAAACATCGCGCCCGATAGCCGCGCCTTCATCGCCGACAAGGACAAGGTCACTCGCCAGATCCTCGCCGACGCTGGTGTTGTCATCAGCTCCTCTAACGTAGCCTCGATCAACCCGGTATACAATGACCCAGCGCTCATTAACGTCGGCGCCGTCAACAACGCCGTGAACTCTTGGAATTCCCTCCAGACGACTACCATCCCTAACCTTGTCACTGGTAGCCAAAAACTGGCTGGCGCCACCGACTACACTGCCAACCTCGGAACCGATTACGCTTTCCGTGAAGGCAAACTCAAAGGCTTCTCCGCTGGTTTTGGTCTACACTATCGCGGCAAGATGGTCGTCGGCTACCGCGGTGCTGATACGATCGTGAACCCCGCTAACCCCGCCGCCGCCATCGACGATCCTTCGGTCGACGCTTACACGCCGGTCTATTCCAAATCCTACACCACGAGCGACGCGCGCTTCGGTTACACCTGGAAGCTTCGCGACCGCCGCACTGTGCAGTTGAACCTCAATATCCAAAACTTGTTCAACAACACCACGCCGATGTATTTCGTGAATCTCCCCGGCGGCCAGACCACCAATACTATCCTGCGCAATCGCAACGCCGACGTCACCTCGCCCGCCGTTTACACCGTGCCGGCCGGCTTCTCCTATCGCACGCCCATCAACTGGACGCTTACCGCCCGTCTCGATTTCTGATTTCTATAAACTAAATTCCGGCTGGTCTTTAGCGGGGTGTGAACGGGGTAAAATCCTTCACGCCCCGCTTCGCTTTTTATCCACATTCAGTTCCCTCATGAAACTCACACCGCGCGCCACGCGCCTCCTCGGCGTTTTCCTCGCCTCCACGTTCGCCGCGCTTGCGGCTGAACCGACCGTTTGGATCGATTTCAACAAGAACGGAAAAAAAGACATCTACGAAGACGGCGCCCAACCTATCGAGCGCCGTATCGACGACCTGCTCGCGCAGATGAACGTCGCAGAAAAAACCTGCCAGCTCGCCACGCTTTACGGCTACGGCCGCGTCCTCAAAGACCCGCTCCCTACGCCCGATTGGAAAAACGCCATCTGGAAAGACGGCATCGCCAACATCGACGAGATGCACAACGGCATCGGCAAATACGCGAAATCGCCGTACAACGAAACCCCGGCCGCCACCGTCAACGCGCTCAACACCATCCAGCGCTGGTTCATCGAGGAGACGCGCCTCGGCATCCCTGTTGATTTCACTAACGAGGGCGTGCGCGGCTTAAACTACGTTCGCTCCACCAATTTTCCCTCGAGCATCAGCCTCGGCGCCACTTGGGACCGCGATTTGCTTACGCGCATTGGTTCCGTGATCGCCAGCGAAGCCCGCGCCATTGGTTACACCAGCATTTACGCGCCTCTCCTCGACCTAGCCCGTGATCCGCGCTGGGGTCGCGTCGTTGAGACCTACGGTGAAGATCCTTATCACGTTGCTGAACTCGGCATTCGTATGGCGCGCGCGCTTCAGGACGGCGGCGTCACCTCCTCGCCCAAACACTTTGCCGTTTATTCCGAGCCCAAAGGCGGTCGTGACGGCGCCGCGCGTACCGACCCCCACGTCGCCCCGCGCGAGATGGAGTTACTCCACCTCCGACCGTGGGAGCGCATTGTCAAAGAAGTCGGCATCCGCGGCCTCATGAGTTCTTACAACGACTACGACGGCGTTCCGATTTCCGGTAGTCGTGAATTTCTCATCGAGCGTCTCCGTACCCAATGGGGTTTCAAGGGTTACGTCGTATCCGACAGCGAGGCGGTTGAATTCCTGCAAACTAAACATCACCTGGTCGCGACGTATCCCGAAGCCGCTGCGATGTTCATTCGCGAGGGCGGCAACGTCCGCACGCATTTTACCCAACCTGATGTCTTCATCAAAGGTCTGCGCACCGAAATCTCCGCTGGCCGCCTCGCGATGGAAGTCGTCGATGCCCGCGTTCGCGATGTCCTCCGCGTGAAATTCGCGGCCGGTATATTCGATCACCCCTACGTCGCTGCACCGGAAAAAGCCGCAGCCCTGATTCGCACGCCCGCGAGCCAAGTGCTCGCGCTCGAGGCTGCCCGCAAATCCATCGTTCTGCTCAAAAACGAAAAATCGACGCTCCCGCTTTCGCCGCAACTCAAACGTCTACTCATCTGTGGCCCGACTGCGAAAATGACCGAAACCTCTTTCGACCGCTACGGCTCCAACGGCGGCGAAGTCGTCACGGCCTTCGACGGCATTCGCGCGCGCCTCGCTTCGACGGGCACCGAGGTGCTCTTCGCCGAAGGTTGCAAAGTTACCGACGCTCGCTGGCCCGAATCCGAACTTTTCCCCGAAGCGCCCGACGCCAACGAAGCCGCGCTCATCGCTGAGGCCGTCGCCAAAGCCCAAACGGCCGAGGCCGTCGTCGTTTTCCTCGGCGACAACAACGCTACCATCGGCGAATCGAAAAGCCGCACGAGCCTTGATCTCCCTGGCCACCAAAACGAACTCGTCCGCGCGCTCCTTGCCGCGGGGCGTCCGGTCGTTGCCGTGCTGCTTACGGGTCGTCCCGCTACGATCAATTACCTTCAGCGCGACGTGCCTGCGATTCTCTCCGCGTGGTTCCCTGGTGAAGCGTGCGGCACCGCGATCGCCGAGGTGATATTCGGTGATTACAATCCCGGCGGTAAACTCCCGGTCACGTTCCCGCGCTCGGTTGGCCAATTGCCCTTTAATTTTCCTTACAAACCCGGCGCCCACGCCATCCAAGGCAAAAAAGACGACCCCAACGGCTTCGGCCAAGCATCCATCGAGGGCGCGCTTTATCCGTACGGTTTCGGTCTGAGCTACACGCAATTCGCCTACGCCGATCTCAACGTCACGCCCGCGATTAATTCTGAAGGCGAAGTCACAGTTACCTGCGCAATCACCAATCGCGGCAGCCGCGCGGGCGACGAAGTTCCTCAGCTTTATTTCCGTCAAGTCGTCAGCTCCGTGACGACTTACGAGCTCAGTCTCGTCGGTTTCGAGCGCGTCTCGCTGGCGCCGGGCGAAACGAAAACGGTGACTTTTAAATTTCTCGCTCGTGAACTCGCGCTGATCAACCGTGCGGGTCATCGCGTCGTCGAGCCCGGCGAATTTCTTGTTCACGTCGGCTCCTCCAGCGCCGACCTTCGCCTCCACGGCAAATTTCTGGTTCGTTCGCTTTAACTGTTAAGTAATATTTTTACCGTCATGAAACTCTGTCCTATGTTTAGCTCACCCCGCTTCCTTATAGCCCTCGTTGCGGCTCTAGCATGGCCGCAACTCCAGGCTCAAACTGCCGCGGTTTCGTCGTCCGAGCCCGCCGCGGCACCCGCGGTTAAACTTTCGCCCTTTGAGGTGAACACGTCGCGTGACCAAGGTTTCGTCGCCGCTAGCTCGCTCGCGGGTGGCCGCCTCGCTTCGGATTTGGTCGACACTCCTGTCGCTTATTCTGTCCAGACGCGTGAGTTTCTCGATGCGCTCAATTTGAGCGACCTTAACGAAGCCATCAATTGGACGGTCGGCGCCACCACAACACCTGATGACGGCGGCGGCCAACTCTTCGGCGGCACGGGCAGCAGCACGATTCGCGGGGTTGGTTCCAATGCCACTAATCGGAATTTTTTTACCGGCGGTACCAATACTTCGACGTACAACCTTGAGCGGATGGACTATGCGCGCGGCCCCAATTCTATCCTCTTTGGCACCGGCACGATCAGTGGCACCTCCAACGCCGTTGTGAAAAGCGCGCGCATCGGCCGCAACGCCGTGGAGGTTCGAGCCGAAGTCGGTTCGTGGGAATCCTACCGCACCACCGTCGATGCCAACTACTCTTTGAAAAATAAAGTCGCCGCGCGTGTCGTTACCACATGGCAAGACACGCACACGTGGCGTGATTGGGAACACACCCAACGTCGCGGCGTCTCGCCCTCGCTCACTTTTGATGTCACTCGCAACACCCGCCTCACGGTCATCGGTGATTACTACGAACAAAAAGTCGTCGCCGGCATGAACGCCCTCACAGATTCCCTCACGGGTTGGGATGGCAAAACCGTTTACTCCGGTATCCAAGCCTCGACGCTCCCGAGCCAATCGGCCTTCGGCGCCACGCGCATCGGTACTAATAACTGGGTCGTTTCGCCCGCGTCCGGCAAGGGCTTCGGCTCCGCGCTTAGTTACACCGGCATGATGCAGACCACGTATTTCGGGGGCAATCGTACCGTGAACGGTGTTACCTCCGCAAGCGGCTCGAATTTGGGTTTCAACGCCGGACCGCTCATCGACACGCCGATGATTACGCCCGGCATTTACGATGCCGCGATTCAGGGTTCCTCCTTCCGCGTTCCGAAGCGCTCCTTTACCAACATTGGGCCGAACCCCACCGCGATCAACCGCTTCCGCGACGCCACGCTTTTCCTCGATCAACGCATCGGCGAATCGCTCAACTTCCAGCTCTCCGGCGATGTCAACCGTCTCTTCAGTTACGGGCTGATCGATTATTACACTAACCAAGGTTACCCCAACACCTTTATCGACATCAACCGTCTACTCCCTGACGGCGTCACCAACCCGAACTTCCTCCAGCCCTACAACGAATTTAGCCGCCCCGAGCGTCAGAAGGTCGACACTACCAACAAGGCCCTACGCTTCGCCGCCGCTTATGCGAAGAGCACACGCTGGTTCGACCTCAAGGCTAACGTTATCGGCGCCGCCGAAAATCAACAGATCTTCAAGTCGCGCGAATACTACATGATTCCCATCGACGCCGATCCGCGCGCCTGGGGTCTGGTCACCAGCACGCGCACGCAAACGCTCCGCTACCGCTACTACTGGAACCAGCCGCAACGCGACCTCACCGAGATGAAGGAAATCACTCTCGTTGATCCTGCCGCCGGCATCTCGCGGACTTATAATCCGCTTTGGGTTCTTGGCTCCGATCGCAACGACGCCACCACTTTCAGCGACGCCTCCACCAAATATTATCAAGCCTCCGCCAATATTTCCTTTTGGCAAAAGCGCATTATTTTCCTCGGTGCCTTTCGCTCTGACCAAGTGGATCGCAGCCAGCGTCTCTTTCTGCGCCCAATGGATCATCCGTCCAGCTACGGCGTCCTCACGCGTACCCACTTCATTTACCGGCCCGACGCACCCGCCGATTATTTCAAACTCACCTACGTCCCCAAAGACGCCAACGGCAACGCCACTGGTCCCGCCCAACTGGCGCCAGCCACGCGTCCTCGCGATGCGACCACCGGCCTCGCGCTTCCGCAATACGCCAAGGACCGTTTCCAGGACGATTTTAACCCACCGCCCACCAGCACAAAAAAACCCACCAAATCTCTCGGTGGTATTTTCAACGTCGGCCGCGGCGTCTCTCTTTGGGCCAATTTCGCGCAGACGTTTAATCCCACTGATTTCACTAAAACCACCATCGACTACGGCACCCCGCCGCCCTCCGTCTCCGAAGGTAAAGACTATGGCGTGCGCGTCTCATTTGGTCCACGGCTTTACGTGACCGCCAGTCGCTACGAATCTAAAGAAAACGATGCCTCAATTTCCCAACCCTCCGGCTTCAGCAGCATCCAGACGATTATTAATACCAACGTCATCGGCGATCTCAGCTCCGACGGCCGCAACCGTCAGGGCCTCGGCGATGTGCCTATCGCGTGGAATGATACCCTCGACCGCAAAACTCGCGGCTACGAACTCGAAGCGGTCGCCAACCTCACGCCTAATTGGCGACTCACGCTCAATTACGGCCTAGCTGACGCCGCCCAGACGGACACCTACCGCCAGACGCGCGCTTGGGTCGATGATCACACCGCCGTCATGAAGAAAATTCTCGACGACGCTGGTATCATCGTCGGCTCCGACAACGTCGCTCGTGCCGACGCCGCGCGGCCGAACAGCTTTGTCGACGCCACCAATGCTCTTAATGCCTGGAATAATCTCCAAGCCAGCCGCGCCAACTGGGTCAGCGGCACGCAGTTGCTCAATCGCCTCACGAAATACACTGCCAATTTCTACTCCGACTACCGTTTCAGTTCCGGCAAACTCAAAGGCCTGCGCGCCGGCTACGGCATGCAATTCCGCGGCCCGCAAGTCATCGGTTATCGCGGGGCCGATACGATCGTGAACCTCGCCAACGCGGCCACTGCCATCGATGATCCCAACGTCGACGCGTACACGGTCGTCTGGCAAAAAGCTTATTTTCTCGGCACGGCCACGCTTGGTTACCCAGTGAAATTATTTGGCCGCGAAAAAATCGAACTCAATCTCTCCATCACCAATCTCTTCAATTACGATTTGCCGCTCTACAATACCGCAGGCCTACGTGCGCCTAACGGCGACCTCTCATCGCCTGCGCGCGTGAGCTACGCGCGTTTCTACAGCTACACCACGCCGCGCAGCTTCCGCCTCTCGGCGACCAAGACGTTTTAATTCCTACCGCCCAACTAACCGTTAAAAAATCCCCGCTCCCGATGAATTCCCACTTCAACCGTCGCGATTTCATTCGGGCGGGTAGTCTTGTTTCGCTCGGCGCGCTCTTGCCCCTCCGCGCCGCCGAGTCGCGCTCGCTCATCGCTGATGTCTGCGTCTACGCCGGCAACGCCGCGGGTATCGCCGCCGCCGTCGCCGCTGCTCGTGAAGGCTGTCGCGTGCTCGTCGTCGAACCCAGTCGTTGGCTCGGCGGCATGACCGGCAGCGGCTTGGTTCACATCGATTGGGGCCGCTCGGAGGCCGCCGGTGGCTCGGCCAAAAAAATCCTCAAAGACGGCCTCACCGATCCTCAATACCGCCGCATGTTCGCCGACCTCGCGAAGCAGCACGGCGTTGAAATCCTCTACGAGCACCGGGTCGCCTCGGTGACAAAAGCCGGCGCCTCGATCACGTCGCTCGTCTTGGATTACGCTCCGCCCGACCGCTTTGGTTGCCCGATCGCTCAGCCCAAAACCGCCAGCGCCGTGACGGTAAACGCGCGCATGTTCATCGACTGTTCCTACGAGGGCGACCTCATGGCAAAGTCTGGCGTGACGTACACCTTCGGCCGTGAATCCCGCGACCATTACGGCGAAAACCTCGCCGGCGTCCGCCCCTCGCTCGCCGTCTACGACATCGACCCTTACGTGAAACCCGGCGATTCGCGTAGCGGGCTGCTCCCGCTCTTGCAGGATTATACGCCCGGCCCCATCGGCAGCGCCGACAAACTCACCATGGGTTACGGCTTCCGCTGGAAATTTACGCTAGAGAAAAACCAAATCCCCATCGAGCCGCCCGACGATTACGACCCGTTTACCTTCGAAATTTACCGACGCGCGTTTACCAAAAAACTCAACCTCAACGGCCGCCGCATGCGCAAACTCGGCGAATACGAGGTCGCCACTGGCGGCATTCATTATCCTGGCGCCGGCAATCTCTCGCGCAGCCTCATCGCGCCCACGGTTTTCGGCTGCAACGCCGCCTATCCCGACGGCGACTGGCCGGAGCGCGCCCGCATCTGGAAATTTCACCAAGATTTTTTGCGCGGCATCACGCACTTCCTGCGCACCGATCCCTCCGCGCCGGAAAAACTCAAAGAGCGCGCCCGCATCGCCGGCTTCGACCCCGGCCAATTCGACGATACCGCCGGCTGGCCGCATCAACTCTACATCCGCGAAGCGCGGCGCATGGTTTCCAGCTACGTCGT
>Ga0214919_10004555_pt1 | contig 20226 bp, 16 predicted proteins | sample LL1503_MetaG_FD_177994 | JGI IMG/M metagenome (GOLD analysis project Ga0214919, IMG submission 177994) | Freshwater microbial communities from Lake Lanier, Atlanta, Georgia, United States - LL-1503 | ecosystem: Environmental > Aquatic > Freshwater > Lake | place: USA: Georgia | collected... | reverse complement strand
TAAAAACTACCGGGAAAAATATAACATATTTGCTTGTTCGGGAATCCTGTATACTCACGAGGACGTAACAAGAAATGATTACTACGTCTCTAAGAAAATTGCTAAGGGTGTTGCCGAGATACATCTAGGATTGTCTGATAGTATAGTTTTGGGAGATATTAATGCATCTAGAGATTGGTTATCTGCAAAGGATACGGTAAGATCAATGTGGATGATTCTACAGCAAGAAAATCCAAGAGACTTTATAGTTTCCTCCGGTATTTCCAGAACCATTAGAGATTTTATCTCCAATTCTTTTAGTACTGTTGGCATATCGGACTGGGAAAAATATATTTTGGTGGATCAAGAATTGATAAGATCCGAGCAAAAAGTAAAAATTGTAGGAGATAATTTAAACTTAATATCTATTGGATGGTCTCCTGAGATTTCATTCCAACAGATGATAGGGGAATTAGTTTTACATGAGATTAAAAAATTGTCTGAAGTATAAGATGAAAAAAATATATTACCTAATCAATAGTACTAACTGGGGGGATACTTTCTTGGCAACTCCAACATTGAGATATCTTTCTAAATCTCATAGAAAAAAAATAAATGTCGTTACCCACAGGAAAGATGTATTTAAGAACAATCCATATGTCCAGGATGTTTTGAGTTTTGAAGATTTCGATTCTCTAAATCTGGCAGATATAGTCAGATATGAGAGTTTTACATATCCTGGGAGAAAAGACGGAAATGGTATTGAAAAGAAATTTGCTCACTATGACGTAAGACAGCTACATGCATCGGATCTGGGGTTTCAACTACCAACTACAGATTTAGCTTATGATTTTTATCCAGATCCGTTAAATTTAGACATACAACTACCCGAGAAATATGTGGTTCTGCATGTTACAACAAATTGGCCCAATCGTACTTGGAATTATAACAATTGGGTACAATTGATAAAGTGGCTAAAAGATAACAATATATTCACTGTCTTAATTGGATTTGGTTACAGAGAGGAATTACATAAATCTTATAGCGATAAACCACTGGATAAGGATTGTCCAATGTTTGATGACTATTATGGATTAGATTTAACAAATAAAGGAACTATGAGTGACATGTTCTGTGTTATGAGTGGATCCCAGGCAGTTATCACAATGGATTCTGCACCTTTACATTTAGCTAGCTGTACAGATACACACATCATACAATTGGGGAGTGCGATTAATCCTGAATTTAAAAGATTCTACAGGAATGGAGATTGGAAATATAAATACCACTTCATGGGGGGATCTTGTAAACTATTTTGTAACTCCAATCTATTTTACAATATAAGAGAATGGGGAGATATTAATTCTATACCTCCTCAACCAAACTGCTTAGAAAATAAACCTACTTTTGAGTGTCACCCAAAAGCTGAAGATGTAATCGATAAATTAAATCAAATATTAAATAAAATGGAAAATAATAATTACCTGGATTTCTTTGAACTTCTTCCTAATGACGGGAACGATAGAATAAACTTTAATTTCAAAAATTCATCAGATGATGAGTTTAAGATTGTGGTGAAAGACGTTAGAACGGGATTAACTAGAGATAAATATATTAGTAAATGTCAGAGATTATCCGAAGGACATTACTGGTGGGCACCGATGCCAGGAAGATTAGAAAATCTTGGAGATGTAGATCTCATTTTCTATTTAAACGGGGCATACTGCGGAGAGACAAGAATTCAATATAAAGGTGGTAGAGATTTAATACTGGATAATGAGAAGTGCAATTTCAGTTATCTCGAAGGAAACGATTATCCTACATTCTGGGAAATTTTCATTAATGGAGACTATGAACAACAACCAAATTGCGTAGTTGATCCCGGAGACGTAGTTTTAGACATCGGTGCAAACTACGGATTCTTTACCTTAAACTCTTTAGAAAAGGGAGCAGCTAAAGTCTATAGTATTGAGCCGTTTCCTCCTGCTTATGAACACATTAAAAGTCTTTCCGATAGATACTCACAAATACACCCAATAAATAGAGCACTATCCTCCGAAGATGGTCACGTGAATATGTTCATCCACGATGACGTTTCCGCAAAAAATTGTTTGACCGAATACGGAAATCTATTTGGAGAAACTGCTAATCAGATATCTGTACCATCTGCTAATATAAACACTCTATTTGAGCTAATTGGTGAAAGAATTGACTTTATGAAAGTGGACTGTGAGGGAGCAGAGATTCACCTCTTTAAAACTATCACAGATTCTAATCTTAAGCAAATTAAAAAAATGGTAATAGAAACACATGGAGTTGAAATAGACAATTATATAATTGAAAAATTAAACACTCATAATTTTACTGTTCGTCAGTTTAAAAATATGAACTTGGAAACCGGGTCTATTCTTTTTGTGATTAATAATGACTAATAATGAATTAAAATTTGGAATTTATACTTCTTTCTACAATGTGGAAAAATACGTAGAAAGGATTTTTAGTAATATTGAACAGATCAATTATGTAAATTTTGAGTGGCATATTACTGATGATTTTTCTACCGACAAAACTAAGTCACTAGTTTTAGAAAGAATGAATAGTAGTAAAATTAAGGATAGGATTATTTTCATGGAACAGTCGCATAAACAGGAAATGTACTGGAAACCTAACCTATTTTTTGATGAAACCTTTGATTGGATAGTTTTGGTTGATTCCGACGATTTAATAGATTCTGAATCGTTAAAAATTTATAATAACATACTGAATGGAAGAGATGATGTTACGATAGTATCTTCAGACTTTCATAAAATAAATGATAGCGATAATTCTTTACATTCTATTTCTTATATTTTAAATGATGATATAATGTCGGATAAGATTACTAAATATCATCCAACCTGTAATTATTTGGATAATATTAGCTATAGTTGTTTTGGACATCTTAGAGCATTTAAAAATAATGTTATAGACAAATTTGAAATTACGAACAACTTGGCAGGTGCAGAAGATAGCTACCGTATTTTTTGGCTAAATTCATATGGAAAATATCTCAATATCCCAAGACCTCTATATAAATGGTATTTAAGGTCCGACTCAATTTCACACAATCCTAACGTTTCTTCTGTTTACAATGACAATTTTGATATAGCAATTAATAAATTAAAAGTATCAGATAAAGGAATAGATCAATCTTTTAATGATGTTTATATTGAGACTTGTTCTTTGGGATCTTATCCACTCGGTGAATTAAAAAATAAAAAAGTTTCACTTTGGTCAAGACCACTCTCGTCTAGTCAAAAACAAAAGTTAAGATCTTTATATCCTGATATTTTATTATTATTCAACTCTGAAAATTGTGATATTAATATATTTGCATTAAATTATTTCAACGGGGAGGAATTGGATTTGGTATTGAGTAGGATTCCAAAAAATAATATTCTATTGTATTATCAGAATCAAAAATACCACACAGACAATAGCCAAAAAGACCAAGAACTATCTAGACAGTTGGCTTACTATAAAGAAGTTCTAGACGGTCACACTAATTATAGTTGGTGGATGTATATCCGACATTTTATCATTAAAAATTAAATATATGTCAAAAATAACATATGTAACATTAGTAAATAAACAATATGAGCCATATTTAGATCAGTTAATAAGGTCTCATCAGACGTTCAGTAGGATAGACTTAACAGTTTATACTATAAATTTTGATGCGAAAAAATCTAATTATGGTAACATAAAATTTATAGAATTTTACGACGGAAATCTGTTGGAGTTTGAAGAAAGAGGTAATAATAAATTTATTAATAGCGAATACGAAAAGCATAAGTATACAACTCTATTAAAGACGAAGGTGCTAAAAAGAATTTCAGTATCCTACGACTATTATTTTTTCGTGGATGCAGATATTTTATTAACAAAAAACTCAGATGCGCTAGTTATTAATACAATTAATGAATTTGGATATATTAAATTTCCTGTTAGTGTACAATTTTATCATTATTATAGTACAAGTCATGGCCCGGAGGAACCTACATTTTATGAATCTGGTGAATTTAACCCAAAATCATTAGGATACTATCCCCTTATTGATCTATATAAAACCGAATTCCATAATGTACCTTATCTAACAACCTACTGCATATATTATACTAGAGAATGTCTAGATTTTTTAGAAGAAGCTGAAAAAATCTGCTTTGATAAAAATGTAATTGCTGATTATAAAAAATATTTACCTCTGGGTGATGAAACTGTTTTTAATTACCTATACTCCAAATATAATTTTAGCGGGTTTATTTCTAGCTATCTCTGCTATGATATTAGTCCATTTTTGGAAATAAGTGATGCTTTAAAAAATATAGAAAAAGCAAAAAATTTTATATCTTTCATTCACACAAAGAGATGTTTTATTCCATTAGAAAACCAAAAGATGTTTAGTAATATCAGAAATGAAGAATACGATCAGATTTTAAACTCGTTGACATCGGAAGAAAATATTGATTCGAAAATTAATATTTTTTCTTGTGTGGATGAAAATGATATAACCATAGTGACGTTTAGCCTTAATGAAAACTACGAAGGAAATTTCAAGATTTCCCTTGTATCTCTTTTTAGGCCGGACAAAGAATATACATATTTTATAGATCTGTGTGACGGAGTTAATTTTTTTGTTATAAAGGAAAGAGACGTTCACATTAAAGATTTCCATTTGCTTATTGAAAATAATAGAATTATAAAAGATTTAATAAGATTAACATAAAAATAAAAATATGAAAAAAGATTTATCCATCGAAGAAATTGCAAAATATGTTCTTGAACAAGACCTAATAAATAAAAATGTTACGATTCAAGTTTATGAAGAGCTAGTTCATCTAGGTCATTTTTTAAATAGTTTAAAACCACATAACATTCTGGAGGTTGGAGCAAGGGGAGGTACTTTTTTACTGTTCAACCTGGTTTCTACTGGAACTAAAGTAGGTGTAGATTTAGACGACTCGTTTAAACATAACATTTATCTTTCTATGATTGGAGAGGATTTTCATTTTCTGTGTGAAAATTCACAGTCGATTGAAACTTTTGAGAAAGTTAAGGATATATGTCCTCAGTTTGACTTTATTTTCATTGATGGAGATCATACATACGAAGGAGTAAAAAGAGATTTTGAATTGTATAAAAATCTCCTTAGTCCCCGTGGCTATATAGCTTTCCATGACATCGACCAAAATCACGTTTTCCGAGATATCTATAGTTCGGACGAACCAAAAACTGGAAAAGTTAGAAGATTTTGGGAAGAGCTAGACTATGGAACAAAAATTGAAATAATCTGTCAAAGGTCAAATGGTATTGGATATGTTCCCTATGACAGATCCATAAAAGAACACTTTGGAGGAATAGGAATCTGGAAACCCTAATTCTTTAATTACCAGAATGATGTTTATATACCTGAGCTTATCCTTGCCTTTGATGAATTCTATAAAAAATTATTTCATAAATACGGCCAAAGAATCTTTGGCCCTTGTTGAATTACTAAATAAAAATTAATGAATATCTTATCAATACACACCTCGATGCACGACTCCAACTACTGCATTCTTAAAGATGGGTCAGTAGATCTCCATAATGAAATAGAAAGATTTTCTAGGGTTAAGCATGATGGTAGTTTTAAGGATGGATTTAAGGATAGATTTAATCAATCTCTTGAGAATTCAGAAGTTTTTTCTATCAAATATGACCACGTATCTTGTGTATATTCAGTAGATGAAATAATTTCAACTTATTTGGATGTAAATAAATTATTAGGATCCCCTAAATTTCATTACATCGGTCACCATACAAGCCATGCAAGTTCAGCATTTTATAATTCAAACTTCAAAGATGCATTAATTTTTTCAATCGACGGAGGTGGTGCAGAAGTGGAGGTCCAAGATTTTGGTTTTGCGTGGACGGGATTTTCAAATTGTATTTTTTTAGGAGAAGGGAATAAAATTAATTCTTTAAGTAATAGTACTACATTATTTAGTGTAGGTGTTATCTGGGAAACAGTTTTAAAACACATTTTTAATATGGGTACAACTTATGATGAGCGTGGGGACGAGTCGGGTACCATAATGGCAATGTCTGCTTTTGGTGACCCTTATAAATATCTAGAGGAATTTCGCCCATTGTTACAAAATGGTCTTAGAACTTTTAGAACTGATTATCTAAAAGAAGAAATCAATAAGGATTCTGAGAATAAATTTCACATTGCTGCTGCTTTACAGCGATTTACTGAAGACTATATGATGAATTATGTCATTATGAACTTAGACCGCTCGGACACGAGAAATGTTTGTTTTACAGGAGGGGTTTCTTTAAATTGTGTTTCACTGGGTAAAATTGCCAAGGCTTTAATAGAAAAGGGGTATAATGTTTTTTGTGATCAGGCACCAAATGATAGTGGTTTATCCTTAGGTGCTGCAAAGTATTTATGGTATCATATCTTAGGGAATCCAAGAAAATTGGAAAGACAGAATAGTTATCTCGGTCGGACCTATGCTAGATCCGAGATTGTAGATTCTATAAAAGAAAGAAAAGACCTTAATTCCGTCGAAGGTGTGGAACTTTATGATATTGTTGAACTATTAATGGGGTCTAAGATAATTTCATTATTCAATGGAGGAAGTGAATCAGGTAAAAGAGCATTGGGAAATAGAAGTATAGTTGCAGACCCAAGATTTGGTTTTATGAAAAATTTTGTTAACGAGAAAGTAAAACACAGAAAGGGATACAGACCTTTTGCTCCATCGGTTCTTAGGGAACACGTATCAGACTGGTTCGAGTTAGATATTGATAGCCCATATATGAGTTTTGCAGTCCCAGTAAAAGAAGATAAGTATCATTTGGTTCCAGCAATTTTACACCAGGACCATACTGCTAGACTGCAGACGGTAACTAGCAAAGAGAATGGATACTACTATGATTTAATTTCTTTATTCTACAAAAAAACAGGAGTTCCTATGTTATTGAATACATCTTTTAATAATCAAGAACCTATAGTAGAAACCCCAAAAAATGCACTGGATTGTTTTGCTAATACAAACATAGACTATTTGTATTTTGTGCAGGAAAAAATACTAATAAGTAAAAATAAAAATTAATTGATATGAAAACATTAATGATCGTATCTCCCCACATGTCTACCGGGGGTTGTCCACAAGTTGTGGCTAAAAAAGTAGAATTATTAAAGGACTTCTACAACATTGTGGTTATTGAATATGAAATGCTTGCATGGTCTTATGTTGTTCAAAGAAACCGTGTAATTGAAATGATTGGGGATAGATTTATATCTCTTTCAGAGAACAAAGAATATGATCTATTCAATGCCATTGAGGACCACACCCCAGATTATATCATGCTCGAGGAGTTCCCTGAAACGTACATGGATCTACATATAGCAAAAAGACTATATTCACCTGACAGAACTTACAAGATTTTTGAATCAACGCACAGTTCACACTCGAGGGTTGAATGGAAAAAATATATGCCGGATAAGTTTATCTTTGTGTCCCCGTACAGCTGCGAGACCTTTAAAGATCTTGGTGTCCCTTTTGATCTTATAGAATATCCGATTGATAGAAGGACACCAAATAAACACCAGGCTCTTTCTTTACTTGGACTAGATCCTGAATATAAACACGTTGTAAATATTGGACTATTTACCAGAGGAAAAAACCAGGGGTATGCATTTGAAATTTCTCGTCTGCTTCAAGACTATAAGATTAAATTTCATTTTCTCGGGAACCAAGCTTCTAACTTTACCGACTATTGGGAGCCAATCATGGAGACTAAACCGGATAATTGCATAGTCTGGGGGGAAAGAAACGACACCGATACTTTTCTCCAGGCCTCCGATGTTCACCTCTTCACCTCTAATATGGAGTTAAACCCCCTTGCGATTAAGGAGTCTCTAGAATATAGTCTTCCGACTTTTATATTTGACCTTCATACATATAAAGGAAAATATAAAAATGAAGAGAATGTATTTTTTCTAACCGGAGATGCTAGAAGCGATGCAAATCAACTCTTAATCTCACTTGGATTTGATGCTCTAAAAGAAAAACCACTTAATATTAAATTCGTCCATCTCCTGCTGGATCCGAAAGAACCTCAGGATATTGCAGAGCCAAATTGGGCCTCTACTGTTGATAAACAGAATTACTCTATCCAGTGTTGGGACAACATAAGCCGAAAGTTTACCTCTTATGTAAAGAGATATTCTGTTGTTAATAGGACAGAACTTCCCGTAGAGACCTGCATGGATCCTGCAATACTCAATCCTTCCAAAGAATTTAAAAACGAACCCCCAGTTCTGACATATGGACACTACGGAGCATACCGAGCTCACACTCAGGGAATATATGAGAACTTTGACGAAGATGTTGATGTATTGATAGTTGCAGAGGGAGATTCGTACACAAACCTGGACCCTGATGAATTTTACACCAAAGTAGTGGATGCTTATAACCTATGCCGAAGAATAAACGGAAAGATAGTGAGCCTTGCGGGACCCTGCTATATGACAGGAGGAGAATGGTGGAATATGACTAAGGATCACGGAGAATGGATGGAAGTTCCTCATTTTTTGATGGGGACTACGTACCTGATTATGAAGTCCGAAAGGGAAAGTATTTTAAATAAAATTAAAACGACCGGATGGCACTCACCAGACTTTTGGCTGGCCTGGAACTATAACATGAAGTCTAAACTCCTAGTTAGTAAAGATCCACTTTGCTTTCAGAAGGAAGGGTATTCTGCATTGGATTATTTGGAAAAAGATAAATGGTTTTAACATGATGGAAATTTCACTCTTAGTTCATACCTGCGATAATTATGAAAAATTCTGGGCCGGTATGTTATTTGGTCTAGATTTTAACTGGGATTTTAATTCTATTCCGGTTTATTGGGCGTCCGAAGAGATTTCGATCCACGACCACAGTTTTACCTGCAGGGGGATTCCGTATAAACCAAATCGGAATATAAAACAAATTTTAACAGGGAAAACTGATAAGAACGGGTTCTCCACTCGTATGATTAGTGCACTGGAGAAGATTGATACCAAATGGGTTATTTATATCCAGGAAGACATGTGGATGCTTTCCAAATTACCCACAGAAACTATCTCTAAGCTTCTTCTTTTTGCTGACCTAAAAAATGCTGATTCCGTAAAAATTCACACAAAGCTAGGCTATTATTATAACTATAGTCTGGAAAATACAGATCACTACATTGACGGAGTCAGAATACAAAAGTATTCTGATGGAGATAATTTTTTACATTCTCACAATGCAACAATCTGGAATAGAGAATATCTTCTAGACAATCTTGTTGATGGTGAGGATCCTTGGGTTAATGAAGTTAAAGGTTCGGAGAGAATGTCTTCGAAACTTCACAATCATTATCACTATAATATACATTGGTACTCTCAACCTGGAGTCTGCGAGAAAGGAGATTACGGACGTGATTTTTACACATTAGCTCCTATATTTGATGACAGGATGGAATATAAACTAACATATAATTTTTAAAATGGAAAAATACTATAATATAGAAGAACAGCGTCTCTGGAACCTGGATTCTAACTGGGAAATTGGTGGACACGAGTGGTCAAAATCTTTTGGTACTACCGAGGATTTATGGAATAGTCAAATTTTTGACAAAATCAAAGAATTTAGAGGTAAAAAAATTCTGGAGATTGCTCCTGGATTTGGTAGGATAACCCAATTTTTATCCATCCTAGCTGGAGAACTAATGGTTGTTGATCTGAATCCGATTTGTATAGAAAAAACGAGATCTAAATTAAAACATCACGTATTAGCATACTTTGTTAATGACGGTAAATCAATACCAAAGGTTAGAGATAATTCACAGGACTTGGTTTTCTCTTTTGATTCTTTCGTTCATATGCACGCAAACGTTACCGAAGAATATGTAAAGGAAATCTACCGAATTTTAAAACCAGGGGGACAATCTTTTATTCACCATTCTTGGCTATATGGAGGATCTGAAGAATCCACGAATAATATTGCCGGGAGAGCAAACATGTCCCCTGAGCAATTTAAGGGACTAGTTGAAAAATACGGAATGGAGATTGTATCTCAGGATTCTATTCAATTTGAACCGGTTTTTCCCTGGAACGGGACAGACTGTATAAGTATGTTCAGAAAGCCACTGTAAAAATGGAAACCCGAATTTCTGTACTTTTAGTAAATTTAAACAATTTAGATTTTACTAAACAATGTCTCGAAGATTTATTAAATCAAGACTCATCTTTTAATCTACGACTAGTAGATCAGGGAAGTACTGAAATAGGAACTAAGGAATTTTTTGATTCTTTTTTCGGCGGGCATCTGAACGGTGAATTTTACGGCAAGATAAATTATTTAGAGATTTCAAACACGGGTTTTAATAAGCCCCTCAATCATCTGTGGAATGACTATGTAAAAGAATCATCAACCGAGTTTATCTGTCTGTTAAACAACGATGTAAGAATTCCCCCTAATTTCTTATCTTCCTCTATTTCCATTTTGGAAAAAGAACCGTCCGTTGGTTTTGTTAATCACGCCACCAACAATTTGAAGTATTCGGATTGGTCAGATTCTTTAGAATATGTAATTATGGAAACCCCATATAGACAAGGATGGGATCCCACATTTAGAAGATCTTCTTACACACAAATACCAGAAGCATTAAACTTTTTTTATGGAGACGACTACATTTATTCATCTCTATATAGTTCAGGATACAAAGGAGCATATGTATTAAATTCTCCAATGATTCACTTTGAGCGTAGTACTACTGTAGAAAAAGGGGGGGCTAGAGATTGTTCTGATGACGGTAGGATATTTCAAACACTAAACTTAGAATATAAAAATCTAACATTTAACGAGGATTTGTGCAGATGGAAACCCGAGTTTTTTGATATAACAAAAAAAGAAATGGACTACAAAAAAGAATCTTATATAACTAGAGACCCTAACGTGGATATTTGGAGGGAGCATTTAAATACATTGATATTAAATGATTATTCTTCACTCCTACGGGGAGTGGTCGCTGATTTTGGCTGCAATCACGGGGCTTGCACTATAATAGCATCCGAAAATACAAACATAAAAGAAATTGTCGGTATAGATATTAACAAAGAATCTTTAGATATTGCAAATGGATTAATATTTCAACATGGGATTAAAAATATAAAATATTTACACTCAAATTTAACTGACTTATCACAGATACCATCTGATTATTTTGATAATGCATTTTCATTCCACACGTTAGAGCATATACACGTTGACGATTATGATTTGGTTTTTTCTGAATGGAAAAGAGTAATTAAAAACGATGGTCATTTTATAGTTTCGATCCCTTATGAACATGCATATGATGACCCGTGTCATATGAATTATTTCAACGAGACCTCAATTTCGGATTTATTTGTAAAATATGGTTTTGGGATTATTGAAGTTTATAGAGATACTAGGAATAACTTTGATTGTCTAAATCTAGTTTGTAAAAACATTAAACAAGAACATCCATTGCTATCAATTTTAGTGTGTTCTCTGGTTGAAAGAAATAACACATTTTTGTCCGATTTAATAAGTTCAATTGAAAAACAAATTATAGGTAAACCTGTCGAGTTGTTAATTTTGTCAGACAACGCTAAGAGACCAGTAGGAACAAAAAGAAATGATTTACTAAATATATCTAGAGGTAAATATGTTTGTTTTATAGATGATGATGATAGAATATCCGAAACTTATATAGATGATATCTTACAAGAAATTATTAATTGGTCACCTGATGTAGTAGTATTTGACGCCGAAATTACATTTAATGGAACTAATCCAAAGTTAGTTAAATATGGTAGAGAATATGACTATTGCGAAAAAGCGGATTCTTACTACAGACACCCAAACCATTTAATGGTTCATAAGAAGGAAAATGTTGTCGAGTACTTCAAGGACATTAAAACAGGAGAGGATGATGAGTGGGCATCTAGAATGCTACCTAGAATTGTTACCCAGTCAAGAATTGATAAAGTATTGTATTACTATGATTATAACACGTCAACTAAAAAATATTTTGAATGATGAAAAGATTTGAGATTATAAATTATTTAATTGGAGTTAATAACTACAAAAGTTTTTTGGAAATTGGAACACAAGAGCAGATTAACCTATCTAATATTATTATAGATAAAAAAATTAGCGTTGACCCCGACCCGGAAGCTGGTGCTGACTTTGTCTTATTCTCTGATGATTTTTTTAATCAAAACTCAGACACTTTTGATATTATATTTGTTGATGGGTTACACCATGCTGATTTTGTGTATCGTGACATTATAAACTCACTTAGAATATTGAATCCCGGTGGATGCATTGTTGTACATGATGTCATTCCAAGCTCATATGAAGCACAATTGATACCATTAGAGAAAACCCTAGAAACGGGAAGTGGTATTTGGAACGGAGACGTTTGGAAAGGATGGGTCAAATTAAGAACAGAAAGGAAAGATCTGGTTATGAAGGTTGTAGATACCGACCACGGGTGCGGGATTATCCATCCTACGAGATATAATTTGGGAGACTACCTAGAATCTTATAATAATGGATATTATGAATTTAAAGCAGACTTAATTTATTCTTCTCTAAATTTAATATCTACCGACGAGTTCATTGAGACATTTAGGTCTCCTATAAATAGAGAATATTCTTTCGTTTAATATGAGTCGTGCATATATTACCCACGCAACGGAAAAATACCTAAGTGTTGCCCACAACTTAGCAACTTCGATAAGATCATTCTCTGACATTCCTGTTGTTGTTTACTGTATTGATGTAAATAAGAAAGACACATATATCTTCCAAAACATAGAAAATGTCTTTGTTGAGATACTTGAATTGAATCTTGATAAACCAACAGATTTTCCTTCTTCACCAACTGGAAATTTCTATGTCGACCGCCACGACTCTAGAAGTTTCAATGTTCTTTCTGCTAAAGTTATTGCGATGAAACATGCTTTAGAATCTGGATGGGAAGAAGTGTGCTATCTGGACTCCGACTGCATTGCAACCCCCATAGTAGATGAACTTTTTAATTGGACATCGAATATAACAAACTTTCCAATTGGAACAAAAGGAATCCATGATTATATGATTATCTTTGAAGAAGGATCATATATGGGAAACCCATTTGAAGGATGTTATCCTGCAATGGATTATACACAAACACTAGAGTGGCCATTGATGCAATTTATGGGAATGTCACCGCAAGATAGAGGAATTTATCGAACCACTGGAATCATGTTGATGAATCAGAACTGTCTGGATTTTATAAATATCTGGTGGGGCCTATGTAAAATTTTACCCAAGATATCCAACATCAAAAAGATAGCACCTTTCCAGGAAGAAACCGTTTATAATGTTTTATATTGGAAATGGGGAAATGCTGGATTCCCATTATGCTATGTCAATCTTGATAATGGGCTAGAAACAGTTAAAGATTTCTATACAAGAGATACGGATGGAAGCTATTTGGTAAATTATGACGAGAATGATTTCACAAAACATTTTTATAAAATTCCAGACGACAAGAGGGATGTTAAAGTCCTTCATGGAGAAAAAACAACCTCGGAGATGGACAAGATCGTATATTATTTAAAACAATTAGATTACAATGGATACTTCTAACACAATTAATGTTAACGGTAAAATGTACAATATGTCTTCCCCGACTAATGAAGAATTTAAAAAATTGTACATCGAATCTTTCGGAGACGAATATAAGGAAGAGAATAAAGAACAATTTTACCTGGAGATAAATTCACACAGCGTAGATGGATATTTTTTTGAATTAAAATCCAATATCAGTGGTCCATTTAAGGCAGAAGTTTTTGATGAAAGCGGAGAACTATTCTATAACACGGAATTAACTTCTGGCATGTATTCTAAGCTATCGAGGAAATATTACACCAAATGGAAAACCAAATTGCATTTGAATGATCTTACGTTTGAATATGAATTCAGCTTAGAGAATAGCAGGGTTTTTATAGTTTTTGAATCTAGCTCTCTAGGAGACACTATTGCTTGGCTCCCATACTGCGAAGAATTTAGAAAAAAACACAATTGCCATGTTATAGTTTCTACATTTAGAAACGAATTATTTGAACCCCTTTATCCAGATCTTGAGTTCGTCGGAAGAGGATCTGTTGTTGATAACATTAAAGCTCTCTATAGATTAGGTTGGTTTTATGACGATTCTAAAGAACCAGTTTTACCGAGCACGATACCCCTACAGCAGACGGCTGCAAATATCCTCGGATTGGAATATAAGGAAATCCAATCTAGAATCTACTTTGAACCTAGAGAAAGACCTTACTCTGAAAAATACATTTGCATAGCTCCCAGTTCAACTGCTGGGTGTAAGTTGTGGAACAATCCAACTGGATGGTCTGAGTTGACCGGGTACCTAATGCAGAAAGGATACAAAATAGTTAATATTTCAAAAGATGGAGAATCCATGGAAGGTGTCGAAACTCTCTCTGACGATTCGATTCCAAACACGATGAATGTAATCTACCACAGCGAATTTGTGATCGGCCTTTCTAGCGGACTCTCTTGGTTGAGCTGGGCATTAGATAAACATGTTGTTATGATCTCTAACTTTACTGATCCGGATCACGAATTTACCATTAACTGCACCAGAATAACCAATCCTTCTGTTTGCAATGGATGTTGGAACAACCCAAAATTTAAATTTGATAAAGGAGATTGGTACTGGTGCCCTGAACACAAGGATACAGACCGACAGTTTGAATGCCATAAGTCCATCACATCAGGGATGGTAATAGAAAAAATTCAACATCTTCTATGATATGAAAAGAGTTTACATCCATCTATTATCTAATTCGATGGGGGATACTATTGCATCAACCCCTTATGTTCTGGAATATTCAAAAAGAGACGGGGTAAAAGTTTATTTTAACATCAATGATTCCTATATTTTTTTATTGAAAGATTCCTATCCGGGTATTGAATTTGTCGGCAGAAATACAGCGGTCGAATACGACGAAAAAATAGATCTGGACTATGTTTTTTTTAAAAGCGTTCAGGGAGGATATGCCGAGCAATTAGGGTTTGAAGATCCTAAATACATCAGACCTGTTATTTCTATCCCGGACCTTCCAAGACCTATTAAAAATAAGTACATAACTCTAGGAGTTCATTCGACTTGCCAACTAAAATACTGGAATCATCCAGATGGAGTCAGGTCACAGCCAGACAGTACAAACTGGAATGAGCTATCTTCTGTTCTAAGGAAAAGAGGATATACCCCAGTTACGGTGGAGAAAGATGAAACATACGGAACCCCTCCTTTTTGGAACGGGATTCCCTCTAAATCGAATAAACAGATAGGGAAATCTCTACTGGAGGCAACCAATATAATAAAGCATTCCGAGATGTATATCGGTCTTTCCTCTGGGATGTCTTGGGTTGCCCATGCTCTTGGGAAAAGAGTTGCTATGATTGCAAACTTCACCGAGGACTGGAATGAGTTTGATCTTTCCCTGGACGATTACATTAGGATTACCAATAAATCAGTCTGTCATGGATGCTGGAATAGAATAAATATCGACCATGCATTCGACAAAGAAGATTGGTATTGGTGCCCTGCCCATAAAAATACTGACCGACAATTCGAGTGTCATAAATCAATTTCGGTCGATGATGTTGTTAAAAAGATAGAAAACTGGATATGATAAATTTTGAATTTACGAGGCCTAACGAGGAAAATCCCGAAGGTAGAATTAAAATCAGCGTTGACTACAACGCATCTGAATATTACTCAGAAGAACAATTTCCCTTAAGATTAATCCACAAAACCCTAATGGGTGAGGTGGAATGGTCTTCTGATCTCCGCCCCGGATGGTTTAGTGAATATTTAATGAATACCTATACAACAATCGAGATTATCGATTTTTCTGGAAATAAATTATTCGACTGGAAATGGGACCCATTCGTCCATGGGGACTATGCTCATCAATATTTTGAAATTTGGGCTCTGAATAATAGAGGGGCTAATGGAATTGCAATCGGAACCCATAATGGAATGTATGGGGAATGGGTAGGACCTGTTGATAAAGGTTTGCTAAAATCAACTTTAGTTGAAGCATCTGATATACAATTTAATGATCTTTTAAAATATTACGGAGGAAAGTCTTGGGTTGAATGTAAAAAGAAACTGATAACTCCTGACGGTTCGGATGTTGTATTCCATGAGGGGGGTAATGGGTTTACAAATTCAATCTCTAGAGAAATTATTGAAAACTACGTTGGTCCAGGTTACATTACTTCCACCTTAAAATCCTCTATATCGATAAATGATCTAATCAGGGAATCCTCAGAAAGAGGTCGAGTAAGATGGATTCATATTGATGTTGAAGGAATGGATGGGGATCTTGCTTATTCTATTAGCGAAGAACTGTTACCAGATCTTCTTCTATTCGAGTCTCTTCATATGAATGAAGATTATTATAGAAATCTTCGTATTTATTTAGAGGGAAAGGGTTATTCTGTGACTAGGTCTGGATGGAATACAATTTGCACTAAATGATTTTAATGCTTCATAATGAAGAAAATAATCATAACGGGAACTAATGGATTTATCGGGTCTAATCTCAAGGAAGAGTTAAGATCTAAATTCCGGATCATAGAGATAAACGAAGACGTCTTTGGTTCTTCCGACTGGGAAGAAAAAACACAGGATTTTTTTAATGCCGAGATCGATGCTGTATTTCATGTAGGAGCTTGCTCCGACACGCTGGAACAGAACGTAAACTATATGATGACGGTCAACTACGAGTTTACCCGTCTTCTCTCTGATCTCTGCTCCTCTAAAGAAATTCCTCTAATCTACTCCTCCTCTGCTGCCAACTACGGGACTAATGGAAAATACCCTTCTAATCTCTATGGATGGAGCAAATATGCTGCCGAGAACTATGTGGTCTCTCGGGGAGGAATAGGTCTTAGATATTTTAATGTATATGGACCCGGTGAGGAGCACAAGGGAAAGATGGCTTCTGTTGCCTATCAAATGGTCAAAAAATTCGAGTCTAATGAACCGATAAATTTATTTCCGAAAAAACCAACCCGTGATTTTGTTTATGTTAGGGATGTAGTTTCTGCTAATGTGCATGCACTAGAAGATTATTCCCTGCTAAAGGGTAGATATTACGAAGTTGGGTCCGGGGGGTCCAGGCCTTTTGAAGATGTTTTGAATTTTATGAAGATTCCTTTCGGCCACCTTTCCGAAGAATCTATACCTGAAGGGTACCAGTTCTTCACCATGAGCAGCCGAGAGAAGTGGATGCCGGGGTGGTCTTCCGAGTGGAATCTAGAAAGAGGACTGTCTGATTATTTCGGCCGGGATATATAATAGGGTCAATCCCTAAATATATTCGACTAGATGACATTTTACCCAGAAAATAGATTTCCCAAAGAAGGACAGCCGGTCTATAACGGAAACGGAGAACAGTACGACATATCCGATCCGAGATATTCCTATGTGGACGATCTCCCAAATACCGAGAAGCCACCTCCGTCTTCGACCAACGACCTATTTACCACAGTAGAAGGAGCTCTAGCCAGAGCAGCCCAGATTGGGTGCAACGGATATCACATTCAAGGTATTCCCTATCCTGAGGGAGGAACAGCTTACTATTATGCTCCTTGTGGAGACAACTTCATCGATCTAAGCGGGGCCGAGTGGCTCGCCCTTAGAAAGGAGCAGATTGATTCTGCACTGAACTTTACCTACATAGGAAGCTATAGGGTTCTGAGCTGGGACAAGCCATATCGCAACGTCTCCTCTCTAAACGGGTGGATCATCGACTGCTTAAACACTTCTGCAGATCCGGTGGATCTGGACACGCAGGACATCTCGATCGACTTCAGATATTCCGTGGACGGAGAAACCTGGTCCCTCTGGACCAACGTCGGGACTGCTCTCACCGGCATTTCCCAGTCGAACACCTCCAACGAGAAGTCCAACCTCTTCCTCATCGAACTGAACCCGGATGAGCCTTTTTATCCCGAATTTAGATTCACGTCGACTGTTAAGAACAACGATGGAACTATAGCCTATCAAGGGGACCAACCAATTTCTCCTTCGGTCATCATCGTCGATTTTAATCTGGACGTCACCTATGCATTTCCTTTCGATCCAACCAACGAGATCATCAGAAATCCGGTTCCTTCCTGTTCGGAAGAGAGAAGTAATCGTCCCGTCGTCTTCAACACAGACTGTACCCAAATAACTTTCAACCCTTATGCAGTCAATTCTGCATTAAACCTATATCAAGACCTTAGCCTTTCTGTGAATAAGCTATTTGGCTGGGAAGTGAACTACTACTCGGTCCAAGCACAGTCTAGATCTAAGGATGTAATTCTAAAGGAGTTTACCCTCTACGACGTCGTTGACGAAAAGTGCATCAAGGTGATGGTTCCCCAGAACCAGTTCCCAGACAACAAGATCAACTTCGATCCGTTTGGCCTTCAGTTTGAAGAGCCCTTCGAGATTCACATCGACAAGATCTACTTCGAGTCCTTCTTTGGAAGGGGTTCCCAGCCGAGGAAGAGAGACATCATCTACTTCCCGTTAACCAACAGGATCTACGAGATCAACTCAATGTATCTCTTCAGAGACTTTATGTACTCCCCGGTCTACTTCAAGATCGAGCTGAAGAAGTACCAACCAAAGTCGAACACCTACTTTAACGACCCAGCCTACAAGGAGCAGCTGGACGGAATCGCACTGAATTCCCAGACCCTATTTGGAGCGGAAACGGTGGCGGAAGAGGAGAAATTGACCAAGCCTCAGCAGTACGTTACCAGCACCCAGAACAGAGATCCAGATCCTATCAGATCTTATCTCTACAACGACCTCCCGATTGTTGGGTACGACCTAAACAACAACTGGACGATCGTGTTCAACCACTACTACGACATGGACGACTCGTTCCAGTACAATGCAGAGTTCATCTATGATCCTGCAGAATACAGACAAGCAGTGAGGTATAAAACCCTCCCTATTCTGACAGAGGCCGGTGAGCTAGCTTACACAGCCTGGTTCAACATTAGAAACTACTTCGACCAATCCAAGATGACGAAGAGGGCATACCCTTCTCTTCCTATCACGGTCGTTTCTCAGGACGACACCAAGATCGTTTACAGTACTCACCCTTATCGTCATGGTCTTCAGCCTTGGATGTCCTACTCGGAAAACCCAGAAGGCTATGTTGCGATCTCGGCAGACGCCAACCACACAGGTGGATTTAGAGTCAGATCTGTTATTAATGAATATCAGTTTTCTGTTGCTAATCCAAATATGCCGATGGCTCAGAATAGATCTTCGTGGAGAATGCAGAAGGCTCAAGCTAGAAACTTCCTGAATGGACTTTATCTTAGCACAAACGGGTCCGTGAAGGGATTCAGAATCGACATAATCCATTCTGGGGTCAACGAGCCCGCGAACTCTAGCTATCTTGGGATAGGTAGTGTTGAAGTTGTGCTCAACGACCTAATCATCAACTCCCCTCTTCAGTTTACACCAGTCTTCGGAGATTGGTATTCGATGGTTGTCAATGTGTCTAACAAATACAAACAAGTTGCAATCAACATGTGGGAGATGTCCTACGATCCGACCAACCCTCAGGAGCAGTCCAGCAATCTGGTTAATGTTCACGAGTATGTTAGATCCCTATCTTCTCCTTATACTTTTGCTGCAGAGCCAGATCTAAATACAGATTTAAACAGTCCATACTACGGAACCGACAACAATTCATATAGAGTAATGACGTCCCCTCTGTTCATCAGTAATATCAGGTTGTTTAAGCAGATGATAGATATAGATAAGCAATCTATAGTTTTGAACCAGAACATCGTTAGAGATGCTCAACTGGCTCACATCATAGACAATGCTCAACCGAAGCTCAAGCTTCCTAAATTTGCTAACAGAAAGTAATTTCTTAATTAGAAGAATATGCCAAGAAGAAAACCAAAACCAGAGAAGGTCGTCCAGGAGAACATCAAGTCTACATTGGACCAAATTCTGATGGAGGAAGGACTCGACGATATGGGAATTTCCCCGTCTGAGCTACCAAGAATGAAGACGACTGACATTATGGACTTCGCCACAGCAAAATCTGAC
>Ga0214919_10004554_pt1 | contig 20226 bp, 15 predicted proteins | sample LL1503_MetaG_FD_177994 | JGI IMG/M metagenome (GOLD analysis project Ga0214919, IMG submission 177994) | Freshwater microbial communities from Lake Lanier, Atlanta, Georgia, United States - LL-1503 | ecosystem: Environmental > Aquatic > Freshwater > Lake | place: USA: Georgia | collected... | reverse complement strand
GGTCGCATATGTTTTGGTATGATGCGGATGACAGTAATAATTATTGGTCTGGAGATATTCAAATATATATTGATGGTAATTATGAAGGCACAATAAACGCATGGGCAGATAAAAACCCCGGGTGTGGTACGTCTGGTTTTGTAACTATTTCAAGGCCACCGGGAACTTATAAAGTGACAACTTTTAATGAAAAATGGAATTTTGGAAGTGCTACAATTACAATTTACGAGGATCAGTGCACTGATACCCCTTATGTCAATAAACAATAAAACAAGAATTAATTATGAATGGATTTAAAAAATGTAATAACGGTCATTTCTTCAAGGAAGAATTGACTAATTGTCCTTATTAACCTTCTGAACCGTATCTAGATGAAATTGATTCGTGGTACAATGACAATCCAGGTTGCGCAGCAAATGGCTGTGTTACTTATTCTAACGCTCCCGGAGTTTATAATTGGACTGCGCGGACAAAAAGTGGTGGGACTTGGGATGGAGGATCATTCGAGATCACGGGTGGTGGTTGCGGAGAGCAAGGTTTGTATTTTAACTAAAATTAGTTTGCATAATTCCTAAAAAGAATGTAAATTTGGGTAGATTTCTGCAAAAAATTAAATTAATCGATTTCATACTTTTTTTTGCGCTACTTTTTTTAATAAATTTAAAATGAAATTAAACAACCTAGCACTATTCGTTTGCATTACCCTGACAAGTTGTTTGTTTGGGCAACGTTCAAAAGAAACGATCAAAGAATTAAAAAAAGATGATAAGTGGGTGAATGAAATCAGTAAATTAGATATAGAAATTAGCACTAAATCTGATTCAATTAAACTATTAAATATAGACTTATCTGTCTTAAAAGATAGCATAGACAAGATTGGAAACAAGCTAAAAGAACCTAACAAAGAAAACGTAAAATTCAGTAAGATTGGCGTGCAATTTTGGATGAATTCAAATCTTGAAGCGACCACTCTAAATGATGGGGAAAAATTATTCTTTGCTCAATCTAAAGAGATATGGGATAGTTGTTTCATAAATAAAATTCCAGCATATTGTTATCATGATAAAGACACACTTAAAGAATTTGGAATACTGTACAACCTCCATGCCTTAAATTCTGGAAAATTAGCCCCAGCTGGAAGTAAAATACCTACTATGCAAGAAGTAGAGGAGTTGATTAAGTCATTCGGACCTATGGAGTTGTCTGCATCGCTACTACTAAAAAGTAAGGATTCAAAATTATGGAGTAACCCTGGAGTTGGTTTATTTGATATGAACATCAAACCAGTTGGATTTCGTTTGATTGATGGAAATGATTGGTACTTTGGGGATAAAGTTTATTTTTATTGTGAATCAATCACTAAAAATGATTTGTCCTTTTATGTCTTTAGTGACTTTTCAGATAAAATCTATTTTTTGAATAGGAATATCACATCCGATAATGTAAACTATGGAATGTACGTGCGTTGTATTAAAAGTAAATAAGTAATTAAATATTATAACTATGAATGGATTTAAAAAATGTAATAACGGGCACTTTTACAAGGAAGATTTAAATGATTGTCCTTATTGTCCTGGAGGAAAATCAACCGAAAACAACAATGTTGGCGGAGATTTAGACAAAACGATGATTCCAGGAGCTGGAGGTAACTCCAGTACTGATAAAACAGAAGTTTTTGGAGGGGCAGCGTTGGAAAGTGACCAAACGAAAGTTTTTGGAGGAGGAAAAAGCAGCGAAAACAAAGCGCCAAAGGATTTGGGAAGAACTTTTATTGGAGGTCTTACAGATTCCCCAGAAGTAGATGATGCTGGAAAAAAAATAGCTTCTACTCCACGAGCTGCTAGAAAAATTGTTGGTTGGCTAATTTCATATACCTTGGACCCAATGGGTGTTGATTATCGGATATATGAAGGCAGTAATACAATTGGCAGAAATCCAGGCAACACAATAACCATTGCTACAGATGTTACCATTTCTGGTGAACATGTCAATATTTTATATAGAAACAGTAAATTTTATATAAAAGATAAAATGACCGTGAATGGCACTTATTTAAATGGTGAGGAACTTGAAGTAGAAAAAGCATTCCAAATGAAGGATGGTAATGAAATACGTCTTGGTGATACCGTTTTCAAGTTTAAATCTTGTGAATAAATAATCTTGTGAAATTCAATTAATAAATGCTATGAAAAACAATATTCTTTTTTTCGTTTTTGTATGCTTTTGGAGTAATTTATATTTAGCCCAAAAGACTGAATTAGATGTTCGAGGGCTTGACTTAATAGAGTTTCCAATTGTTGAAGGCAAGTTGTGGGTCCGAAATCCTGACGGAATTAAAACAGACGCAATTAGTTTTTTAGAAAACGACAAGCCCGTTTCTATCAAATTTCAAGGGGTAACAAAAATTGATTCTATCGCTGCTAATAAAAGTGTGTTATTCCTAGTGCTCAACACTTCGAATAGACTGGAAATGGATTGGTATAAGGAGGTTATCAAAGAAGCGATAAGAAAAGGTGCGATCAAAAAAGGAGATAAAATTGAAGTTTTATCCTATGGAAACAAGTTAGATAACCAGCTATTATTCCCCAAGAACATTCGATTTACTGATAATGCCGACGCATTATTTCACAAAATCGATTCAATAACCATAAATAGTAGACCGAATACGAATTCTAAAGGATCACACATATACCTCGCGATTAATGAAGCGCTGGCATTGTATGGTAAAGAAAATGTAAAAATGCCCGTTGCTATATTTGTGTTAGCCGATGATCGTGCCTTTAAAATAGAGGGTAATTTTAATGGAGAACGTCCAGGTGAGCGATCCAAAAGATTAAATATTCCGGTATATGGAATATCGTATTTTAAATCCAATACGCCTTATGAGATTTCTGGACTTTGCTCCCAAACCTATGGACTTTATTTTAGGGATCGTGAAAATAATATCGTTACTTCCTCGGATCAATTATTGAAATTCATGGACGATCTCAATCATCGATACGCAGGTGTTATTTACCCATTTTCTTATACGTCATCGTTTGACAAAGACGGGCAAACTCATTTAGTTAAAATTGATTCAAAAGATGGGCAATCGGGATTTGCCTTATTAGCACCAACTAAAAATTTATTCGAATGGATAGTAGCCAACTTGATTCTATCAATCATACTTTTCATACTACTAGTGGGAATTAGTATTGTTCTTTTACAAATCAATAAAAAAAATAAATTGAAGAAACTAGAACTTGAGCTAAAACAAAATGAGCAAATGTCTGAGATGGAAAGACAACAGCAAGAAGCCGAAGAAAAGTTAGGGAATCAAGAAACGGAACTTAATCGAATTAAAGAAGAGGAAAATAGAAAAAAAGAAGCGGAAATTCGAAATCAAACGGAAAAGAAGCAGAAAGAGGAAGACGACCAACAAGTGAGAATGATGTTGGAAAGAGGCAATCTTCCTTGGTTTAAATTTAAATTTGAGAATGAAGCTGGACAGTATCAGATAGACAAGCCAAGATTTAAGGTTGGAAGGGATGCTTCTAATGATTGGACCATCAATCACCCAACTGTTTCTCGCAATCATTTTACCTTGACTTTCCGAGATCACAAGTATACTATTAAAGATTTGGGAAGCTCTAACGGTCTTGTAGTAAACGGGAATAAAATTACAGAAATTCAATTGAAACATGGCGATCATATTCAAGTTGGAGAAATATCATTAACCTTTCATATATAAAATCAAAGAGATGAAGTATAGAAATCATTCAATTACAAATGTTGGTAAAGTAAGAAGTGCCAATGAGGACAATTATGGAGATACAATGACTCCAAATGGGCATCTATTTGTTGTATGCGATGGCATGGGTGGGCATGTTGGTGGAGCAAAAGCATCATCCATTGCTGTTTCTAGTATAATAGAATACTTTATGCGTGAGCAATATGGTAATTTAATTCAAGCAATTGATAGATCTTTATCGTTTGCCAATGAACAGATTTTTGCCAATGCTATGAGCGACCCAACATTAAAAGGAATGGGTACAACCGCTGTAGTACTTATCATTACAGGAGATGATTGTTATATTGGTCATGTTGGCGATAGCCGTATTTATTTGAAATCAGATAATAAATTGAATCGCATAACCAAGGATCATTCTTTTGTTCAAACCCTTGTAGATTCAGGTGTAATTTCAGATGACGAAGCAGAGAGCCACCCAAACAAAAATCAAATACTAAAAGCGCTTGGCACATCTTCGGTTGTAGAAGGAACCATTAGCCAAAAGGCTCTTAAAGTAAAGGCTGGAGATGTCTTCTTGCTTTGCTCAGATGGCTTGAATGGAATGGTGAATGACAAAGGGCTTGAAATGATGTTGCAAGGAGAAAACTTGCAACTTTCAGGGGACAACTTAATTCGCGCAGCGCTAGATGCCGGAGGGACTGATAATATTACAGCGACAATTGTGGCAATTGATGAAAGCGTTTATGGAAAATCAACTTTTATAGATTTCAACCCTATCAAAAAATTTAATGCTGCTAGTACACAATCTTATTCAATACCATCCCAACCAACCCAAGGGGGAAAAGCGGGACTTTTTTCTACTAAAAACATTGCGCTTGCCGGAACGTTCGTTGCACTAATTGCTGTTATTTTATATTTTTTAGTTCCAAGCGCTGCAGCTCCAGGAAAAACTACTGTTAAAGGAAAAAATAAACCAGGTACTAATTTACCTACTACAAATAATGATAAGGTTACAAATACCACTAATAAAGTTGAGACAAAGGATAAAGTTAAGACAAAGGTGGAGGATAAAAAAACTGATCCTAAACCAGTTGTTGAAACTAAACCCGAAATGATGTCTCATAAAGTTGGACAGGGGCAAAACTTAAAAGACGTTTTAATAATTTGCAAAAAGGGATGTCCGAATTTGACTTTAGACATTATAAAAAATGCAAACAAGAATTTAAGTAAAAAAATACAAGCACAAATTGAATCTGAAACCGAAACCATTGATAAAGGTACAAAGCTCAATATCCCTTGCAATTAATTGAAAAAAATAAATAACATACAAATCATTCAACCATTAAACTCCGGAGGTACTGCGCATGTATATTTAGGGGTTGATGTGTACACAGGTGCACCAGTGGCAGTAAAAGAATTGAAAGCCAGTTTTTTTAAGAGCGAATTTGTACGTGAAAAATTTTTAGAAGAAGCCAACCAATACTTGTATTTAGATCACCCAAACATAGTAAAACTAAAGGATTTTATTAAGCATGATGATACCCATTACTTAATAATGGAATTTGTAGATGGAAAAAATCTTAGTGATCATATTTCAAAAGTCACTGGCCCCATCCCTATCCAAAACATTGCCTTGTTCTTAAATGAAGTATTAAGCGCAATTGGATATGTACATAATAAAGGATTAATTCATTTGGATATTAAACCATCTAATATCATGTTGTCAGATAGAAATGAAATTAAAGTCATAGATTTTGGGATTTCACATGACTCAAAGGGTAAAGAGATGGAAAGTGTAATGGGCAGCCCATCCTACATGAGTCCAGAACAGATCAAAGGTAAAAACATAGATTTTCGTTCAGACATCTACTCGTTGGGAATTACGCTATATGAAATGGTAACTGGAAAACTGCCGTTTTCCTATTGCGAATCAAGAGAAGAAATGTTTGAAGCTATTAAAAATAATCAAATTCCATACGTAGAGGTGCCATATGATTTTGATGAGCTACATCAGGAGAAAATAAATAATATTATTCAGAAGGCAACAAGAAAAGACTTGAAAGCCAGGTATCAATCATGTGAAGAGTTTCAACTCGATTTATTAGAATTTATATGAGTTTCAAAACAATAAGAATTGGCAGAGCAAGTGATAACGACATTGTTCTAATCCATCCGTCGGTTTCACGTAATCACCTAGAATTATTTTATGATGGCGAAGGAAATGTTTTTTTAACAGATCTCAATTCTGCTAATGGAACATTTGTAAATGGACAACGAATTGTCGGGTCTATCCAATTAAAATCAAATGACATTGTTAAGGCTGCCATGAGCGATCCTTTAAAATGGAAGAATTTAAATTCCTTGAATACTCAAAATAAAATAGAAACGAATAAGAACAGTAACGAAGTCATATCAAATGAAAGTGATTTTGATGTCTTACCTCCCCCAAAGAAAAGAAATAAATTCAAAACTATTGGAATAACTCTTATGATTATTTTTCTACTTGTAGGCTTATTTTACATTACGAATGAATATATTTTAATCGACTCCAAACCAACAGCAGTTGACCCGAATATGCCCAATGACAAAAACGACCAGCCAACTAAAGTCGAAAAGGAGAAAAGAAAAGAAATTGTTTATGACTTTAGTTGTTTAAATGACAAAGGTGACCTGGGTACAACAGACGTTATTAACGTACTTGAGAAAGTTGACACAGAAATTACAGATGCCATAGGTGGTGAAGTTACGGTTCAAGATGAGATGAAAGTTGGCGATCAATTATTAAGCGATTGTCATAAAGAATACAGATTCATAGAGAGTGGGGAAAAAATTGAAAATTTAACCAAGATTCTAAATTTACTTACAGATCAAATACTCATACCAAAAGGATTTGTTTATTCAATTTATTTAATTGAATCGGATGAATTAAATGCCTTCACGGCAGGAGCGAAAATTTTTGTAACCACGAAAATGTATGGTTTTTGCAAATCCAATGATGAATTGGCATGTGTGATTGGTCATGAAATTAACCATAATGAATTAGGACACATAAAAGAACACTTACAAAAAGTAAAAATACTTTCTGAATCCGGCGCAGCACTGAATCAGATGCTAACCATACCTTTTGGACAAAAAAAAGAAACACATTGTGATCTAACAGGAATAGATCTTGCAATTGCCGCTGGTTATAATGGTTGCGTAAATATTACACTATGGAATAGAATGAAAAAAGAATCGGGAGAAGGTGATTACAATGCTTTTGATAATTTATTCCGTTCACATCCCTATTCCGAAAAAAGGTCCAACTGTTCGCAAAACCATATTAGTCAGAATTATGGGTTTGAATGTACCGATAATAACTAAAAATATACTATTAAATGAAAATTACCTGCACTATTATTCTCCTGAGTTCCCTATTGAATTTGACGTTTTCACAAACGAAAAAAGATATTAAATATGACTTGAGTTGTTTGGATACAGATGCCGCATCTACAAGCACCTCCCTATTTGGAGACGTGGAAAAGGATTTGCTCAATATGTTTGGCACCGAGGTGACTATTGCCGAAGAAATAGAATTAGGAGAAACCCTGTTAAAGGAGACCATCAATACATTTACCTTTATTGAGAAAGGAGAAAAACTAAAAAAAATTGAAAATATACTTCTTAAGTTGAAAAAGGAAATTGTTAGCCCTAAAGGGTTTGACTATAAAATTTATTTGATAGACACCAGCATGTTAAATGCCTTTACACTTGGTGGAAAGATCTATTTCACAACTGGCATGTTTGATTTTTGTGCAAATGATAATGAAATCGCATGTATAATAGGCCACGAAATCGCTCATAATGAATTAGGTCACATAAATGATCAAATTAAACGATCAAAAACAGCCACGGCTTATTTAGGTGATGGTGTAGGTGGAATTACTGCGATGATCGGAAATGTAATGACCACACCATTTAATCAAAAAAATGAAGCGCATTGTGATCTCGTAGGGATTGATTTAGCTTATGGGGCAGGATATGCCGTTTGCGACAATGTAAAACTTTGGGAACGAATGAGTTTGGATGAAGACTCAGATAATATTATGGGTATCTTTTCATCGCACCCTTATTCGATAAAGAGATCCGATTGCTCAAAAAGACACATAGAATCAAATTATAATTTAAAATGCCCGAAATGAATTGGTTAAGGTCTAAATGGTTTTTAGTAGGTGCGACCATTTTTATTGTAGGAATAATAATGTCACAAACTATTTCTACACCTAGATTTTCTGGGATTAGCAAGTTTGAAATCGTTGATTTTTCGAATGGAAAAATGAAGGCTAATGTCCTTCTAAAAGTACAAAATGATAACTGGTTTTCATTTACTGGTGAAAAACTTCAATTCAAAATGTATTACAAAAATCATCTGATTGCAGAGGGTAAAGGTATTGAATCATTTCAATTAGAAAAAAAATCTGAGAGCCTTATACCAGTAGTTGCTGACTTCCATGCCGATTCACTTTTAAACGATTTAAAGACCATACTTTATGAAGATTCCATTCAATTAAGAGTGGAAGTGCAAGGTAAATTCACATTTTTCAAAATAAATACCTCTACTACACTGGATACTTGGCTAACTACCAAAGATATAATGGATGCGGTAATTACAAATTCGATGGGAGATGATGGATTAAATGTTGAATCCATTAAACTAAAAGAATTAACCATACCTACTACCTTTTTTGATGTTAGTTTCAATTTTAAAAACAAACTACCTTTCGATATATTACTTAAAGAAATTCGGGGCAGTATTTATGCAGAAAAGGAATTGAAAACAAAGGTCTCTGATTGGGCTTTTCCTGCAGAAAAATTACTAAAAATTAATGAAAGCACTTTAATAGATGGTACTTCAAACGTGAATAATCTCACTTCAGCTTTTAGTGGATTTTCTAAAGTGTTGTCAGGATCCTTAGATTATTATCTTAATGGAGATGCATTAATTTCTATCGATGGCAGGGAAATTAAAATCCCTTTGCGACAGCACTTCAAAGTAAATATTCGCACAAAAGAAATAGAAATAATAAAGTGACATAAATAATTGAATAAAAATGAAAATTGGATTTGTAAAAAATAATCAACTTTATCGTAAAATTTCATTTACACCTAATATATCAGCTGTGGTGGTAATTGGACGAGATGCTACTTGTGATGTATCATTTCCTGAAATTCGTAACATTTCTTCGGAACATGCTCAGTTAATTCAAGATGAAAATAACAACCTTTATATTGTAGATTTAGGAAGTACAAATGGCACATTTATTAATAATAAAAAAATAGAAAAAGGAGTTCAATACCCTTTCTCCGTTAATGACCTTGTTAGTTTTTCTGGAGACGGTGGAATGTCAATTGTTTTCAACCCAGATAGTTTTTCTTCCGTCCCAAAATCAACACCCTCAACAAACTCATCAGATAGCTATGGAACGACAGATATCATAGATAAATTTAGAAATAAATCAAAGTTAACCCTTGGACGAAGTCCCGAAAATGATGTGGTTTTAGAACATCCCATTGTAAGCAGAGAACATGCCACTATTGAGCAAAAAGGAGCAAATAATTATATATTAACAGACTTAGGCACTTTAAATGGCACATTTCTAAACGGAAGAAGAATAGCTGGTTCTGTAAGTGTTTCAGAAAGTGATGTCATAATTATTGGTCGTTATAAATTAAGTTTAAGAGGGAAGGCACAAGATTTAACGAAGGAAGTTGCCATCCGTGCTGAACAAATCTCAAAGCAATTTAAAGGAGGTAAAATAGGATTGCATATGACCTCATTTGAGATTCAGTCCAAATCTTTAATGGCAGTAATGGGACCATCAGGCTGCGGAAAATCAACACTTTTAAAAGCTTTAAATGGCGATGCACCGTCTACAAGTGGACGCGTTTTGATTAATGGTTTAGACCTTAATGAAAATTTCGATTACTTAAAAACTCATATTGGTTATGTCCCACAAGATGATATTGTGCACAGAGAATTGACAGTGGAGCAATCGTTATTTTACGCAGCTAAATTAAGATTAGAAAATGCCAGTAATGAAGTGATTAGTCAAAAAATTGAACAAGTACTTGACGAATTAAATATTAAACATATTCGTAAAAGTTTAGTGGGGAAAATAAGCGGTGGGCAAAGAAAACGTGTATCTATTGCAGTAGAGATTTTAACAGATCCATTAATATTATTCCTTGATGAACCAACTTCACCCTTGGACCCACAAACTATTGAAGAGTTTTTAGGAATTCTTAAAAAATTATCTGAAAAAGGTACAACTGTTATTATGGTGACCCACAAACCGGAAGATTTGAATTACATGGATGATGTGATTTTTATGGCTGAAGGTGGTCACATGGTATATCAAGGAGATACGAAGGCTTACTTGAATTATTTTGGGGTGGACGATACTGTTAAAGTGTATGCACAATTAGTGGATACAAAAGCTAAAATTTGGGTAGATAAGCATAAAAAAGACAATCAAGTTGGGGCCATTAATGCCACCAATAATAAAAAGTTACGAAAATTAAATTCAATTAATTTCTTTTCACAATTCTGGTGGCTAACTATTAGGTACTTCAATATTAAATTAAATGACAGGATGAATTCGCTCATCATGGTTGGACAAGCCCCTATTATAGCAGGGTTAATTTGTTTGATTTTCGCGAATGTTACCCAAGCCGTACCTTTTTTAATGGCTGTTTGTGCTGTTTGGTTTGGGACCAATAATGCTGCGAGGGAGATTGTTGGGGAAATGCCAATATTTAAAAGAGAACGCATGTTTAACCAAGGAATTCTTCCTTATATGTTGTCAAAAATAACAGTATTGTCCTCCTTTGCTGCACTTCAGGCATTATTGTTCACCTTAATTCTCTCCATTCGTTTCTCCTCAACTGATCCCAGTTGGAATAATCCTGTAGAAACCTTTGCATGGATGCTATGCTTATCCATAGCGGCAACAATGATGGGCCTTTTATTATCTGCTGTTGTTTCTACTACAGATAAAGTAATGACACTAGTGCCTATTGCTTTAATTCCTCAAATTATGCTTGCAGGAGTGGTTGCGAAAATTGAGAATCAATTTGTTGAAATATTAAGTTATGCCACTTTATCAAGATGGGGAACAGAAGGATTTAGCATAATTCAAGATAAAGTGTCAGTCGAAGTTCCAAAAAATCCACTTAAACCTGAAGAAACGACGCAACAAGTTGTTCCAGCGATAGATCAATTAAAAGAAAGCTTTCACGAATCATATTCTACAAGGTTTGGAGATTGGGCGTACCACTTACCAATAGACCAAATTTCAGTGTTAATTATCACGTGTATTTGTTTCTTTGGTATTTATATTTCCTTGAAAAATAAGGATTCAATACGAATAAAATAAAGGCGATTTATAGTATAAAAACAAAATAGTTTAAAGAATGGAAAATATCAACAAGAAAATTGGAAATTATTCCATAACGCGAAAAATTGGGGAAGGCGGTATGGCATCAGTTTATGAGGGAATTCATGAGAAATTAGGGACAAAAGTTGCTATTAAAATCTTGAATCCAATATTAGCTAGAAATCCACAATTACGTCAACGTTTTGAGAATGAAGCGAATTTTATGGCTTCATTATCACATCCTAATATTACAAGAGTTTTAGATATAGAAGAAACGGAAGATTCTATTGCAATTATTATGGAATTACTTGAGGGAGAAGATATGGGGGAACGAGTAAAAAGAGTAGGTCCACTTTCAACAGAAGAAATAAATGCGATCTTCACTCAAGTATTGAATGCCTTTGATTATGCGCATTCAAAAGGTATTGTGCACAGAGATATTAAGCCTGCTAATATTTTTATTAACGATAACCATCAAGTTAAAATTCTTGATTTTGGAATTGCTAAAATATTCGGAACGGGCAATGAAATGACCCAAACTGGAACACAAATGGGCACGCCGTATTATATGAGCCCAGAACAAGTAAAAGGTGATAAATCAATTGATCACCGGTCTGACATATATTCTTTAGGTGTGACATTGTTTTATGCATTAAAGGGGAGTCCTCCTTATGGATCCGAATTAGGTTCCCAATTTGATGTGTTTAATAAAATTGTTTATGAACCGCTGCCAGAGCTATCAGGAGATAGCTCATTAATCTCAATAGTACAAAGAGCTTGTCAGAAAGACCGTGACAATCGTTTTCAAAGTTGTCAAGAATGGTTAAATGAAATGAACGGAAAGAATTCCTCTGTTAGCCCATCTAAGCATAACGATGCACCCAAATTAGAAAATACAAAAGAAGAAAAAAGTAATGCGGTTGAACCAAAACCTATAGAAATAAATAACCCACAAAACACAAAAAAACCAACAAGAAAACCATTGATTATTGCATCAATTCTTGGAGCCATCTGTCTACTTATTGGTTTAATCGTATTAATTGGTGGTGGTTTATCTACATCAAAATATGAAGGTAATTATAAGTCTTGGGACTTTACAACCAATAACATTATTGGTGTATGTAAATTGGATGACATTCATGGAAGGAATTTCTGCAGAATTATTCATCTAGATGAATTTACAATAAAAATTGAGGAATTTAATACCAACGAAATACTTCAAAAGACCATTCTCATTAATAAAAAAGATGAAAAAATTTCTACTATTTCTTATAAATCTATCGAAGGTTTTACCTATAGAGTGAGGAATTTTCAATACAGAGATGGCGATTTATTTGAAACCTCAAAAAGATATGGGGTAAATGAATTTCTACCATGTAAAGGGTTATTACATAAATTCAAGAATGATCTAGATGTTGAACAAATTTATATTGGAATGGATGACAATCCAGCTGTTGGACCAGACGGATATAATAAAATAATATTTGAACTTTATGATGATGAGTCAAGATGGGGCTTAGTGAAGGAGCGTTCCTACTTCAACTTAGATGGATTACCTGTTGAATCAAATGAGAAATTTCATAAAATTACTTATTCAAGAGATGATCGTGGCAATATTATAGAAGAAGCATTTTGGGGCATCAATAACAATTCGGTGAAATCAGCATTAGGAATTAATAGTATAAAAAGAGTTTTTAATGAGTTGGATTATGAAATTGAAACGGAATATTTTGGGGAGAGTAAAGAAAAAGTTAAAACTATCTATGGAATAAATAGAGAAAAGTACGAATACTTAAATGGAAATCTTAGTAAACTACTTCGTTATAATCTGCTTGGTGAACTAGTAGAAGGAGATGAAATTAAAGTGCTTGACGGTGCCGCTATTATTAAATATGAAAATGACGGAAGAGGTAACCTGATCAGCGAGTCGTTTTTTGACAAAAATGAATCACCAATTATTTCTACAATGGGATACTTTAAGGTGGTTTATTCATACAATAATTTCGACAAAAAAATATCAGAAAAGTTCAACGGTATTGAAGAAGAGGCTGTGAATGATTTTAGTGGTATTCATGAATATGTTTATAAATACAATGAAAATGGCCTTTTAGCAAGTCAGTATTTTTTCGATACCGAACTTGTTCGAATTATGGACAAAACTAACCAAGTATATATAATAAATTATAAATACGATTTGGAAGGTAGAACATTAAATAGATCGTTTTGGAAAAATGAGTCTGAAAAAATGTCGCGCTGGAGTGGGATTCATGAATACCTAAATAAATACAATGATCAAGGTCAAGTCATTGAACAACTTAGTCTTGATGAAAATGGTAATTTGAAAACTGAAAGCTCGGGAGGATCAAGATCAGTTTTTGAATATGATAATTTGGGTCAATTGAAAAACTGGATCTGCTTCGATGACAGTGAACCAGTATTGACAAATTCAAACGCTCAGGTATCAAACTACCACATGATTTCATATACATATGATAAGGAAAACAAAGTGATGCTAATTGAGTATTTTGATGCTAATAAAGATCCCATTGATGCAAGGATAAATAACACTGAGGTGGTACATAAAATTGAATTTGTGTATCAAGGCAGTAAAATTATTAACCAAAAATGGTACACAAAGGATAGTTCTTTTCCTGTAAAGAGCATTGATTGTCTGAAAAATGAAGGAATGGGAAGATATGGAGTTGGTTTGCAAATGTTAAATGATTAATAATTAGATAAAAACCCAATACTATTTAATTATAGCTTAATAATAAGCCCATGGAAAACATAAACAAGAAAATTGGAAATTATACCATAACGCGAAAAATAGGTGAAGGTGGAATGGCATCCGTATATGAGGGGGTTCATGATAAATTAGGAACCAAAGTGGCCATTAAAATCCTTAGCCCAATTTTGGCAAGGAATCCACAATTGCGTCAACGATTTGAAAATGAAGCAAATTTTATGGCATCGTTAAGTCATCCGCATATCACGCGTGTTTTAGATGTGGAAGAGAAAGATGAAACCCTCGCAATTATAATGGATTTGCTAGAAGGCGAAGACTTAGATGCCCGAGTTAAGCGAACTGGTCCACTTTCCACTACTGAGGTAAAGATGATATTTACCCAAGTATTGAATGCCTTTGATTATGCTCATTCAAAAGGAATTGTGCATAGAGATATTAAGCCCGCCAATATATTTATTGACAAAGCCAATCAGGTAAAAATACTTGATTTTGGCATCGCAAAACTATTTGGTACAGGCAATGAAATGACCCAAACAGGTACGCAAATGGGAACGCCTGTATACATGAGTCCGGAACAAGTTAAAGGTGAAAAATCAATTGATCATCGATCTGATATTTATGCTTTAGGGGTTACACTTTATTTCGCTTTAACAGGGAAAGCACCCTATGAAAGCGCGGAAGAATCAAGTTATGAGATTTTTACTAAAATCATTAATGAACCAATTCCAAGTCTTGATAACGATCCAACGTTTGATGCTATTATACAGAAAGCCGTTTCCAAAGATAGAAATGCAAGGTATCAAGCAGTGGATGAAATGCAAAAAGAGTTGGAGGCATCTGGCAATCCAAAACTAACATTACATGTAAGCGAGACAAAAGATGAAACGCTAATACAAGAGATAAAAGCGACAGAATCCCCGAAACCGGTTCAAAAAGAAGCGCAGGATTCACCAAGTGCATCAGACAAAACAATATTAGAACATAACAATGAAAAGGAGGTGTCTAAAGAAAAACCAGTATTAGATTCCAAATTAATAAAACTAAAGAATGAAACTACTTCCAAAGAAGTTTGGGGACTAAAAATACTTAAATTAATTACTAGGATTCAAATCTTTTGTTTTTTGTGGTTTTTTATAGTTGAGTGCAATTTTCAATTTTTTGGCTTTTTTTTATTTCATTCTATTTTCTTTGCGCCAGGAATATTAGCATTGATTATTTTACCATTAAATTTAATTTTGTTAGCGACTCAATTTAAAAAAATATTAAAAATTGGCAAGTCAAAATTAGAAGTCATTTTGAACTTATGTTCATCACCATTTTTGATTTTAATAATGATATTATCACATACAGTTTATTGGCAGCTTGGAGATTCTCTACTTAGAAATATCTTTCAGTTATTTGCTCAATATAGCATTCTTTTTATTACAATATTTGAACTTGTCTTTGGTTTTCGTTCATTATTAAAAATAAATAAAATTTATAAAAAAGCCTAAATAGTTTACTTAAGTCCAAATAACAAATGCAAAATTCAAATTAAAAAAAATGCTAATTCTTTGGTCTATTTCCATGTTGGTGGTAGCAGGTGTAGGAATCGGTTCGATTATTTATTTAATTCCTTCTTCTACGTTTCTTTCAACAATTTTTTGTTACTACTTTTACCGATCATTGAGTTGTCTTCCAGACTTCAACCTAAGGTTCCAACAAGTTAATTATTAAATTAAGTGATTTCCTAAGATAAAATATGGACTACATCAACCAAACAATCGGTAAATACCTTATCACTCGAAAAATAGGCGAAGGTGGTATGGCATCCGTATATGAAGGAATTCATGAGAAATTAGGAACCAAAGTGGCTATTAAAATCCTAAGCCCAATTTTGGCAAGGAATCCACAATTGCGTCAACGCTTCGAAAATGAAGCTAATTTCATGGCTTCGTTGAGTCATCCGCATATCACCCGTGTTTTAGATGTGGAAGAGCAAGATGAAACCCTCGCAATTATCATGGAGTTATTAGAAGGTGAAGACTTGGATGCACGAATAAAAAGAACAGGTATAATTTCAAATGATGAAGTGAAAGTGATTTTTACACAAGTTATTAATGCCTTTGATTATGCCCATTCAAAAGGAATTGTGCATAGAGATATCAAGCCGGCTAATATTTTTATTGACAAAATCAATCAAGTAAAAATTCTTGATTTTGGCATCGCAAAATTATTTGGAACTGGCAATGAAATGACCCAAACCGGCACGCAAATGGGTACGCCTGTGTACATGAGTCCGGAACAAGTAAGAGGCGAAAAATCAATTGATCATCGCGCTGATATTTATGCATTAGGCGTTACACTTTATTTCACTTTAACGGGCAAAGCGCCTTATGAAAGTGCGGAAGAATCAAGTTTTGAGATTTTTACTAAAATTGTCAATGAACCAATTCCAAACCTTATAGACAATCCGTCTTTTGATGCAATAATTCAAAAAGCCGCCTCTAAAGATAGAAATGCAAGGTATCAATCTGTAGAAGAAATGGGAAAAGTGTTGAATGCCTCGGTTTCAATTTCTAACATTGAGGCTTCAACGAAACAGCGGCCTACCGAAGATACCCCTAAGGAGAAAATTATTGATAATAAAGAGGTAAAACAACAAAAACTTCCCGTTTTCAGTCAACAAAATGGAGCTGCAACTGCGGCATTAATAGTGGGTACTATCGGTTTGTTTTTATGTTGGTTTCCGGGAGTAAATTTAATATTGGGTATTACCGCAATAGTTTTGGGTTCAAAAGGTCAGAAAGATAAAAACGGAAATCCCTCAACAAATAAAAGTTCTGGGATAGCAGGTATTATTTTAGGTGCTTTAACAATTTTTATCGGGTTGATTATTACGCTTGCGCTATTAGCCAACTTATAATTTTAAAATATGATAGGGAAACAAATACAAAACTATAAAATTCTTTCTCTCCTCGGCGAAGGAGGCATGGGAACTGTATACCTTGCTGAGCATGTTAAATTGGGAAGAAAAGTAGCGATAAAAGTGTTATTGCCTCATTTGGTAAAAAATGAATTAGTACGAAGTCGTTTTGTTAATGAAGCAAAATTGATGTCTGCACTTCAACACCCGAACATCGTAACACTATTTGATTATGTGGAGGACGAGAATGGCATGAGTCTAATAATGGAATTGGTTGATGGTAAACCCTTGGATGAATATATTCAAGATGTAACCGGACCAATAGAAGAAAAAGAAGCAATTCAAATTTTGGAACAAGCGCTTGAAGGATTTGCCTATGCTCATAAGCAAGGATTAATTCACAGGGACATTAAACCATCTAATCTGGTAAGAACAAAAGCGAATGAGATTAAAATATTAGATTTTGGTATTGCAAAACTGGTTGGTGACTTAGGAAACAAATTAACCAAAACAGGGTCACATATCGGGACCGTATATTACATGTCTCCCGAACAAGTTCGTGGACTTGAACTAGACTTAAGAAGTGATATTTACGCACTCGGCATTACCTTTTATCAAATGCTAACTGGCTTATGTCCGTATGAAGGATTAACAACGGAATTCGATGTGTTCAATAAAATTGTTGGTGAAGACTTACCTGATCCCAAATCGATATATCCCGGCATATCAGATCATATGTGTCGCGTTATAAAAAAAGCAACAGAAAAAAAGCCAGAGGACCGCTTTCAAAATTGTAAAGACTTTATTAAGGCCTTAAAAAAAGACGATTTTGACTTGTCAATTGAAACTAAAAAAGAGGTAATCATTGATGCAACTGATCTAGCTATCGAAAAAGCCGTGACTCCTGGCATAATGGAAGAAAAGTCGAATTTATCCGTGAATGAAAATGTGGTAGAAAAACCTGTAGAAGAAACAATCACAACAACAGAACCTGATAAAGCGAATAAGCCTAAAAACCCAGAAAAAGATAAAAAGAAAAACAAAAAACGTATGCTGGTTTTGTTTACTGGGATTGGTTTAGTAACCCTATGTACCACTATTTTCTTGTTTACTAAATCTACAAGTGAGAATAAAGAAAAATCTGAATTACTACCTGAAAATCAATCAACAAATAAAACGGGAAGTGATCAAAAAACTACGAACTCCCCCTCCAACCAAAAAGAGGTAATTACAAAGAAAAATAAAGCTATCTTAAATGAGAAGCCAGTTGCACCTGTTCCAGTAGTTCAAAAAACTAATCCTATTGTTAATGAACCAGTAGTTGTAAAAATTAATCCCACAAATGAAATAATAGCAGCGGAAAGAGCTGATCCATTAAAATATCTTTCCTTTAAAAAAGATGAGGGTAAAAAGACAGTTTTGTCCGTAATTAAAATAAATATTGAAATTTCTAGTAGAGCAAAATATGTGGGGTATTCGAAAATTGAATTAAAGGCTTTCTATTTTGATAAAAATGGAGATAAAATTGGGCATGATACAAAGATTCTTTCTATATTGATTAAACCTGGAACTAAATACACAGATGAACTTAAGTTTAGTTGTCCAATCGGAGTAAAGAGTTGGGACATTAAATTGAAATCTGCTACTGCTGCCAATTGAAAATAAATAATGATTAATCAAGTCTTAAATAATTATCGAATTATTTCTTTACTCGGCGAAGGGGGCATGGCTAATGTATATTAATCAACCGAACCGATAACTATACATTAGCCATTACAGCTAAAGTTATAAAAATGCTGATTAATGAAAGTATAAGTCCTGCAATTGCTAAGCCCCTAGGACTCTTGAATAAACCAGCAAAAGAAAAAATAAAACCCAAAATACCTAAGCCACCGCCACCAAATGGAGAGGTGATAAATCCTAAAAGTCCAAGTACAAAACCAGCTGTGCCTAAACCATTGGAGGGGCTACCTACTTGTTGAACTATTACATGTTGTTGTACATTTTGATTTTGAACATTGCTTGATTCTACTACCGGAGAAGGACTAGGGCTTGGCGTAGACACTTCCTCTTTGATTAATTTTGTTTGAAGAGAATTACTTTCCTCTTGGAAGCCAACATAATTCATCCAAGGAATTAAAGCGGTTCCTAGTTTTACAATGTCATTCTTTTTTAAAACTGATTCTTGATTTATTCTATTTCCATTTATAAAGGTGCCATTACTGGAGCCATTATCATTAATCATAATTCCACTGGAAGTTTGAATGATTGTAGCATGATGTCTTGAAACGCTAGCGTCGTCTATAGTTATGTCATTGTCTTTACTTCTACCTATTCTTATTTGTCCCATTTCAACTATTTATTTTTTTTCTAACTGAAATTCATGCGCTAGTTTTCCATTATTTGCTTTCCAAGAACCAAAGGCCTCGGCTCCAGAATAAGGTCCTACACAATTAGAACCTTCTTCGTCTGTATTGGTATATCCAACAAACTTTATCGTAAAAACACCATCCCACTTGTCGGTTCCTGGTTCACTCAATGTGACATCGTACGCTTTGGAACATGGCTGATCCCATGTGCCAATTTGAAAATAACCGCTTAAAGATCTTCTTGTATTACCTAATATATTGTACCCGGTAATTGTTGAACCCACTACATTGGTTATTACAACGGTTAGTTGCTTTCCATTCATTTCGCCAACCCAAGTGCCAATCATTATTTTTGAGGCATCCGTAGGGATTGATTTTACTTTACTAGCTATCTCGTTAGTATTTTCAATCATATTGAATTTAGGCACGACACTTTGGAAGCTTGCCAATAGATACATTGCACTAACTAATAATAGTTGTTTTGTTTTCATAGTTTCTTGATTTATTTAGTTGGGTATGTTTTAAATAACAAATTACGAATCAATAATTTAAATATGAATTTTAATCAAATATAGCTTTTTTAGGCAGTTTTTAGAAAAATGTTTGAATTAATAAATCTAAACCCTGTAGATAAGTTATGTAGCTAAATAGAAAGAATTCCCCCTACTACTGCTCTTTAATGCTTTCTAAATATAATTTTTTAAAGGGGTTTTTCTTGATGTTATATGGCGAATTTCGAGTTGTGCGGCTAATGGATTTCCGTTGCATTGATAATTTAATAGAGCCCAAGTAACCATAGCGGACATCTACTAATTCCCAAAGTGGAACGGAATGCAAGGTGTCGTAAAGAGTTGCTTTCAAATTAAGTGTGTTGGTATACAGATTTAACATGCCATTGTTTTGAAAAACAAGCGCCGTTAATTCGTTTGTGGGTTCCCGAATATCAATGCGACTTTCTACCACGGCATCCACGTTTAATCTTTTACACAATTCAAGAGGACTGAACTGAACTTGAGGATATCCCAAGGGAGCTATGACATCATTTGTTAATTGCACATCCA
>Ga0214919_10004553_pt1 | contig 20229 bp, 20 predicted proteins | sample LL1503_MetaG_FD_177994 | JGI IMG/M metagenome (GOLD analysis project Ga0214919, IMG submission 177994) | Freshwater microbial communities from Lake Lanier, Atlanta, Georgia, United States - LL-1503 | ecosystem: Environmental > Aquatic > Freshwater > Lake | place: USA: Georgia | collected... | reverse complement strand
AATATCCAAAACCGGTAGACGAAAAGCGGTTGCCAGCAAGTGCCTACCCGCCACCTCCTGATGATGCCGCTCGAATAGAAAAATCATTTGGTTTAGAGCGAGCGGCAAATAGATTGCCAATAGCTACTGAAAAGACTGTGAATAAAGAGATGTGGTCGCTGCTTTTAGCGAACAAGAGTGGCTTTATCTGGGTTGCGATTTTTCAATTATTCACCACAGTAGCTGCGTTAATTCCGCCGAGGGCATTTGGAAATTTATTAGAGCGATTGAAGAGCGATCCACAAAATGTTCTGCTTTCCAAAACTATTATCATCGTAATCTCTGCGCTCGTAATCCAAACAATTCTCGTATATCTTACAAAAGTTCGAGCATCAATACTTGGTGAATTTGTGCTTTCGTCACTTCGTGAGCGATTTATAGAACGAGTAGTGGAACTTCCACCGAACATTGTGGAGCGAGCTGGTTCCGGTGAATTGTTAACTAGAACAACGACTGACATTGATAAAGTCACTTGGGCGGTAAGAGATGCTGTCCCGATTATCACAATTTGTTTGGTACAAATCCTTGGAATTTCAGTAGCAATAGCTTTTACTGCTCCTATTTTCTTTGCCGCAATTTTCATTGGAATTCCATTTCTATTTGCAGGCACACGTTGGTATTTACGTAGATCTCCGCAGGCTTATCGGGTTGAATCCTCTTCTTATGCAATCGTGAACTCAGTACTAATTGAAACTGCGGAATCTGGTCGAACAATTGATGCACTTCGCTTAGGTGAAGAACGAAGTTTACGTACACATGCCACAATCTCTCGTTGGTTACAGTGGGAGCGCTACACCTTGAGATTGCGAACTAGGTGGTTTCCCTTAGTTGAAACAAATTACATAATTCCAGTTAGCGCCGTTTTATTGATGGGTTCGTATCTTTATCACGATAACAAAATTTCAATCGCATTAATAACTTCAGGGTTGCTTTATGCGCAGATGCTAGCTAACCCAATTGAAAGAATGCTCTGGTGGATTGACGAACTACAAACTGGTAAAGCTTCACTCTCCCGACTTTTAGGTATTTATGAAATTGAAGAACGTGAAATTCGAAGCGCAACACCAAAAGGTGAAGAGATTTCTGGAGAAAATGTCACTTATGGATATCGAGAAGGTCGCGATGTTTTAAAAGATCTTTCCTTCTTAGTTGAACCCGGCACAAAATTAGCAATTGTTGGTCCTTCTGGTGCTGGTAAATCAACGCTTGGGCGTTTGCTTGCCGGAGTCCAACCACCAAATCGTGGAAAAATTACAGTTGGTGGCGCAGAAATTGGATATTTACCGGTTGAGCAAGCGCGAACGGAAGTAGCGCTTGTAACGCAAGAGCATCACGTTTTCGTTGGAACATTGAAAGAGAATGTTACGTTAGCTCGACCAAATGCAACTGATACGGAAGTTTGGCGCGCACTTGCTGCCGTAGATGCTACCGATTGGGCGAAGAACTTACCGGAAGAGTTATCAACAATTTTAGGAACTGGTGGTCATCGATTATTACCTGCACAAGCACAACAATTGGCACTTTCGCGATTAGTACTTGCAGACCCTCATACTTTAATTCTTGACGAAGCAACATCGTTGCTTGATCAGAAAGCTGCAAAACATTTAGAAGCTTCTTTGGGATCGGTATTATCTGGCAGAACTGTCATTGCAATAGCACACCGCTTACAAAGCGCTCATGACGCCGATTTAATCGCTGTCATAGAAGACGGGAAAATTACAGAATGGGGGTCCCACGATAATTTAATGAAAGCCAATGGAGCTTATGCAAAACTTTGGCGTTCATGGCGTGATGAAAATTAATACTTTTTTTCGTTCTTTCGATAAACAATAACCCCGAAAACTAGCGCAGCTAATATTAGAAATGCTGCGATGCCTCGGTAAGGATATTGCGATGGCGTACCAGTACTGTCGTGCGCTAGCGTAGTCACGGCACCTTTTGAACCATCAAAATTAAAAGTGTAGCTATCTTCCAATACATGCCCATCTTGAGCGACTACTCTATATTTAACTGTGAAAATACCGAATGTAGAATTCGGTAATAACTTCGAGGTAATAGTTGCACCACTTACAACTGCGGTTTTTTCATTGAACTGATTACCGGAAGAATCTATGACTTCGATAAAATTTGCAGTTCCAGCTGAAAACGTCTGAAGATCTTCAGCGAATTCCAATTTCACTTCTGTGGGCCATTCCGTAATTAGACTCTCGGCTACGGGTGAGCTAGAAAGCAAAGTTGTATGACTTGAGGCGGTTGGTATAGAAAAAAAGGCAATGATTGGGACCAAAAGTGACGCTACGAAAACCCGGCTTTTACTCATGAATTTACAATACCCACTTTCAAGTTGCAGATGCGAATCATTTGCATTAACATCTGAAAATGAGCTCAAACATCCTTGAAAAACGCTCGTTAAAGGCACATCTTCGCTTTGAACGTTCCGAACTTCCCGCGCTATTTGGAACGCTGGGCACGGTGTTGCTCCTCCATATTCTTGGGTGGGGGCTATTTATCTATTTCAATTCAAATCCTAAATATCACAGCATTGTTGATGGCAAAGGAGCTTTGATCTATGCGGGTGCTGGTGCCCTCGCCTACTCCTTTGGATTACGCCATGCTTTTGATGCTGATCACATTTCCGCAATAGATGACACAACTCGGTTGATGTTAGCTAAAGGGAAGAAACCTCTTGGCGTTGGACTTTTTTTCTCGCTTGGCCACTCAACTATTGTGCTTGCTTTATCAATTGCAATCGCATTCGCAGCAAAGCAAGCTGCAAAGTTTCAAGCGAACTTTGCTGAGACTGGCGGAATTATTGGCGCATCAGTTTCCGGATTCTTTTTATACTTGGTCGGAATTTTGAATTTAGTAATTTTAGTTGGCGTCGTTAAAGTTTGGCGCCAAGCAAAAAGTGGAAAATTTTCGCACGAGCACCTTGAAGAATTACTTAATGATCGTGGCTTAATGCGGCGAATTTTTCGTGGGAAATTTAAAAAAGGTTTTGACCACTCTTGGCAGCTCTATCCAATCGGTGTGTTGTTTGGTCTCGGATTTGATACCGCCACTGAAGTAGCGCTTCTGGCACTTTCTGCAACTGCCGCAGTTGGAACCGTAGGTGGCACATTGCCGCCACTTGCAATCATTGCGCTGCCGTTAATTTTTGCAGCTGGCATGTCACTTATGGATTCGTTAGATGGAATTTTCATGACGAAAGCCTATTCATGGGCTTTTACATCGCCTCTTAGAAAAATTTACTACAACCTCACTACAACTTCGTTATCTATTTTTGTTGCGCTAGTAATAGGAACTATCCAATTAACCTCAGTTTTAGCTGATAAAACCAGCATTGATAACTATCAACCTTTTACTTACTTAGCCTCTATAGATTTGAGTAAAGTTGGCTACTTCATCGTTGGTAGCTTCGTTCTTGCATGGCTATTCTCAGTGATTGTTTGGCGATACGGTAAATACGAAACTAAATACTCATCTGGAATTATTGAAACTGAGCACCAGCACACAAGTATTAAGTTGGCGGAGTAGTTCTAGTCTAAAAAGAAGTCGAGTAGAAAATCTTTAGTTCCGGGTACGACCGCGTATTTGTCCAAATCGGTAATTCCTTCTGAAGCCAATAATTCATCATCGACAAAGAAATTTCCGGTGCACTCAGATGCTGGTCTATTGAGAATTATGTAGGCAGAATCAGAGAGGATCTCAGGGGTCCGACATGCATTTACATCGACGCCGGGAATCATTTGTAGCGCGGCGGTATCAATTGCAGTTCTTGGCCATAACGCATTTACGGCAATTTTGTCCCGCTTAAATTCTTCGGCCATTCCAAGTACGCACATACTCATTCCGTACTTTGCCATTGTGTAGGCAACATGGTTTTTAAACCAGATTGGTTTCATAGAAAGTGGTGGCGAAAGATTCAAAATATGTGAATTGCCGCCTTCGGAGGCGCTCTTACGCAGGTGTGGAATCACTGCTTGTGAAGTTAAGAAAGTTCCACGTACGTTTACATCAAACATTAAGTCGAAACGTTTGGCCGGTGTTACTTCAGTTTTAGTTAAATTTATTGCGCTAGCGTTATTTATCAATATATCCAAGCCGCCAAATTGCGCTACCGCGGCTTCAACTGCCGCAGTAATTTGGGTTTCCTCGCGTAAATCGCATTGAATCGGCAGAGCTTTTCCACCAGCAGCTTCAATTTCCTTTGCAGCCGAGTAGATAGTGCCAGGCAATTTCGGGTTTGGTTCGGCTGTTTTTGCAGCGATTGCGATTGAAGCGCCATCTTGCGCAGCACGAAGCGCTATCGCGAGACCAATTCCACGAGATCCTCCAGTGATAAATATGCGCTTCCCGGCGAGTGACATGTTTCTCCCTGACTATGACTTAGATTTATTGGCTAAGAATTTCATAAAAGCGGTTTGTGCCTCGTCAGATTGCAATGCAAGTTTGAATAATTCGCCTTCTGCGCGCATCACAGCAGTTACGGCATCATGATGTCCGCTCTTCAATAAAGCTTTAGTTTGAATCACAGCCCCCGGTGGTTGTTCCGCAAGAGCGGCAGCATACTTTGCGGCTAACTCATTTGGCTTGTCGTTAATTTCTGCAATTAAACCAACTTCCAAGGCAAACTCGGCGTTAAATGGTTCGCCAAGCAGAAAAACTTTAGAAGCTCTTTGGTGACCAACAAGTTTTGGGAACAAGTAGCTTGAACCAAACTCAGGAACTAAGCCAAGAGTTACAAAAGGCATTGAAAATTTTGTTTCACTTGAGGCAACAACCAAATCACAGTGCAGTAGCAAAGTTGTACCAATTCCAACGGCATTTCCATGAACTGAGGCAACAATTGGTTTGGGAAAGTTATGAACCGCCGATAAGAATTGCATAACTGGTGAATTCTCTTCTAGCGGTGGATCGTTTAAAAAATCTCCGATGTCATTACCTGCTGTGAAGTGTTTACCCTCGCCACCAATAACCAAGGTTCGGATTGCAAAATCTCCAGCAGCGGCGTTTATCTGATTTGCTAAGAATTGATACATGGCACGCGTAATCGCATTTTGCTTTTCTGGTCGATTTAAAGTGAGTGTTAGCACTCCATCAACAATCGAAGTCCGTATCTCGTTCACTTGAGCATCGTAATGCAACCCAATGTGAACTCAAATCCAGAGTCGATTTAACCAAGTTGCACCAATTCGAGAGATAATAACGAGAACATTTTCATGAATGAGCAACGGAGAGCCACCATGGAACACATGACAATATTGACCAGAGAACTTACCCCCTTCGAGCACCTTGTCGCGGGTTTATTGTGTGACGGCTTATCAAATTCAGCAATCGCTAGAGAGACCGCGCATACTGAAAAAGTCGTTGAGAATACTGTTTCAAGAATGTCTAAAGCCCTCGGAGTTAAATCTGCGCCAGATATAAATATTAGAGTTTTAATTGCACTTGCTTATCGTGCGCATTTTGGTGATAAAGCTTTTGATAAATTAAACGTTGCATGTGGCCACATGGTTATCGGTGCAAATGGCGTACAGGTATGTTCTCGTCATATTGAATAGCTAAGTTGGAATAGTTACCAGACTTAACCTCTTTTAAAGTGCCATAGCGCCTAAAAATAATATGTGTGACCTGCCAGTAAGTGCCATCACTCCCTAAAAATTACTTGGTGGTGGCACTCGCGCATTCACAATCCCCACTAATCAATAACGGGTTTGATTAGCACGAAGGAAATAAAGCCTTCAAATTAAAACAACTTAACAAAGACTTTGGAGAGAAGAGATCATGAAGCGTAAAAGTTTCGACAGAATTGCCAGTTTGCTTGGATTCGGATTAGCAATATTACTTCTTGTTGCAGCCGGACTTATGAACTGGGGTTATACATTCGCAAATAGCCAAGTAACCGATCAATTGGCAGCTCAAACAATTTTCTTCCCAGAAGCTGGTTCCCCAGGTTTTAGCGCAGATGCATTTCCGGATATTCAAAAATATGCCGGCATGCAGGTTACAACTGGAAAACAGGCACAGGCTTACGCCGACAAATATATTGCAGTTCACTTAAAAGCAATTGGCGGTGGGCAAACTTATGCCGAAGTTAGTGAACTATCTCGCGCAAACCCGTCAGATACAGTTTTAGCTGAAAAAGTACAGACACTATTTCGCGGTGAAACTATTCGCGGAATGCTCGGTTTTGCTTATGCTTTTTGGCAGATCGGACAAATTGCGATGTATGGAACTTATGCATGTTTGGTAGGTGGAATCCTCTTCTTAATCCTTTCAATCATGGGATTCATGCACCTTCGTCGCACTCCAGAAGATGCGACGGTATAGGTCCCTCTACTCTCCGTGAGGGAATAGGAAAGACGGACCTGGGTAATTGCCCAGGTCCGTTTCTTTATTACTTAATTATCGAGCGATAGTCCCAGCAATAAATTCTTCCACTTTAACTCTTGCGGTTTCGTCAGAATATTGTTCAGGTGGCGATTTCATAAAATAACTTGATGGTGAAAGCAACGGTCCGCCAATTTTTCGATCTAGCGCGATTTTTGCACAACGGAGCGCATCAATGATTACGCCAGCTGAGTTTGGTGAATCCCAAACTTCCAATTTATATTCAAGATTTAGCGGAACATCGCCAAAAGCTTTGCCTTCGAGACGTACATAGGCCCACTTACGATCATCTAGCCATTGGATGTAATCCGAAGGTCCGATATGAACATTCTTTTTACCGATGTCATAATCAAGTTGTGAAGTTACCGATTGCGTCTTTGAAATTTTCTTAGATTCAAGCCGGTCACGCTCTAACATGTTCTTGAAATCCATATTTCCGCCAACATTTAATTGGTAGGTGCGCTCTAGGTGGACACCACGATCTTGGAATAGCTTGGCCAAAATTCGGTGCGTAATAGTCGCGCCAACTTGAGATTTAATATCGTCGCCGACAATTGGTAACCCGGCAGCGGTGAATTTTGCAGCCCATTCTGGATCAGATGCAATAAAGACTGGAAGAGCGTTTACAAATGCGCAACCAGCATCAATCGCGCATTGGGCGTAGAACTTTGCCGCCGATTCTGAACCAACCGGTAAATAACAGATTAAAACGTCGATCTTCTTAGCTTTTAGGTCGGAGACAATATCTACTGGGGTCGCAGCAGATTCTTCAATGGTTTCGCGGTAATAGCGACCGAGCCCATCCAGAGTGTGCCCGCGCTGGACAACGACGCCAGTTTTCGCAACATCTGCAAATTTGATGGTGTTATTTTCGCTAGCCCAGATTGCCTCAGAAATATCTAAGCCAACTTTTTTGGCATCTACATCATATGCCGCAATAAATTTAATGGAATTGATATGGTACCCGCCAAGTACTGGGTGCATTAAACCCGGAATCTCTTTATCTATTGCGGCGTTTTGATAATAGGTAACTCCTTGAATAAGTGAATTGGCACAATTGCCAATCCCAATAATTGCTACTCGGATTTCACCTCTCGGGTCTGTTTGATTACTCACTTACTTTTCCTCTCGGTTGTGATCATTTCTTCTAGCCAGGTAATTTCACGATCAACTGACTCCAATGAATGGCGACGCCACTCAATTAAATATTTATCGAGACCGACGCTGCCGCGATTAATCTCATCTCGGAGTAGGTCAGACTTATCTTTGAGCCGACGGAGCCGCCCTTCTAAAATTCGCAATCGGTTAGCTGTTGGAGTTGGGCTAAAAAATGCGAAACGAACTTCAAAACCTTCGTCTTCCCATGAGTCAGGTCCGGCAAGTTCTGTAGTTTTATTAAAGTGCTTCTCCCCTTTATCGGTAATTGCATAAACAATCCGAACTCGGCGCGAGCGCCCTTTAGGAGTTCCAACTTTTTCTTCGATTAATCCTGCGATTACCATTCGACGAAGTTGCGGATAGAGCACGGAGAACGAGAGCGCACGAAATGGTCCATATATCGCACTCAGTCGTTTCCGAAGTTCATACCCATGTAAGGGGCCTTGTAATAAAAATCCAAGAAGTGCGAATTCGAGCGATTGGCTACGGGAGCGCATATTCACTTTCCTTCCGACTCGCATACGATATATCGAGTCGATATATCGTATGCGCATTAAACTCGAAAGGTTAGGCGAGCGCAACCTCTTGCCCAATTCTTAGAGCGTGGCGCGCCTACGGTCGAGTAACAAAATTTCAGGTTTACCCTCATTTTCTAGAGCTTGCCAACGGTGGCGCTCTAGACAGGGGTACATCGCATGAGTCTTCTCTCATGGAAAATCCACGGAACCGGTAAGACGATCTCTTCAGGTGAGGTCGTATCAACAGATGAGCGATTGAGCTGGCCTCGCACCATTGGCGTTGGCTTACAGCACATCGCAGCAATGTTCGGCGCAACCTTCCTCGTCCCAATCATTACGGGTCTGCCACCAACCACAACCTTATTTTTCTCAGGTATTGGAACCCTTCTATTCCTAATAATCACTCAAAATAAAGTTCCAAGTTATCTTGGATCCTCATTTGCATTCTTAGCCCCAATTGCGGCATCAGTTAAAAGTGGCGGCATGGCCACAGCATTGGGCGGTGTTGTTGCAACTGGAGTAATTCTTGCAATTATCGGCTTAATCGTTCGCTCTTCTGGAACTGGTTGGATCGATTGGTTATTGCCGCCAGTAGTAACTGGAACGATCGTTATGGTTATTGGTCTTAATCTTGCCGGCGCTGCAAAGAATAACTTTGCCGCAGGTCCAGTCGTTGGTGTAATTACGCTCGCATCAATTGCACTTATCTCGGCCTTCTCTCGCGGGTTTCTAGGTCGGATTGCGATCTTTGGCGGATTAGTAATTGGTTATGTAGTCGCAATGTTGATGGGTGATGTAAAGACTGATGGCATCACTGCTGCAAAGTGGATTGCGATGCCAACTTTCACAAGCCCAACATTTAATATGAGCGCCATCATCCTTTTCTTGCCAGTGGTACTTGTACTTATTGCTGAAAACGTTGGACACGTTAAAGCGGTTGCGGCCATGACGGGTAAAAATCTTGATAGCCAAATGGGTAATGCCCTGATGGCTGATGGAATTGCAACAACTCTCGCAGGAGCTGGTGGTGGATCCGGAACAACTACTTACGCAGAAAATATTGGCGTAATGGCTGCAACTCGGGTTTATTCAACAGCTGCTTATTGGATTGCTGGACTGGGTGCAATCGTGCTTTCGATCTGTCCTAAATTCGGTGCAGTTCTAAGTGCAACCCCAGTTGGCGCACTTGGTGGCGTTGGCGTTGGATTATTCGGAATGATCGGTGTTCTGGGTGCACGTATTTGGATTGAAGGACGCGTTAATTTCAGCGATCCAACAAACCTAATAATTGCAGCTTCTGCGCTAATTATCGGAATCTCTGACATGTCATGGACTAGTGGTGACTTCACATTCAACGGCATCATTAATGCAACTTTGGTTGCAGTTGTTGGATATCGAGTACTTAGCGGAATTGCAAAATCTCGCGGGACAAATCACTAATTAAGTAATAACTAAAACGCACAGGGCTTGCGCTCTGTGCGTTTTTAATTTTAAAGAAATGTCATAGACTTCAACAATGGTTTTTGAAGTTCCAACTAGATTTGGTGAGTATTTAATCGCTGCAATCATCATCATGCTGGCACCTGGCCCAAGTGTTCTCTTCACCATTGCCCGCGCAATATCTTGGGGGCGAGTGGCAGCTGTTGCAACGGTTCTAGGAAATGCCATTGGCATGTTCATACTTTCACTTATTGTGGCCTTTGGACTTGGTCCAGTATTACAAAGATCGAGCGCTGCATTTTTATTTGTACAAATTGTTGGCGGTAGTTATCTGATTTATCTGGGTATTGATGCAATTCGTAAAAGTGTAATTCATGCTGAAGATATGATTAATGTAAATGAAGGTAAGCCAACGGTCGTTAAATCAATTCGAGATGGCTTTTTCGTTGGATTGTTAAACCCCAAAGGGCTAGTATTTTTTGCGGCTATTTTGCCTGGCTTCGTTGATAAAAATAGTAAATCAATTACAGCTCAAATTGTATTGATGGGCGCTACTTTCGCTATTTTGGCATTCTTCTCCGATAGCACTTGGGGTTTGATCGCCGGAACAATTCGAGAATCACTTTCAACTAAGCCAGCGCGTCTAGTGAAAATGCGAAAATTCGGTGGTTTTGTAATGATCTGCTTAGGTATTTTCACCATCTCAACCGCTTTCTAACCAGCCATTAAGGCTGCGTGGCGCGCACGCGAATTGTCAGTGGCTGACGGCAGACTAACGCCATGGCAACTTCATCATTTGATAAACCAGCAAGCAAGGCCCGCGAATTCATCAGCCCAAGTGATTTAACTTTTTCCTGGGATGGTTGCCATAGATGCCTTTGGCTCAATTACAACCATGGTGTAAAAGCTCCGCTCTTTATGCCACTTGTTGGCGAACTATCTGCAATGCAAGAGGCTCACTTCGATGCACTTGCTTCTGCACTTGTAACACCTGAACTACCAAGTGGGAAAGTACATAGCCGTGGTGGTTGGGTTAAATCCACGCCGATTCAAGTAAATGGTTCGGCTTCACCTTACGCAGTGCGCGGCAAATATGACTTACTAATGGAATTTGATGATGGCACCTGGGGTGTAATCGATTGTAAATTCCAAGGGCGCGATAGCGATAAGAGCGATTTCTATTCACCACAATTAGAAGCGTATGCATATTCACTTGAGAATCCGGCTTCCGGTCCAGCAAGAAAAGTCTCCATACTTGGTTTACTGGTTTGGTCACCGGTATCGCCGGTAGGAGATCCAACAGCTGGTTACTCGTTAAAATTGAAGAGTTCTTGGCGTCCGATTGATCGGAATCCAAAATCGCTAGAGCGGCGCCTAACTGATTTTATAACTGTGATTTCCGGTCCAACGCCAGAACGAGATTCCGGTTGCGAGCAATGCCGTTACATTTCACAACGCCGTGAAATTTTTGGTGGAGAATAATTTAATCTTCTTCTACTTCGTCGCTGATCTCTGATTTACGTTTTGTCGCATACATATCTACATATTCTTGACCCGAAAGCGCTTGAATCGTATTCATAATTCGATCTGTTACTTCACGCAAAACTTTTTGATCTGTTGAATCACCATAATTTTCGAAGTACATCGGTTCGCCAAAAATCATTTCTACGCGACGAACTTTTGGTACTACTTGTCCAGTTGGTTGAATCTCCGCAGTATTGAACATAGCTACCGGAATAACTGGAGCGCCAGATTCAATCGCTAACCGGGCAATTCCAGTTCTGCCTTTATAGAGGCGACCATCGGGTGACCGAGTGCCTTCCGGATAAATTCCAATGCAGTCACCACTCTCTAAAACGCTTAGACCGGTGATAATGGCGGCTTCACTCGCCCGGCCGCCGGAACGATCTACCGGAACTTGGCCAAGGGCAATAAAAGTAATCTTCTTAATGAATCCTTTTAGGCCAGGTGAGGTGAAATATTCACTCTTAGCTAAAAAAGTTACTTTGCGAGGTACCACAAGCGGCATAAAGATTGAGTCGCTGAAAGATAAATGGTTCGAAGCGATGATTAATGGTCCAAGGTGGGGAACATTTCTTAAACCTTTAACTTTAGGTCTAAACAAAGCCATCAGAATTGGTGAGAGAAAAGCCTTCAAAAGCGCATAGGCAACATTTTCACCTTGCACTGCTTCGAGCTTTTTGCGCAAGCTTCGTTTCTTTCGCATCGCCATAGTGTCTTAATTTAGGGCTTATTCCTACCGGTGTGACACCATCTGAGCGTGAGCGATATCCCAAACTCGGCTGGATTCGAACTTTCGGGCGGGAAAATCGGGGTTTTAGTTATCCATGGATTTGGTGGATCGCCAGTTTCAGTTAGGCCGTGGGCGGAATCGTTTCATAATTCTGGCTATACCGTATCCGTACCAAGACTTCCTGGCCATGGCACAAATTGGCAAGATTTAAATTCCACCACTGCGGCGGATTGGTTTGCTGAAGTTGAAAAAAGTTTTGCGCAATTACGCAGTAAAACTGAGAGAATTTTTGTTGCTGGATTTTCAAATGGTGGCGCGCTTGCGCTTCGGCTTTCACAAATTCGAAGTGCCGAGATTGAAGGATTAATTTTATTAAATCCAATAATTCATGACCGCCGTTTCTTCATGAAGTTTTTGCCAGTCATGCGTTTCGTTAGACCATCCTTGAAATCTGGGCCATCAGATATCGCAAAACCAAACCCTCCAGTGCATAGTTATCGGACTACTGCAATGCATGCGCTGCATTCCGCGCGGAAATTTTGGCAGATTGTCGAACGTGATCTTTACTTGATTGATCTACCTTTAATGATTGGGTATTCGATAAATGATCATGTTGTAGATCCCGAAAATTCAGAAACTATAATTGACAATGTAATGTCGGTTGATATTCGTGAAATTATTTTTGAGAAATCATTTCACAATGTTTCACTTGATTATGAATCTGAAATATTAAACGAAGAATCAAACCAATTTATTCAAGATGTTTTAACTGGCGAACTGTCCCGCGGCAGCTACGAGTACGATGATGAAGATGACGAACGTGATTTAATTGACGCTGAATTTGATGCCATAGTTTCTGGGTTAGCCTTAGATGAATCGGCACCAACTTCCTATTTAGATGAGTTAGATAGCTCCGAGAAAATTGAATCGCATATCGAGCGCAATATGTATGCAACTCCAAATCGGTTACCAAAATTTAAGAAAAATCAGCGAATCGCAATAGCCGCGTTAATCGCCGGACCGATTTATGTAATTGGTTATTTGATAACACATTTTGATCCATTTGGGTTAGGCACTTGGCCTGGAGTATTAGCACTTGTTGGCGGCGCAATTGGGTTACTAACCCAAATGGAAGATCGCGAAATTGATGAGAGTGACGACGGCGCAATTCTGTGAATAAACCTTTTAGATGGGGCGTAATTAGCACTGGAGGGATAGCTCGAACTTTTGCTACTGATTTAAAATATTTGAGTGATCAAGTGGTACATGCAGTTGGTTCGCGCAATATTGAGAATGCCACTAATTTTGGAAATGAATTCGGTGCAAAAGCTTATGGATCTTATGAAGAACTAGTTAATGATCCAGATATTGATGCGGTATATATCGCAACTCCCCACCAACTCCATTTCGCTAATACGATCATGGCGCTAAATGCTGGAAAGCCAGTTCTCTGCGAGAAGCCGTTCGCGATCACATCAAATCAGGCGAGTGAAATGATTGCATTGGCAAGGAAAATGCATTTAATGTTGATGGAAGCGATGTGGACTCGGTTTCTGCCACACATTTCTAAAGTACGAGAGATATTGAGTTCTGGAATATTGGGAGAAATTAGAACTGTTTCGGCAGATCACGGCCAATGGTTTGCAAATGACTCAGAATTTAGACTTTTCAATCCAAACTTGGCAGGAGGCGCTCTTTTAGATCTGGCAATTTATCCAATCTCTTTTGCGCATTTAGTTCTCGGAGTTCCAGAAGAAATAATCTCGTCATCATTGCCGGCTTTCACTGGGGTAGACGGACAAACATCCGCCATATTCAATTATGCAAATGGCGCTCAGGCAATCATTAATTCGTCACTTTTTGCCGCTACCCCGTGCCGTGCCTTGGTATCTGGCACTTTGGGTTGGTTAGAAATTGACCGAACCTTTTACGCTCCCACTTCGATGAGAACCGTGATTAGAAACGGTGAAACAACTCAATATCCACGCAATTACATTGGGGTTGGCCATCGAGAGCAGGCAGTTGAATTTGCAAGGTGCGTAACTGCTGGATTAACTGAATCGCCACTTCTCACCCTGGATGAAACTTTTGAAATCATGAAGTCAGTAACAACTATCAAAAATCAAATCGGACTTAAATATCCTTTTGAAGTTTAGTTTCTAGCTAAATCTGCAACTCCGACCAAGCCCGCATCGTTTCCTAAAGTTGCCGCGATAATTCTTGGATATGGGTGTTTCCCATTAAATGGCATATAACGATCCATATATTCACGCGTAGGTGCGAGCAATATCTCGCCAGCTTCAATAACTCCGCCGCCGATAATTACACATGATGGATCTAATAAAACTGATAACGATGCAATACCGGCACCAAGCCATTGCGCCGTTGTATTGAACGCAGCAAGTGCAACTGGATCGCCTTTCTCTGCTGCTTTTGTAATGTGATGTCCAGTTAATCCAGCAACTGTGCCATCTCCAAGTGATAATAAATTCTTTGCTAAATCAGGTGAAGCGTTAATTGCTTCTCGCGCATGACGCAAAAGCGCATTGCCAGATGCATATTGTTCGAAGCAACCTCTAGCGCCACAACCGCATAGGTGACCTTCAGGAACAACGCGCATGTGACCAATTTCTGCAGCAATACCAAACGCTCCCGTAATTAACTTTCCATTAATAATAAAACCGCCGCCAAGGCCAGTTCCAATTGTGAGTAGTGCGAGATTTGATTCATGCTGCCCTGCGCCAAATCTAAATTCGCCCCAGGCTGCACAATTAGCGTCATTCTCTAAAATAACTGGGAGGCTAATTTTTTCTTCTAATTGTGAAACTAAGGGAACATTATTCCAATTCGCAATATTGGAAGTTGCAAGTAAAGTTTTTCTATCTGCGGAAATAAAGCCGGCAGCGGAAACCCCCACAGCTGCGACTTTATGTTTATTGGCTAATTCAATTGCGACTTCCGCAATTACTTGAGTTAGGGCTGCGCCACCTTGGATTGGGGTATCGCGCCGGGACTGTTCAAGAATTTTGCCGTTAAGATCAACTACGCCGCCGAGAACTTTTGTGCCACCAACATCAACCCCGATGGTCAGTGCTGACATTTATGCTTCTGCGCGTTTTTTCAATTGTGAAAGTGCAAGATCGACTGTTGCCTGCTCAGTTTTCTTACGCATCATTTCTGGAACTGGCATTGAAACTTTTACAGTTAACTCATAAGTGACATCGGTTGTGTCATCCCCGTTATCTACAATTAAATACGATCCAGTCATTTCGGTTAGTAGATCCGCCTCTTCTAGCGCAAAACTGACTGATTCTGGGGTTTTGCTCCAGTCATAAGAAAGAGTGACTCGATCCTTCATCACGCCCGCATCAATAACCATAGTTACCTTGGATGCTCGACCGTCGCTGCCAGTCTCATCGGTGGTGACCGATTTGATTGAAGTAGTCCAACTTGGGTAGCTCATGAGGTCAAATAGGAGTTCTCGGACGGTGGCGGCTGGCGCGTCAATAGTGACCTTAGTTTTCGATGCTTCGCTCATAGGAGAAGGTTACCTCTCCCCAATATAAGAAATGACCGATACCTTATGAGCATGAATGAATACTCAGTTAAAACCATGGAGCCAGTTCCAAGTACCGGCAATCTCACCAATCTGGTCTCTGACCGAGCGCGATTCGAACCAAATCGCACCATGCTTTCTCGCCCTTTGGGTGAGGGCTGGCAGAAAGTTTCCGCTAAAGAATTTGATGAAGAAGTTAGAGCTACCGCTAAAGGTTTAGTAGCTGCAGGTATTCAAAATGGTGAACGTGTGGCAATCATGGCTCGCACTCGATATGAGTGGACGATTTTGGACTTTGCAATTTGGTACGCAGGTGCCGTAGTAGTTCCTGTCTATGAAACTTCATCCGCAGAACAAATTGATTGGATTCTTACCGATTCAAATGCAGTTGCAATTATTGTAGAAACACCAACTCACAAAGACGCTGTCGAATCGGTTCGCAAACCATCACTTAAGAATTTGTGGACGATGACTGATAATGTGTTATCGCAATTAGCAAAACTTGGTGAACACATTACTGACTCCGAAATAGATACACGTCGAAATTCTTTAAAACCGGAGACCCTAGCAACTTTGATTTATACATCAGGAACAACTGGAAAACCTAAAGGCGTTCAACTAACTCATGGCAATTTCTTATCTGAATGCGGAAACGTAGTTGCAGGTGCGAGCGATCTATTTTTAAAGCCAGGTGGTTCTACTCTCCTATTCCTGCCAGTTGCACATGTATTCGGAAGAATGGTTGAAATTGGCGCTATCAGAGCTGGTTTGCATTTAGCGCACTGCAGCGATCCAGTTGGCAAATTGATCCCGGATCTAACTTCATTTAAACCGACATTCGTGCTTGCAGTTCCACGAATTTTTGAAAAAGTTTACAACGGAGCCGAAGCTAAAGCTGAAGCTGGCGGCAAGGGTGATATTTTCCGTAAAGCTGCCGCCGTTGCGATTGCATTTAGTGAAGGATTAGATTCAGGAAAAATTTCTGTAGCGCTACGTCTTAAACATGCGCTCTTTGATAAATTGGTCTATTCAAAAATTCGGAGCACACTTGGTGGCAGAGTCGAAGCAGCCATTTCAGGTGGTGCACCACTTGGAGCGCGCTTAGGTCACTTCTATCGAGGTGCCGGCATTCGAGTACTTGAAGGTTATGGATTAACTGAAACAACTGCTGGTGCAACTTTAAATTTAACATCGGCTCATCGTGTCGGTTCAGTCGGTCGACCAGTTCCAGGAACCACAATTAAAATTGATGATGATGGCGAAGTCTTAATAAAAGGTGCAATCGTCATGAAAGGTTATTGGCAAAATGATGCGGCTAATAAAGAATCCTTCACTGAAGATGGTTTCTATCGTTCCGGAGACTTAGGAAAATTGGATAACGATGGTTTTCTCGCAATTGTTGGGCGAAAAAAGGAGTTAATCGTTACATCCGGCGGCAAAAATGTCGCACCAGCAGTACTGGAAGATCGGCTTCGTGCCCACCCATTAATTAGTCAATGCATGGTAGTTGGCGATAACAAGCCGTATATCGCAGCGTTGGTAACAATTGATCAAGATGCACTTAAATCATGGTCGGCTGCAAATAAGAAAGTTGGCGCCACCGTTGCCGAATTAACAAAAGATCCAGATTTGCGCGCAGTAATTCAAACGGCAGTTGATGAAGCTAACAAGGCAGTTAGCCGTGCTGAATCAATTAGAAAATTTACAATTTTGCCAGTTGATTTCACACTCGCAGCAGGGCATTTAACTGCCAAACTTTCAGTTAAACGTCACGTAGTGGCGCAAGAGTTCGCAAAGGAGATAAACGAGTTATTTGCCTAATGGCAGCGAAAAATTAAGAATTGCGCAAGATTTGCATGATGGCGCCGTTCAAGATTTAGCTGCGCTTGGTTACGCAATTGATTCAATTATCGGGAATCCCCTGCTAGACCCAACGCTGCGCGCTGAACTAAGGGAAATTCGACTAGAAAATTCTAGAATAACAGCCGCAGTTCGAAATGAAATTTTAGCTCTCTATCATGATGATGACGATATAAATCTCTTAATCGCAGATAAATTTCAAAAATCTGCAATTGAACTCGATTTGCCAGAACCGCTTCCGAAATTTCCAAGTGAGATCGATCGTGAAGTAAAGAAAATAGTTTTGGAGATTGTCAGTAATTCAATTGCTCATTCTGGCGCTAGCAAATTCTCGCTTAGATATACCACCGACAATATAAACATTGAAATTAAATTACAAGATAACGGCAGCGGCAAATTAATTAATAAACCTGGGCATTTTGGTTTGAACATTCTTGAAAACCGGGCAATCAGAATTGGCGCAAGTATCAAACAGATAGAAACTAACATCGGCACAACTTATCTACTTCTAATCCCGTGTAACTAATGCTGCGCGTTCTTGTTATTGATGATCACGCCGTTGTCCGTGAAGGGTTAAAACGCGCTCTTATCCAAGATCCAGATGTAAAAGTTGTTGGTGAAGCTGCATCAAAAAAAGAGGCGTTTGCTCAAATTGCGCATCACGCTCCAGATGTAATCGTTGTAGATCTACATCTGCCGGATGGAAGTGGTCTAGACATTATTAGATGGGTCCGTAAAAATTCAAAAATTATCGGCATAGTGGTTTTGACTATGTCGGAATTACCCGAATATATAATTGCATCCATGGATGCTGGAGCCAGCGCATTTGTTGAAAAAATCTCCCCAATTACCGAAGTAATAGCTGCAATTCATTATTGCGCCAAAGCCCCGCTTTCATTTTCATCTAGACGAATGGTCGATGTGCTTGCTGTTAAAAAAGAACGACATGGATTAACTGGGCGTGAAATTGAAGTGTTGGAATTACTGCCACTCGGTGAGACTGTGGCAGAAATGGCCCAAAATCTCTTCGTTAGCGAATCAACAATTAAAACCCATATTGCTGCAATTTATCGAAAGTTTGAAGTAAAAAATCGGATGCAGGCTATAAATTTGGGACGGAAAATGGGTTTACTTAAATAGAATTTCGTTAAATCTTTTTGACCATATCTCCCACGTCCATTCTTGGTTTACCCACTTATTTCCAAAATCCCCCATATCTTTTTTAAGTTTAGGGTCAGTAAGAATTTTGATTGCCGCTGCCGCAATCTCATCAACGCTATTTCCATCAACCAGTAGCCCAGATTTACCGTCTATGAGCGCCTCAATTGCGCCACCAGAATTTCCAACAATTGTAGGAATGCCGCATGCGCTTGCCTCTAAATAAACAATGCCCAAACCTTCAACTTCTAATCCAGCTAATCTATTGCGAGCTGGCATCGCAAATAAATCTCCCAATGCAAAATATCTTGGCAACTCTTCATGATTAATTCTTCCAGCAAAGAAGACATTTTTATCAACGTCATGTTTTCCAATTAACGCTGCAATTTCAGCTTTATGCGGACCTGTACCTACCAGAAGCAAAGCAACATCTGGAATTTGTTGAATTATTTTAGGGAGCGCTTCAATTAATCGATCTTGTCCTTTGCGATGAACCAGTCTGCCAACCGAAACAATAGTTGGACGGTGCATAATCCCAATTTCGCTGGCTAAATCCAGGTCTTTTTCACTAGGGATAAAATGTGAAACATCAATTCCGGGAAGAATCTTGACCATTTTAAATTTAGATTTTTTACTCAATGCTTTAGAAATTGCGTTACCAGTGTAATCAGTTAAATAAGTTAGTAAATCGACTTTTTGAGCAATAAATTTAACGATCCATTTAAACGGATAGATTTTTGCCCACCAGACTTCATGTCCTTGGGTCATGGCCACAATATGTTTTGCACCTGCTTTTCGTAAAATTGGTGCCATTACTGCAAGTGGCGCAGCAGTTCCAAACCAAACTCTTTCAATACTTTCAGATTTCAAGATACCTTTTACCGCTTTATTTACTCTTGGGGTTGGCAATAAAACTTTCATACGATCCCTAATTACATTTACGCCATATTCCTTCCGCCAAAAATCATCGTAATCTTTAGTATCGCCTTGATTTGATGTGTATACAGTGGTTAATCCCTTCGGGATGCGCTCAAGTAAGCCAATGATAAAAGTTTCGATGCCCCCAGCTCGTGGCCCAAAGTCATTAGTAACTAATAGAACTTTCTGATTGTTATAAACGGCGAGCTCCTGCAAATCGTTTTGAACCAAGACTGCCACCAAAACTTACTACTTTAACGCGAGAGCCTGGGCGTGGTGCGTGCACCATTTTCCCGCCGCCCAAATAAATTCCTACATGCGAAATTGGTTTACCGAAGAAAACCAAATCGCCAGGAAGCATTTTATTTTGTGGGATTGATTTACCATAATGCGCCTGCGCTCTCGCTGAGTGTGGAAGCGAAACCCCAGCAGCTTCAAATGCACGCATCGTTAAACCTGAGCAATCCCATTTAACTGGGCCAGCTGCGCCAAATACATAGCGATCACCTATCTGCTTTAGCGCATATCTAAGTGCGATTCCAGCACGACCTGAAATATTATTTGCGCTAGCGGCATCCGCGAGTGAAGTTTTTTGATCGGCATCTTCAGAAGCTTGTTGCGCCGCTAAAATCCGTTCGCGATCGGCTTTTTCTAGTTTTGCGAGCAGCTCCTCCGCTTGCGCTAATTTGCTCTGGGCTGCATTCATTTCAGCAGTTAGCCTCGCCTGTGTTGCTTTTACTAAAGATAATTTGTCATTTACAGTAAGCGTAGTTGCAGTCAGGCGTTGAGTCGCTGCCGTGAATTGTCTAAGTTGAATAGATTTTTTTCGCGTTATCGCTTCAAGTGAGCCAGCTGATGACAAAAAGAGCGTTGGATCTGAAGAAAAAAGTAGTTCAAGGCTCTGACTTAACCCGCCAGATTTATATTGTGCAATT
>Ga0214919_10004552_pt1 | contig 20231 bp, 19 predicted proteins | sample LL1503_MetaG_FD_177994 | JGI IMG/M metagenome (GOLD analysis project Ga0214919, IMG submission 177994) | Freshwater microbial communities from Lake Lanier, Atlanta, Georgia, United States - LL-1503 | ecosystem: Environmental > Aquatic > Freshwater > Lake | place: USA: Georgia | collected... | reverse complement strand
CCGCCCTTGGCTGACTTGAAACTCGGCTTGCGAGAAAAACCAGTCCAAGGCGGCGCTGGGTCCACCCTGGCCCAGGCTTTGACCGGCCACGCGCCACTGGCCTTGGCCGTCGCGGCCCACTTCGATCTCCAAGCCCTCCAGGTGCACCTGCTCAAACGACATACTGGTGAGCGAGCGCAGCGACAACCGCATGACCAAACGCGCCACCCGCAGGCTGGGTTGGTCTTGCGCGTCTTGCACTTGCAGGTCTTGGATTTCAAAGGTGGGGATCCAGCCCTCGGAATGGGCGCTCAAAGCACCCATGCGCAGATTGACCCCCATTTTGTCCACCGCTTGGCGCTCGATCCAGGGCCGCAGCTCGCCGATGCGCGGCACAATCAAGCCATGGATGCCGCCCCACACCGCCAACAAGGCCACGCCCGCCCAGACCAGCGTCCAAGCCAAGCCACGCGCCACGCGCCACAGCAGGTGCGCTTTGGCGGGGGCAGTGGGTGGGTTTGTCAAAGGGTCGGTCATGGGCACGGCTGAGGGCAGCGAATTATCCCCTGCCCAGGTGAGCGAGCCGCCATGAGCAAACCCGCAGTGCCCGCGCAACTTGCGCCAGCCCGGGCCGATCACAGCCGTTTGGTGCAGCGTTTGCGCCGCCGCTATGGCGATTGGCTGGCCCATTTGGGTGCGGGCGCCCCGGTGGCCGCGACCATGGACACGTGTTACCAATGGCTGCGCCACAACGCCGCGCTGGAAGCGCCAGATGCTTTGCGTTGCCTGCGCCAATGCGTGATCGAACGCTTGGTGGTGCTCGATGTGGAGCAGGGGGCCGATTTATCCGTGGTCACGCGCGCCATGACCGAATTGGCCGAGTTCAGCTTGGAGGCGGCTTGCGCACTGGCCTTTGAGCAACTCGACGCCTTGCACGGTGCGCCGCTCAAGTCCGATGGGCAGCGCTGCCCGTTTTGGATCGTGGGCATGGGCAAGCTGGGTGCACGCGAGCTCAATGTGTCGAGCGACATCGATTTGGTTTATGTGTACGAAGAAGACGGCGAGACATGCGGGCGCAGCGATGGGCGCGGGCAGGTTGATTTCCACGCCTACTTCAGCAAAGCGGTCAAGCTCATCTACGCGTCGATTGGCGAGACCCAGGCACACGGCTTTGTGTTTCGCATGGACTTGGCGCTGCGCCCCAATGGGATGTCGGGCCCGAGTGTGATCTCGCTGGCCGCGCTGGAAGAGTATTTTTTGATCCAAGGGCGAGAGTGGGAGCGTTTTGCCTGGCTCAAAAGCCGGGTGGTGGCCCCGCGCTGCCACCTGGCACAGGCCGCGGCCTTGCGCGACACCGTGCAACCCTTTGTGTACCGGCGCTATTTGGACTACAGCGTGTTTGAAGCGCTGCGCGGCTTGCACCAACAAATCCGCGATCAAGCGGCGCGCCACAGCGCGGGCCGGCCCGAGCGGGCCAACGACGTCAAGCTCGGGCGCGGCGGCATCCGCGAGATTGAGTTCACCGTGCAACTGCTGCAAGTGGTGCGCGGTGGCCAGTACCCGGAGCTGCGCACCCGGCCCACGCTCAACGCCTTGCAGCGGCTGGCGCGCGCCAAACTCATGCCCGAAGCCACTGCCCAGGCGCTGGCCTTGGCCTATGTATTTTTGCGCCGTGTTGAGCACCGCATCCAATACCTGGACGACCAGCAAACCCATGTGATGCCCACCGATGCGGGCGACTTGCAATGGCTGGCCATCAGCCTGGGCTTTGCCGATGCCAGCGCACTGCAAGCCGAGTTGGCGCAGCACCGCGCGGTGGTGGCAGGCGAGTTTGAGCGGCTGCTGGGGCAAGACGGGGCCCACAGCTCCCCGACCAAGCCCGACCCAGCGCACCCCATGCCCAGCGACATCGCGCAGGCACCGGACTTGGAGACGCTCGCCGCTTTGCTGCCCGAGGCCTTGGCCACGCGCGTGCGTGAGTGGCCCGACCACCCACGGGTGCGTGCCTTGCGCGAAGACGGCCGCCAACGCTTGGTCAAGCTGGTCAAGCGCACCCACCAATGGCTTGAAGAGGGCAGCATCACGCAGACCGCTGCGCTGCGCTGGTGCGACTGGATCGAGCCGCTGCTGCGCCGTGAAAGCTATTTGGCGCTGCTGCTCGAGCGCCCCCAGGTGCACCAACAACTGCTGCGCTTGTTGGGTGCGGCACGCTGGACCGCCCGCTACTTGTTACAGCACCCTGGCGTGATCGACGAGCTGGCCAGCCCCGCTTTGCTGATGGAGCGCTTTGACCCCGAAGAGATGCAGCGCAACCTCAACGAGCGGCTGCAAGCACTGGCCAGCGTGGGCCAAGATGACGAGGAAAACCTGCTCAACTTGCTGCGCCGCGCCCACCACGCCGAGACTTTTCGCACCTTGGCGCGCGACGTGGAGGGCCGCCTGGGCGTGGAGCAAGTCGCCGACGACCTGAGCGCACTGGCCGATGTGATGCTGCGCGTGACCGCGCAATGGGTTTGGCAGCGCTTGAAAAATCGCCACCGCGATGCCCCAGCCATTGCCATCTTGGCCTACGGCAAGCTGGGTGGCAAAGAGTTGGGCTACGGCAGCGACTTGGACATTGTGTTTGTGTACGACGATCCGCACGAACGCGCCGGTGAGGTGTACGCGCAGTACGTGCGCAAGATCATTCACTGGTTGACCGTCAAAACAGCCGAAGGCGATTTGTACGAGATCGACACCGCGCTGCGGCCCAATGGCAACTCCGGTTTGCTGGTCAGTGACTTTGAGTCGTTTGCCAACTACCAAGCGCAACGCGGCAGCAACACCGCCTGGACCTGGGAGCACCAGGCCATGACCCGGGCGCGTTTTTGCGTGGGCCAAGCCGACTTTCAAGCTCGCTTTGACGCGGTGCGCGAACAAGTCATTTGCGCCCCGCGCAACCTGGCTGCGCTGGCCCAAGAAATTGTCGCCATGCGCGAAAAATTGCGCTTGGCGCGCCCGGCCCGAGATGGCTTGTTTGACGTCAAACACAGCCCCGGGGGCATGGTCGACGCCGAGTTTGCGGTGCAATACCTGGTGCTGGGCCACGGTCAAGCCCACCCCGGTTTGCGCGCCAATGTGGGCAACATTGCGTTGTTGCAACACGCCGAGGCGGTGGGTTTGTTGCCGCTGGGGATGGGCCAAAGTGCGGCGCGCGCATACCGCACGCTGCGCCGACTTCAACACCGCGCACGCTTGGACGAAGCACCGACCCAAATGACCCCCGACGGGGTGGCCTTAGAACAACTGGCGATCCAAAATTTGTGGGCCTGCGTGTTCAAAGCCCCGCCAAAGGCTTGATGCCGCCCACCACCCTCAGCTGGTTTGGCGAATTTGCTGCACCAGCTTGGTGGTGGAATAACCCGACACAAACGGTATGGCCAAGGCCTTGCCACCCCAGCGGGCCATGGCATGGGTTTCGGGCAAAGTGGCCATGTCGTAGTCGCCGCCCTTGACCAAGATGTCTGGGCGCAGCGCCTCGATGAGTTGCATCGGCGTGTCCTCATCGAACCAGGTGACCACATCGACCGAGGCCAGCGCGGCGATCAAGGCGGCGCGGTCGGCCTCGCGGTTCAAGGGGCGGTCCGCGCCCTTGCCCAAGCGGCGCGCGGAGGCATCGGTGTTGAGGGCCACCACCAGGCTCGCGCCCAAGGTACGGGCCTGGGCCAGGTACGTCACATGGCCGCGGTGCAACACATCAAACACACCGTTGGTCAACACCACTGGGCCACGCGCGCGCAGCGCTTGCACGGCGGCTGCGGCTTGGTCCGGGGCCAAGCATTTGGCCAAAAAGTCGGGTTCTTGCATGGGCGCGATTCTAGGTGCCGCCCAGGCTGTGCGGCGTGCACAAGCGTGCCCAACAAAGGTTGAGCGAGCGGCTCAGCGCGTGGGGCTGGGGCGGTCGGCACGCCATTGGCGCACCGCTTGGGCAATGTCGTCGAGTTGGGTCAAGGCCAGCACCCCGGGCAGCTCCCGCCGGCGCAATGCCGTTGAGCTGCCGCCCGCCCAAATTTGCACCGGCGTGGGCAACATCGCGCGCAACTCTTGCAGCCCATCGATCACATGGTTGGGGTTCATGTTGACGCTGCAACTCAGGGCCACCACGTCGACTTGGTGGGCCTGCGCGGCCAGCACGATGTCGCGCATCGGGGTTTGGGTGCCCAAGGACACACAGCGGCAGCCTTCGACCGCCATCAGGCTTTGCGCCATCAGCAAACCCAAGGCATGCGCCTCTTGCGGAAAGGTGGTCAGCAACACCTTGGGCGTGCTGTGCTCGCCTTGCTCGGGGACGTTGCCGATGGTGTTTCGAATGATGGTGGTAACCGACTCGGTGTAGAGGTGCTCCTCAAACACCTCGAGCGCGCCACGCATCCATGCCTCGCCCACCCGCACATTGAGGGGCGCCACCACCTCGGTGACAAAACGCGTCAGCCCCAGGGTGATCGCCGCTTGTGCCAACGCACGGCGCAAATCCTCGGCCCGGTGTTCTTTGATCATTTGGACAATCTCACCCAGGTCGATCTCGTCGCTGCCGGCCTGCTTCAAGCCCGTAGCGCGCATGCGCTCGCCCGACAGGCCCTGGCTCAAGCGCTGCAACTCCTCAATGGGCAGGCCCACGGTGCGCCCCGGCCGATGGCCCTGGTCGAGCAGCCGCTTGATGACGCGCAGTTTTTCCACATCCTGCAGGCCGTAAGCGCGCTCGCCAAATGCGTCGCGCCCCGGTTGGGGAAAGCCGTAACGGCGCTCCCACACCCGCAAGGTGTCTTTGGCCAGGCCGGTGTCGCGCTCCACACCAGCGATGGAGAAGGTCAGCGGCTCCAATGGGGCGCGGGTGTTCATGCGGCAATATCCTTGTGGTGATCCTGGAAAAGGCATATTGTCCTAGACAATTTGCTCTGTTTCCGCGATCATCGCGCAATGGCTGTCACAAATCAAGCCTCATTTGGGCCCAAACCGGCCAAATGCCGACAGACCTTGGACGGCCGCCACTGGAAACCCCATGCAAGCACAGCGCAAACCCCTTTTCACCAGCCAACTGGCCCGCAACGCACGCACAGCCGCCCTGTGCCTGGCGGCTTGCTGGGGGCTGATCGCGACAGCGGCGGCACAAACCGCCAACCCGCAAGCGAGCAAATCGGCCCCGACGGCCAGCGCCGACAGCGCCTGCCCGCCCTTGCTGCGCCACACCCACGAGCGGCTGCAAGACGAAAAACCGCAATCGCTGTGCCAATACAGCGGCCAAGTGGTGGTGGTCGTCAACACCGCCAGTTTTTGTGGATTTACACCCCAATACAAGGCCTTGGAAGCGTTGTATGAACGCTACAAAGGCCGGGGTTTGGTGGTGCTGGGCTTCCCCTCCAACGATTTTTCGCAAGAGCCCGATTCGAACCAAAAAATCGCCGATTTTTGCGAAAACACCTTTGGCGTCAAGTTCCCCATGTTTGGCAAGACCAGTGTCACCGGTGCCCAGGCCGCGCCCTTGTTCAAGCAGCTCGCCGAGTTGACCGGCACCCGCCCACGCTGGAACTTTTATAAATACGTGTTGGCACGCGATGGCATCCATGCGGTGGCGTTTGGCAGCACCACCGGTCCGCTGGACAAAAGCTTTTTGACCGAGGTGGAAAAGCAGCTCCAGGCCAAGCTGCCTTGAGCGCGCCCACCCCTTTGCCCAGCGCCGATCGTCCATGACAGTTTCACACTTGTTTTTTTGCCCCTCCCGATGAAAGTGGCCATCGTCGGTTCCGGCATCTCTGGCCTTGGCGCAGCGCACGCTTTGCGTGGGCAAGCGCAGGTGAGCTTATTGGAAGCGGGCGACTATTTTGGCGGCCACACCCACACCGTGGATGTTTGCTTGCCCGGCGCAGGCCAGCGCGTGACGCATGGGGTGGACACCGGGTTTTTGGTGTTCAACGAGCGCACCTACCCGGGCTTGATCGCGTTGCTGGCCGAGTTGGGCGTGCCCAGCGCTGCCTCAGACATGTCGTTTTCGGTTCAAGTGCCGGCCAGCCCGGGCAACCCGGCGCTGGAGTGGAACGGGGCCAACTTGAACACCGTGTTTGCCCAGCGCAGCAACCTGTGGCGGCCGCGCTTTTGGGCCATGCTGCGCGAGGTGCTGCGCTTTAACACCTTGGCCACTGGCTTGGCCGAATCAGGGCAAGACGCGCCACTGCAAATGCCGCTGGAAGATTTTTTAAACGACCATCACTTTGGGCCGAGCTTTCGCGATTGGTATTTGCTGCCCATGTTGGGCTGCATTTGGAGTTGTCCGACCGATCAAATGCTGCGCTTTCCGGTGGCCACGCTGGTGCGCTTTTGCCACAACCATGGGCTGATCCAAGTCAACCAGCGGCCCCGCTGGCACACGGTGCGCGGTGGTGCACGCGAATATGTGGCGCGCATCACCGACGCCATCGAAGACAAACGGCTGCGCACCCCGGTGCGGCGCATCGAGCGCGACGCGCAAGGCGTGCGTGTGTTCACCGACACGGGCTCAGAGCGTTTTGACCAAGTGATTTTGGCCACCCATGCCGATCAAGCCCTGGCCATGCTGGCCCAGCCCAGCTCGCAAGAGGCGGCGGCCTTGGGGGCCATCCGCAGCCAGCCCAACGAGGCCGTGTTGCACACCGATGCCTCGGTGATGCCACGCCGAAAACTGGCCTGGGCGGCGTGGAACTATGAGCGCGGTGCCCCACTGCCGTCGACCCAACAACGCGTGTGCCTGCACTACTGGATCAACCAATTGCAGCCGCTGCCGTTTGACCAGCCGGTGATCGTCTCGCTCAACCCCTTGCGCGACATCGACCCGGCCCAGGTGCTGGGGCGCTATGCCTATGACCACCCGGTGTTTGACCTGGCCGCCATGCAGGCCCAAAAGCAGATCACCAATTTGCAAGGCCAGCAATGCACCTGGTACGCCGGGGCTTGGCTGGGTTATGGCTTTCATGAAGACGGTTTGCGCGCGGGCCAAGCGGCCGCCCGCGGCGTGTTGGGACAAGCCGCGCCCGCAGCGCCAGGAAGCCGGGCATGAGCGACACGGGGGCAGCGCACACGCCGCTGGGCCCGCTGCTGGGTTTTGGCCAGGTGCGCCATGCGCGCTTGAAGCCCAAGGCCCATGCGTTTGCCTACCCCACGTATTTTTTGCTGCTGCCCATGCGCCATATGCAAGCCCACGGCGGGGGGGCCTTGGCCGTGAACCGGCCTGCGGCGCTGAGCTTTCACGACGCCGACCATGGAGACGGCCGCGGCCCCCAAGACGGTGGGTCCTTGGGCTGGCTGCTGGCGTTGCTCGCGCGCGAGGGCATCGACGATGCCAACGGAGAGGTCTGGTTGCATTGCTACCCACGCGTGCTGGGTTATGCCTTCAAGCCGGTGAGTTTTTGGTATTGCCATCGCCAGGACGACAGCCTGCGCGCCATTGTGGTGGAGGTCAACAACACCTTTGGCGAGCGCCATTGTTATTTGCTGCCCGAGCCGCAATGGGGCGTGGCGCAAACCGCGGCCAAGGTGTTTCATGTGTCGCCGTTTTGCCACATCGAAGGGGTGTACCGCTTTCGCTTTATGCGCAAGCGCCGCGCGCAGGGCGAGCGCACCGTGGTGCGCATCGACCACGACGATGCCCAAGGCCCGCTGCTGCAAACCAGTGTCAGCGGACATTTGGTTCCCGTCAGTGCACAAGCCATTCGCCGCGCCGTGTGGCAATACCCCTTGATGACCTGGGGCGTGATCGTGCACATCCATTGGCAAGCTTTTAAGCTGTGGTGGCAGGGCATCCCTTATGTGCCCAAACCCAAACGTCCCCCTGATTTTGTGACCCGTTGAGCGAACGTGAACCCATGAACACATCGACTGCCCCGCAGCACCGGCTGCCCTCCACCCTGCCCTTGGCCGCGCGCCAAGTGTTGCCCATGTTGCAAAAGCTCCAGCATGGGCGGCTGCACCTGCGCTTGCCCGATGGCAGCGAGTCGGTGTACGGCCACAGCGAACAACCCAGCGCCAGTTTGGTGGTGCACGACTGGGCTGTGTTTGCCCAGGCCATGCGCCATGGCGACATTGGTTTTGCCGAGTCCTTCATTGCCGGCGAGTGGGAGACACCCGATTTGTGCGCCTTGCTGCGGGTGTTCATCGCCAACCGACGCGCGTTGGAAGATGTGATTTATGGCCGCTGGTGGGGCCAACTGGCCCACCGCTTGCGCCACTGGCTCAACCGCAATACGCGCAGCAACAGCCGCAAAAACATCCACGCCCACTACGACTTGGGCAACGCGTTTTACAGCCTGTGGCTGGACAAGACCATGAACTATTCATCGGCTTGGTTCGACGGCAACCCCATGCAAGACATGGCGCAGGCGCAAGACGCCAAAGTGCGCCGTGCCTTGCGCATGGTCAACCTCACACCGGGGCACAAGCAACGCCTGCTCGAGATTGGCTGCGGCTGGGGCGCCCTGGCCGAAATATCCACCCGCGAATGGGGGGTCGATTACACCGGCGTGACGCTCAGCGAGCAACAACTGCAGCACGCGCAACAGCGCTTGGCCGATCAAGGCATGGGCACGCAGACACAGTTTCGTTTGCAAGACTACCGCGACATCGATGACGCTGCGTTTGATGCGATTTGCTCGATCGAAATGGTCGAAGCCGTGGGCCAAGCGTATTGGCCAACCTATTTTCAAACCGTGGCGCGCTTGCTCAAACCCGGCGGTCGCGCTTGTATCCAAAGCATTGTGATTGCCGACGCCTACTTTGATCGCTATGTGCGCGGCACCGATTTCATCCAGCAGTACATCTTCCCTGGCGGTTGTCTGCCCTCGCCCAGTGCCTTTCGCCAACAAGCGCAAGACGCGGGCCTGCGCATCGTTGATGAGTTTGCGTTTGGTCTGGACTATGCCCACACCTTGCAGGTGTGGCGCGAACGCTTCATGCAGGCCAAGACGCAAGTGCTGGCGCTGGGCTTTGACGAGCGCTTTGTGCGCATTTGGCAGTTTTACCTGGCCTACTGCGAGGCCGCCTTTTTGGAGGCCAACACCGACGTTGTGCAATACACCTTGCAAAAGCCATGAGCAAGCGTTGCATGTGGCAAGGGCTGACATGGGCTTGGCTGGTGGTGTGTCTGTGTGCGCCCGCACCCACACTGGCGGGTCCACCAGGCCGCGCCAACGCGACCTTGCCCAGTGCGGCCGAGGCCGCGCCCGTGGGCGCTGACATGAAGCAATTGCTCACCCAAATGCTGGGCACGCCGCAGTTGCTGGGCCAAGCCGGTTTCAGGTATTTTGGGTTTTCGATTTACCACGCCCAACTGTGGGTGGGGCAGCGGCCCAGCGATGCCGCGTTGGCTTGGGCGCAGCAACCCGTGGTCTTGTCGCTGCAATACCAGCGCGACTTCAAAGGCGAAGCCATTGCCCAGCGCAGCATCGACGAGATGCGCCGCCACCCCGCCATGCGCGAAGCCACACAAGACGCGTGGCTTCAAATGCTCAAGGCCGTGTTGCCCGATGTGCGCGAGGGAGACCGCCTGATCGGTGTGTACCAACCCGGTCAAGGCTTGCAGATGTGGCACGAAGCCGCCCAACTGCGCCAGGTCGGCACCGCCCCAGACCCCTTGATGGCACGCGTGTTCATGGGCATTTGGCTCGACCCGTCCACCTCTGCGCCGGAGTTGCGACAACGCTTGCTGGGGATCGCCCAACCATGAGCGGCCAAGCCTGGCCCCTGGGTGGCGCTGACTTGGCGCGCCTGGGTGCGATGGGTTTTCCACTGGCCTTTGTGGCCCTGCCCTTGTACGTGGTGCTGCCACACCACTATGCCAACACCTACCAACTTCCTTTGGCCTGGATCGGGGCTTTGTTGCTGACGGCCCGCTTGGGTGACGCCCTCATCGACCCTTGGCTGGGCCGGCGCACCGACGGTTGGTTTGCCCAATCTGCCCGCGTGGTGCTGGCCGGGTCGCGCGCTTGTGCACTGCTGTTGGTGCTGGGCTTGGTGGCGCTGTTTTTTCCCCACTGGTGGCTGCCCACCCCCGCCCCGGCCATGGGTTTGATGGGCGTGGCCGGCTTGGCCTTGGTGGCGTGCTGCCTGGGCTTGAGCCTATTGGGCTTGGCCCACCAGTCTTGGGGCGCGCGCTTGGGCGGCAACGAAGCCCAACGCAGTCGACTGGTGGGTTGGCGCGAAGGCCTGGGCTTGTTGGGCGTGATCAGTGCCAGTGCCTTGAGCGCCCTTTGGGGCGTGGGCGCCATGGTGCTGGCATTTGCCCTCAGCCTGGTTTTGGCCTTGTGGGCATGGCACCACGCACCCGCACCCAGGTTTGGCAAGCCCGCGCTGCCTGCTGCACCCTGCCACGACACCGCCAGCGGTACCGGCGCGAACGACACACCCACACGGGGCATGGCCGCACCGCTGCACCAGCCCGTGTTTCGTGCGCTGCTGATGGTGTTTGTGCTCAACGGCATCGCCAGCGCCATCCCGGCCACCTTGGTGCTGTTTTTTGTGCAAGACCGCCTGCAAGCCGCGCCCGGCCAAGAGGCGGTTTTTTTGGCCATTTATTTTTGTGCGGCCGCGCTGTCCATGCCCGCTTGGTTGACCGCGGTGCGCCGCTGGGGCTTGGTGCGGTGTTGGCTGCTGGGCATGGGACTGGCCACAGCGGTGTTCATGTGGACGCTGGCTTTGGGCGCTGGTGACACATGGGCTTTTGCGGTGGTGTGTGCGCTCTCGGGCCTGAGCTTGGGCGCCGACTTGATCGCCCCCGGCGCCTTGCTCGCAGGCGTGGTGCAGCGATTGGGGCAAGACCAATCGCACCAAGGGCTTTACTGGGGCTGGTGGCAAGTGGCCACCAAGCTCAACTTGGCTTTGGCCGCAGGCCTGGCCCTGCCCGCTTTGCAGTGGTGGGGCTATGCGCCGGGCCACAGTGATGCAGCGGGCCTGTGGGCACTCAGTTGCGCTTATGGCCTAATTCCTTGCCTGCTCAAAGTCGCTGCTGCCTTGGCCTTGTGGCAGCAGCGGCACACCTGGTCCACACCAACCCCTTTGGAGAACGTCCCATGAAACGTCGCACTATATGGATGGCAGCATCGGCCAGCGCTATGTGGGGCTTGACCGGCTGCGCAGGCCCGCGCATCGACGACCTGGCGCAAGAGTTGCCCGTGCTCGATTTGCGCCAGTATTTCAATGGCACGGTCGACGCCTGGGGCATCTTCACCGACCGCAGCGGCAAAGTGGTCAAGCGCTTCACGGTGCTGATGGATTGCCGCTGGAGCGGTGAGGAAGGCGTGCTCGACGAGCAGTTCACCTACAGCGATGGCACGCGTGAGCAACGCATTTGGCGCTTGCGCCACCTGGGACAGGGCCGCTACAGCGGACAAGCCGGTGATGTGGTGGGCACTGCCCAAGGCCAAACGCGGGGCAACGCCTTTCAATGGGGCTATACCCTGGCCTTGCCCGTGGATGGTCGGGTGTGGGAGGTGCAGTTCGATGATTGGATGTACCTGATGGACGAGCGCGTCATGCTCAACAAAGCGCGCATGAGCAAATGGGGCTTTCACCTGGGCGAAGTGACCCTGTCGTTCACCAAGCGGGCCACGCCATGAGGCTTGCACCAGCCATGCCCAAGCCTTGCCTGCGCAGCCAACGGGGTTGGGCATGGCGTTGAACCCCAGGCTGCAAACTTGGCGCGGGCAACGCGTGTGGTTGATCGGCGCCTCCAGTGGCATTGGTTTGGCCTGCGCCCAGGCCCTGCACGCGGCCGGGGCCCAGGTGTGCGTGTCGGCGCGCCAATCCGCGGCCTTGGATGAGTTTGTGGCGCAACACCCCGGCGCGCGCGCGCTGGCGATGGATGTGACCGATGCCAACAGTGTGGCCCAAGCCAGTGCCGCAGCGTGGGCCACGCAAGGCTTGGACTGGGTGGTGTATTGCGCGGGCCACTACCGCGCCCATGACGCGGCCCACTTTGACTTGGCCGACATGCTGCGCCACCAAGACGTGAACTACACCGGCGCGTTGCGCGTGCTTGATGTGCTGCTGCCGCGCTTGCTGGCCCAAGGCCATGGCCATGTGAGTTTGGTCTCCAGCGTGGCCGGTTACCGGGGCTTGCCCAAAAGCCTGGCCTATGGGCCGACCAAAGCGGCGCTCTCGCATTTGGCCGAGGCCTTGTACTTTGACCTGCACCCGCGTGGCCTGGGGGTGAGCGTGGTCTGCCCAGGCTTTGTGCAAACCCCGTTGACCGCGCAAAACGACTTCCACATGCCCGCGCTGATGCGCCCGGCCGATGCCGCGCAATGCATGCTGCAAGGCTGGCAACGCGGCTTGTTTGAAATCCATTTCCCCAAACGCTTCACGCGTTGGATGAAGCTGCTGCAAATCTTGCCCTGCGCGTGGTACTTCCCACTGGTGGCCCGCTTGACCCGCACACGACCATGAACAACCCCCTCACCACCGCCCACGACGCCGTCCCCGAAGAACACATCGCAGAGATTGAGCGATTTTTCACCGACATGACGCCTGCGCACTTGGATCGGCTTGACCACGTATACAGCTTGGACGCCGCCTTCAAAGACCCGTTCAACGAGGTGCAGGGTGTGGCCGCCATTCGGGTCATTTTTCAGCACATGTACGACAGCTTGAGCCGACCGCGTTTTGTGATGAACACGCGCGTGGTGCAAGGCCGCCAATGTTTCTTAACCTGGGACTTTGTGTTTGGCATGCGCGGCCAAAGCAGCGAGGTCACCGTGCGCGGTGCCTCTCACCTGGTGCTTGCGCCCGGCAGCGATGGGCGCTGGCGCATCGTGGTGCACCGCGATTATTGGGACGTGGCCGAAGAGCTGTATGAAAAGCTGCCCCTGCTGGGCGGCTTGATGCGCTGGCTCAAGCGCAGGGTGAATGCGCCGGTCAAGCCGCTGGCGGCGCACTCTCGCTGAAACTGCTGCGCTGGCTCAAGCGCTCGTGCAGTTTGTCCAACGCGGGGTGGTCGCCGCGCCAGTCGATGTGGGGAAAACGAAAGTCCAAATACCCCAGCGCACAACCGACCGCTATATCGGCCAAGCTAAAGTGCGTGCCCGCGCAGTGGCTGCGTTCGCCCAAGCCGCGCGCCATGGCGCTCAAAGCGAGATGGATTTTGTCCATTTGCCGCGCCACCCAAGCCGGGCTGCGCTGGCCCACCTCACGCCCAGGCCAGGTGTTTTCCAACCGCGCCAAGATGGCTGCATCCAGCAAGCCATCGGCCAAGGCTTCCCAGGTTTTGACTTCGGCGCGCTCTCGCCCGGTGCCCGGGATGAGTTTGCCCACGGGCGACAAGGTGTCCAAATACTCGACGATGACGCGCGAATCGAACAAGGCCTCGCCACCTTCCATCACCAAGCAAGGGACTTTGCCCAAAGGGTTGGACAAGCTGATGGTGGTGTGTGGCGACCAGACGTCCTCTGATACAAATTGGTAGTCGAGTTTTTTTTCGGCCATCACGATGCGCACTTTGCGAACGTAAGGGCTGGTGATGGCACCAATGAGTTTCATGCTGAGCGGTCAAAACGATGTGGCCCTCATTCTATCGGGCGTGATTGCGCAGCCCAGGCGGCTTTCCCCTGTTGACAACAGTGCAGGGCCTAAAATCACCCGATGAACCACTCTGCCATCACCGCTTTGTCGCCGCTGGACGGTCGCTATGCCAACAAACTCACGTCATTGCGCGCATTGATGAGTGAACAAGGCTATATGCACCGGCGTGTGCAAGTCGAGGTGGCTTGGTTGGTGGCGCTCAGCGAGGCCGGTTGGACCGAATTTCCGCCATTGAGCGTGGCCGCGCGGGCCCATTTGCGCAGTTTGGTCAGTGGCTTTGGCACGCAAGAGGCCGCAGCCATCAAAGAAATCGAGAAAACCACCAATCACGATGTGAAAGCGGTGGAGTATTGGATCAAGGCCCAATGCCAAAGCCCCGCCTTGCCCGCGCCAGTGCGCACGGAGTTGGCGCAGGTGGTGGAGTTCATCCACTTTGCCTGCACCAGCGAAGACATCAACAACACCAGCCACGCCTTGCAATTGCAAGCGGCGCGCAGCCAAGTGCTGCTACCGGCGTTGCAGCGTGTGCTCGTGCAGTTGCGCGCCATGGCTGGCACGCACGCCAGCGTGCCCATGCTCAGCCGCACCCATGGCCAAACCGCCACCCCGACCACCGTGGGCAAAGAGTTTGCCAACGTGGCGGCGCGTTTGCAGCATGCCCACGACGCGGTGGCCGCTGTGCAGTTGATGGCCAAAATGAACGGCGCAGTGGGCAACTACAACGCTCACTTGAGCGCTTGGCCTGAGTTGGACTGGGAGGCGTTTGCCCGCCGCGTGGTGGAAACCCCCGATCACCCCGATGCCGCCAAGCCGTTTGGTTTGGGCTTGCACTTTCAGGCCTACAGCACGCAAATTGAACCGCACGACCACATGGCCGAGTTGTTTGACGCGGTGGCGCGGGCCAACACCATCTTGATTGACCTGGCGCGCGATGTCTGGGGCTATGTGTCGCTGGGTTACTTCAAGCAGCGGCTCAAAGCCGGTGAGATTGGCTCCTCGACCATGCCGCACAAAGTCAATCCGATTGATTTTGAAAACGCCGAGGGCAACTTGGGGCTGGCCAATGCGCTGCTGCGCCACATGAGCGAGAAGCTGCCCATCAGCCGCTGGCAACGCGATTTGAGCGACAGCACCGTGTTGCGCAACATGGGCGTGGCCTTGGGCCATGCGGTGCTGGCCTATCAGTCGCTCAGCGTGGGCTTGGACAAACTCGAACTCAACGCCGAGGCCTTGCAAGCCGACTTGGACAACGCCTGGGAGGTGTTGGCCGAGCCAATCCAAACGGTGATGCGCCGCTACGGGGTGGCCGGTGCTTATGAACAACTCAAAGAGGTCACGCGGGGCAAGCAGGTGCGTGCCCAAGACCTGCATGACTTGATCGAAAAGCTGGCCATTCCAGCCGACGCCAAAGCACGCTTGCTGGCCTTGACGCCCGCCACCTACGTGGGCATGGCCGTTGGCCTGGCCCAGCGCCAGGCCTGACATGGCGATCAAGTCCACCATCTTCAAGGCGCAGTTGCAAATCGCCAATATCGATCACGCCTACTACGCCGATCACACCCTCACCCTGGCACGCCACCCCAGCGAAACCGACGAGCGCATGATGGTGCGCTTGGTTGCATTGGCCTTGAACGCGCACCAACTGCAAGACACCTGCCAAGGCGACGGCCATTTGCAGTTTGGCGCTGGCTTGAGCGACCCCAACGAACCCGATGTGGTGCTGCGCGACTTCACTGGCCGCACGCGTTGGTGGATCGAAGTCGGTCAACCACAAGACAAGCCCTTGCTCAAGGCCTGCGGTGTGGCCGATGTGGTGTGCGTTTACGCCTTTCACCATGCCGCCGATGTGTGGTGGCGCGGCATCAAAAATGCCTTGATCAAGCCGCGCAATTTACAGGTCTGGCGCATTCCTTCGGCCACGGCTTTGGCATTGGCGGCCTTGGCCGAGCGCAGCATGAACTTGCAAGCGACTTTGCAAGAAGGTGTGCTGATGTTGGGCAGCACCCGTGGCACCGTGGACGTGGAATGCGAGCGTTGGCTTTGATGCCCGTCTCGCACAACTCAAGGCGCTGGCTTGGGCTCCATCGGCGAAGCCCAAGCGGCTTGGTCTGCGCCAATTTCGGTTGCGCGCTCGGCATAGCGGTTGAAGCGCCACGCATCTGCGCTCAAGGTGATGCGTCGCCACGTGGCGCGTTTGGCGCCGGGGCTCATCTCGGTCCACAGTTGCACCTCGTCAAAGCTGCGCCCGCAACCTTTGCACCAGGCGTCGCCTTGGCTGGTCGAGCATATGGCGATGCACGGCGTGTCTGGCGTGGTGTCGTACCAAGTGCGCCAAGCCGCCATGGCTTTGGGTGGAAAGCCTTTTTCAGCCGCCTCGTCTTCGTGGTGGTAAACCATCAGCGCATAGACCTCGGCCAAGGCGCGTGTTTCGCTGGCCAAGGTGATGCCGTCGGGCGAGGGCTTGCGTGCGCGCCAATAATTGATCGCGGCTTCGATGTCGGTGATGTGAATGGACGCCATGGGGGGGCAGATGATAGAGCATCGCCCATGCGCTGCCGTCGTCCCGCCAGGCCCAAGGCAGCACACTGGGTTGGCGCGTGAAGTTGCTGCTCAAATGGCTGCTCAGCGCCACGGCGCTGATGGCGCTGTCCGAACTTCACCCCGGCATCGAGGTGGCGCACTTTGCCGTGGCCATGTCAGCGGCGCTGGTGATTGGCTTGCTCAACTTGCTGCTGCGCCCCGTGTTGGTGTTGTTGACCCTGCCTGTCACGTTGCTCAGCTTGGGTCTGTTTGTGTTCATCATCAACGCGTTTTTGTTTTGGGTGGCGGCCCACATGCTGACCGATTTTCGCGTTGACAGCTTTGGCGACGCCTTGGTGGGCTCGCTGATTTACTCTGCCCTGGGCATGCTGATCGACTCAGCGCTGAAGCAGTTGTTCCCGCCGCAGTGAGTCGAGTTCGCGCAAATTGGCGTCGATGATCGACGCCTCGATGTGGTCGGCCCGCTCCATTTGCCCGTCCCGCGTTTTTTGTTGCACCAAGGCTTGTGCGGCGCGCAAGCGGTCTTGCGCACCGACCAAATCGTGTTGCAGCCATCGCGTTTGCGATTGCACACGGATGGCGCGCAAGGTTTTGCCCTGGCATTGCAAGGCCTGCGCCAACAGCGACGAGGCCATGATGTCGCGCGGGCGCTCCAGCATCCAAGCTTCCAGCTCTTGGCCTGCTGTGGCGCAGTGGTTGGCTTGGCCCAGTGCCAACCGCGCTTGGGCCAACCACATGACTTCAGCGCGGTTGGGTCGTGCGCTCAAGGCTTGCAGCAAATCCAGCGCACGTTGCGGCTGACCCACTTGCAACGCCACCTCGGCTTGCAAACCGCGCCACCAACTTGGTGCGGCCTGGGACAACAAAGGCCCGAGGCGATCGAGTTTTTGCGTGGCCGCAGCCATTTGCTTCAAACGCACATCCGACAGCACCGCCGCATACAACACCGCGGCTTGCCGCATGGGCGGGTAACTGGACAAATCCGGGTCTTGCGCGGTCTCAGACAAGCGGCGCATGCCGTCGATGCCGGTTTGCACCAAGGCACGCGCGCGCGCCGCAGTCAGCACGTCATCCCAATCGGCCACGGCGGCTTTGGGTTGGGCCATGGCGGGTTGGCGCAACTGCATGTCGGCAATGCGCTCGGTGGTCAGCGGGTGGCTGCGCAAATAGGGGTAGTTGCCACGGTCGTTCAAGCGCGCTGCGATTTGCAGTTTTTCGAACATGCCCACAAAGCCCTGGGTGTCAAAGCCCGCGTCGGCCATGACACCAAAACCGACCCGGTCTGCTTCACGCTCCATATCGCGCGAAAAATTCAACTGCGTTTGAATGGCCAAGGCTTGTCCGCCTGAGATCATGGCCGTGCCTGCGGTGGGACTTTTGCTCGCGGCCATGATGGCCAGCAACATCGCCCCCATCAACAGGGGTGACTGCTGGCTTTGGCGCGACATCAAGCGTGAAATGTGGCGTTGCGTCACATGGGTGAGTTCATGCGCCAGCACGGAGGCCAATTCGTTGCGATTGGCCACGGTGGCGATCAACCCCAAGTGCACGCCCAGGTAACCCCCAGGCAAGGCAAAAGCGTTGACACTGGGGTCGCGGATCAGGCTGACTTCCCAGGCAAAGCGCTGCTGCAACTCGGCCGACAATTCACCACGCTCGCGCGCTGCCGCCATCAATCGCAGCCAAATTTGCTGCACCTGTTCGCCCAGCAAGGGGTCGTCCAGGTAATCGGGGTCCTTGTAAATCTCGCGCATGATGCTGTCGCCAATGCGCCGCTCGGACACCAAAGAAATATCGCCCGCGTCGCCCAAACTGGGCAAGCGCGCCGGGCCCACGCCCTGGGCTTGGGTCAACGGCAGGGGCAAGGCCAACAAGCCCGCGCACAGCACGGCCACGCGCGGCGCACGCCAACTGCGGCGCATCCAACGGGCAAGAGATAGGGGGCTGTTCATGACCTTATGATGGCCATGTTAACCCGCGCGCTCGGCCTTATCTTCCCCTTTGCAAACCCTTGGCAACCACACCATGTCTGAACTCACCCACTTTGATGCCCATGGCCAAGCCCACATGGTGGACGTGGCCCAAAAAGCCCACACCCATCGCGTGGCTGTGGCCCAGGGCCGCATCCAAATGCAATCGCGCACGCTGGAGCTGATTGCCCACGGCAACGCCAAAAAAGGCGATGTGCTGGGCGTGGCCCGCTTGGCCGGCATCATGGCGGCCAAAAAAACCAGCGATCTCATCCCTTTGTGCCACCCCTTGGCCCTCACCCGCGTGACCGTCAGCTTTGAGCTCGAGCCAGAGCACCACAGCGTGGTGTGCAAAGCCAGCGCCGAGACCATGGGCCCCACCGGCGTGGAAATGGAAGCCCTCACCGCCGTGCAAGTGGCGCTACTCACCATTTACGACATGTGCAAAGCCGTGGACCGGGGCATGAGCATCAACGATGTGAAGTTGATGGAAAAGCATGGTGGCAAGAGCGGGAGTTTTGTGGCGGGAGAGTAGGCGCTAACCTGCCCTGAGAGTTTCTGATCGTTCTGGAGGCGTTCGTCCCAATCCTGTCCCACACAAAATGAATTCAGTGCGTTCTCCACAGCAAATCCATGTTTACCTGTACTGAGACACTTTGAAGGTTTGTATATGGATTTTCTCAATGGCTGAACTGAAGCTGCTTAATACCGCCATTGCCTATCGAAAAGAGTCCCCATTCTGTTTCTGGATAGTAATTCGAGTGAATTACCGGTTGTGATGTGGTCGATGGTTGTTTTGGGGTTAGTCCAACCGGTACTCCCATTTGGAAGGTCAACACTGATCACCGAATCCTTCACATAAGTTGGGGAAATGGGAAGCATGGTGGCATCTGACTGAAATGCGCCATTTGCTGCAGTTTTTGTAGTGACTAGCGTTTTGAAAGGTGGCAAGGCATCCAGATTTCGAATGTAGGAAACATTTAAAGAGGACAAAGTTTGTGGCGTTGCACCACTTGTTGGCGTTAGCGCGGCTAGTGTGCTGGCTTGCACATCATTCCATTGAATGGTGTCTACCTCTCCTGATAACGTGGCCACATCGCCCATCGTAAAGGGTCTGCTTCTTAATCGTGGATAAAAAGTGTAGTTTGGACATGGCCCAGAGCACCCGGTTGAAGAGCCAAATACTTCAAATGTATATGCCGCGTCCGGTTGAATCGCCAAAATATCCTTGTCGCTAAATTTTTCGCTTGCAAAGGTGAAATAGTTCGCATCTCCAAAGTATTTGGCAGCCAAATCTGTGTCCGTAGAAGTTGCAGCACGCGAAGACAAAATAAACATGGCGGTACAGTTATTTGGCGTGGTTGTTGCGTCTTTCCATATTGAAAAATATTGGTCGCATCCGGAACTTTTCCTTAAAAATATACCGCCAGTTGGTAGATTTGGACCGGTTACCTTAATGTAGTTAATTTTGGTTGAAGCCTGCCCTTTTGAATAATCCACATAAAACTGTAAGGCGGACAAGTAAATAGTAGAAGCTGGTATAGACATAGAGGGCCTGGCCAACAGCCTCGTTTGCTTAAAAACTGTTCCCGATACATCTATAAAAAAAGGCCTTTGATTCCCTCTTAATGCCCATTCATTATTTGTGTTGGCCGATTTTTCAATCACCGTAAATATTTGCTCTGGATAAGTCCCATTTTTCATTAATGGAAGCATTACAAATGCTCTTTTGTCAGTGGTTGTGTTGCTCAGGTAGCGAATTATTTCGGGCTTGCCAACTTTTGCTTTGTCATATGCGGAATTTGTAAATAAATAGCCAAGGGAGTTGGCGGCCGATAATCCATCATTCAGGTAATCTGATGAAATTTTTACACCTTGACAAGCCACGCCAGGCGACGCAATCGTACCTCTGTCAGTGGCCGAAGCACTAAAGCACTTATTCAACTCTGTCTGCAAATTATCCGCCACGGAACTGTCTGCCATATCACTGGGCAAAGCTTTTAGCGCTGTAGCAAAGTTGGTGCTGTTACTAATAAATATCGAGGCAGATGATGAATCTGAAGCTGTCGGCGCGGAAGTGAGTGCCTTGAAATCGTCAGATACAAATGCACCCGCATTGGTAATGGTCACTTTTGAGCTTTTGACGTCAATTTTTAAGTTGTCCAA
>Ga0214919_10004551_pt1 | contig 20237 bp, 17 predicted proteins | sample LL1503_MetaG_FD_177994 | JGI IMG/M metagenome (GOLD analysis project Ga0214919, IMG submission 177994) | Freshwater microbial communities from Lake Lanier, Atlanta, Georgia, United States - LL-1503 | ecosystem: Environmental > Aquatic > Freshwater > Lake | place: USA: Georgia | collected... | reverse complement strand
AACGTCATAGCCACCATCAGCAAGTGCTGATGGATAGAAGGGACTGAGCCACACTGCATCGATTGCCAGTGACTTCAAATATGGAATACGTGAAGTGATTCCCTTGATATCACCGATGCCATCACCATTGGAATCGGCAAAGCTTCGTGGATATATCTGATAGATGGCAGCTTGGCGCCACCAATTCTTATCGGTGCTTAATCCAGATTGCTTCTTGGCTGTGGTGGTCTTCTTCGCTTTTGACATGCGCGGAACTCTACGGAAGCGAGCGTCTTACCGATACCTAAACACGCAAAATGTGACGTAAATGAAACGATTTTGCAGATTTGTGCAGGCTCTCGCTCTGATTGCGTACCCTGTACCTATGACTCTGCTCCATTTCCTTGATCTCCTTTCAACCTTTGTTTTCGCTCTCGTGGGAGCGCGAGTAGCAGCCGATAAGGGGCTCGATTACGGCGGAATCGCCTTTATCGCAGGTATTGCATCAGTCTCAGGTGGAACTTTGAGAAACGTTTTCTTAGGTCTTCGCCCCATTTGGATTATTGATCCTTGGATTATCTCTAGCATCATCGCTGCGGTACTTATCACCTTGGTCTTTAGACGAGTTACTCATATCGGCAAGACGCTTTTGATTATGGATACCTTCGGGCTTGCAGTGGCAACCATGTCAGGAGCACAACTTGCCTTCGAAATGGATGTCACCTGGTTTGCAGCGATTATCTTGGGTGCAATCACCGCTGTTACCGGTGGCTTACTGCGCGATGTGCTCTGCCAACTCGAGCCTGTTTTACTTCACCGCGAAACTATTGGAACATCATCGCTAATGGGTGCAGCTACCTTTGTGGCGCTACATCAATTTAGCTTCGGTGAAAATATCTGTGCAATCGTAGGGGGAGCAGTTGTCATACTGACCCGCGTCATTTCTATCCACTTTGATCTGCACTTACCTAAATTTAAGCAGAGGTAATTAACGCTTCTTAGGAGCTGCCTTTTTAGGGGTTGATTTACGCACTACTGCCTTTTTTGCGGATGAAGACTTTACTTTAGACTTTGAGGTAACCTTTTTTACAGAGTTCTTTTTGGTCGCTTTTCGAGGTGACTTTTCTTGTCGAGCTGCTGTCATCAGCGACTCTAAAGAGGCAAATCCCTCGGAAATTATCTCGTCTTTCTGGGCCTGCACAGAGCCATTTCGTCGCACTCTGACTACAAACACAAAGATAGCAATCAAACCAAGCATAAATCCAATACTCAGCATCAGATTCGAAGATACTGCTCGGATACTATTTTCTTGGGACTTGCTACGATCATTAATTTTAGATTTTGATTCGCTTGCTACTTTTTCGCTTGAAGACTGTGCAGAGCCGGAAGATTTTGAACTGGCGACATTTGAGGACCCTTGAGAAATTTTGGCTTTAAGTGTCATCAATTTCTTCTGTGCTGATAATGCGAGTTGAGCTGCAGCTTGAGCCGCAAGTTGTTTTGCTTTTGCTAAAGCGACAGCCTGAGCGGCGACAGCCTGAGCGGCGACAGCCTCCGCTTTTGCTTTATCTGAAACTGCTTTAAGTGCCTGCGCATCTGCTTGAGCCTTTTCTGCTTCCGCTGCCGCTAATTTGGCGTCAGCAGCTGCTTTATCAGCAGCAACTTTTGCTGCATCTGCTTTTGCTTGTGCAGCTTTTGCCTCCGCAGCAGCTTTATCCGCAGCAGCTTTATCATCATCGGCTTTTTTAACAGCTTCATCCGCGACCACTTTCAGGCGTGTTGCTACCGGGCCTAAGTAAAATTCCTTAACTATTTTAGGATTGGCTGCTCTTATCAAAAATTTTTCCAGAATAACCCCACTCTCTGGCAACATTACATTTTGATTAAAATTCAAAAAGTCATTTGCCCTTAGTTTTCCTTGGGCTACAGCGTCCTGAAATTCGCTCACAGCTCTGTCGGCCGCCTTTGCGCTTTCTTGTGCTTGTTGAGTTGCGACCTGTGCTTGTTGAGTTGCGACCTGTGCTTGTTGAGTTGCGACCTGTGCTTGTTGAGTTGCGACCTGTGCTTGTTGAGTTGCAGCCGCCGCAACTTCAGTAGCTTTGGCTGCTACGGCGACGGCTTCGGAGGCCTTTGCCGAGACCGCTTCTGCCGCTGCCGATTTTTGTTGAGCCACGGCTGTTGTCTGTTGCGCAACAGCGACTGCCTGTTCAGCATTAGCCTTAGCTGCTGTCGCGGCTTGCGTAACTGCTTGCACGGCAGCCGCGACTTGAGTTAGAGCTGCAACTGAAACATTTGGAGAAGTTGCCACCGCCGCTAATGCTTGAGTAACGAGGGCGTCAGTTTTCGCCGCTTCTTTTGCAGCCTCAGCAGCTTTGGGATCTGCAGTAACCACTTTCGAGATCTCTGTCGCAGTTATTGGCGCAACAGGAGCTTGAGGAAGAGTAGTAGCTGGCACCGGGGGATAATCAGCAGCAATAGCCGACGGACTTGCTAGAAAATTACAAAAGACTCCAAAGAGCAGAAATATTACAAGGTACCGCAACCATTTAGATTGTGAAATTATTAAAGTACATGAATCAGGATTGCTCAATTTTCTACCCGCACTTATCATCGATTGCGACCTTCTCCACTCTCACTAGTGGCTGTGAGTGATAAGTTATCCGACCAGTGCCTCTAGAAAAGACCGCGGTAATTTTTTCACTCTGCTGTGGTGCTAAATCTATATCAACCACTAGCACAGGTCTATCTCGTTCTTCACCAAGTCCACCAGCAGAGCCAAATGCTGACGAACGTCTTGCACTTAAAAGGCTAGATCCGGGAGGACCGTAAATGAAAGCTAGAAAGCGGTGCTGACCTGAAACAAGTGCGTGCGGCCTAGTTTTATCAGCTCTTGTTAGAACATAAGATGGCAACCCTACTCCAGTTTTGAGAGTATTCCGTAACAATAGTTCAACTTGAACTCCGCCATTTTTATTGCAAGCAATTGAATTTACTCGGGTTCTTCGCGCAAGATAGTAATCAAGTTTACTTGCATCAGTATTGATAATTACCACCCGAAATTCATTTTTTCCTGTAAGACTTAATGAGCCGCCTAGCCTTGTTTCTTCAAGCACTCTTTGAACTTCGATATCTGTTGAGTAAAAGAGAATTCGATTCTCCGCAATTCCACGCACGAGACTCTGAACTAAGCCTAGTTTTGAATACTGTCCTGTTACTAATTTTGCTGCTGATTTATTGATTATTCGAACAAGAAAATCTTTGCGAGCTAAATTATCAAACTCATAGCGCTTGTAGGTCTTTTGCAATGTCTCAGACACCAAATTGTCACTTGTGATTATTTCCCCAGTATCAAGCTTGATTGGCCCCGTTGATTTCAATACATAACTTAACGCACTTGGATCTACAGCAATCACACCGTTAAGTTTCTCGCCAAATTGTTTCTCCCAAAGTGCTAGCCAAATTTTGGCTCCATAAGGATAATGTGGCGAGATATTTGAATTCTGCCAAATTGCTGGGTCGTCTCCGTAGATTCGTTCGAAATCCTTTGGCATTGCAATCGGTAGAGTGTCCAAGGATTTAAGAAGTGCATTAGAGCCGGTGCGCACCACAGACAAACTCCCTTTATTTAATTCCACAATTGCAAATGCGCCCAAGATTCCACCTGTGCCTCGAGCTTCTGCGCTGTTCTGGAATGCAATCATGTAACGCTTGGGCGCATCAGCTCCTGCTATCCAAGAACTTGCCTTAATTGTGGCTACTGCTTCATCACGAATGGGCGTGAAATCAACCCCGGCAGCAGAAGCAAACTGTTTCACAACGGGAACGCTCAGTAAGGTAAAAATTCTGTCGACATCTGTAGCAACTTGATTGGATTGGTTATCAAGTGTTGTGCGGTCATATTCACCACTGAGGGATGAAAAGTAACTCTTGGCATGCAATGCAGTCAGACCAAGCTGAGCCCCGAGGAGCACCGCATACACAATCGGTAACGCAATGAGAATACGAATGAGACGGCGCTTCATGCGGAGATCACCGTAAATTCATCGGACATATAGGAGGCCAAGTATGAGTCTGCCAAGCGACGCATCCGTGAATGTCGAGGCGCTGTCACCATGACGACCGGTGATGTATCGGCAAATCGCTGAATCCATTCGCGCCACAGTGGGGCTAAGAAGTACCGTTCTGGGAAATCTATCTGGCGAGTATGAGTCAGAATCTGATTGGAATTAAGTTTAGGTATATCAGCCAATTCAATCTGCTCAATGTCAAAGTAAATTCTCTCTAGCCCAAGTTCGTCTATCTCTGAATTAATTGGCGCTCGAAGATCTGCATCGATAAGAATCGCACCTGTGTTTACTCGCGCCATCTGTGCAGTAGCAAGAGCAACTCCTAAATCGCTGACTCCGTGAGGAATCACCACGTGAATCGGATGCGCATGGGAATATCCCTTTGCATCAATGGCCGCTCGCAAGGTCAATGCTCCTACTTTTCCCAATTCGCGGCTGACCGCATCCGGCATCAACCCACCTGGATCCTGTGGAATGAAATCTGAATCTTCAAGGATTTCTTCGAAACTACGAAGATTTCCTCGATACCCAAAGTTTCGCATCGTATCCCTGTGCGAGTTATCTGCAGTAATAACCAGATCTGCTGTCAATATCTCATTACTTGCGCTCTTGAGTGTGCGCGAGGATGCCTGAGTAATAGGCACGCCCCAATTTTTCGCCGTATCAATGACAGCAGGCAAGATGGGAGTGCCTTCATTGGCGGTAACCCCCGTGGAAGAAATCTGATCCTCTGGAAAATTGCGCTCAAGAACCGCTTGTGCAAATGGTGATCGGGCTTGATTCATTTGACAGACCGTCACGATGCGCATGAGTTAAGGTTACTGTGTGAAATGGTTTACTCAACGCTCCCTTCGATTCCGCGCAGTAACCATCGCTTTTGCCCTATACCTCTGTGCACTTGCACTCTTTACCTTCTTTCCACGCCCGATTCTCGAAAGCGGCGACCCATCTGCAATCTCTGCCTTTCTACAAACCCACGCAAATTTCTTCTACAAAATTCTCTATGCGGACACCACAAGCGTAGCTATCGGTAATTACTTCATGCTCACACCCTTTGTCATCATGGGCCACCTTGCTTATCCACGCGTATCGCTAAGAAAACTCTTCCTCTACGGAGTTGCCATCTCTGCAGCCATTGAAATTTCTCAGATCTATATCCCAGGGCGAGTCTCAGATATCGTCGACTTTGCCTCCAATGCCCTGAGCCTGCTGTGGGGCATCTGCGCCATCAAAATCTGGTCCTACCTCCACAAATCCCGAGCGTAAGCCGACTGTTGTAGCCCATTTAACCGTCATTTCATATAGGTAATTTCTTCCATCTCACCTACGCTAAACCCCTATAGGCAGGTATTTCCGGGCCTTCCATAGGTGTGCCCAAAGGGGGTGATCATGGAGCTGATTCAATACTGGCGCCTGATTGTCCAAAATCGCATCATCATCACGGTTTCCACACTGTTAGGTCTCATTGTCGCTGCCGCAATTACATTTACAACAACTCCGCTCTATAAATCTCAAGCGCAGATATTTGTATCTACACCAGCTTCGGCGCTTGATATCTCATCACTCGCGATTGGTTCTTCATTTTCGCAACAGCGTGTGAAGTCCTATGCACAAATTGTTAACAGCCCAAAAACTCTCGAGCCTGTCATTAAGCGCCTTGATCTCAATATGGATGCCACAACTCTGAGTTCCATGATCACAGCATCCGCACCGCTCGACACAGTTTTGATTTCACTCACCGTCACCGACACAGATCCACAGCGCGCTTCAGATATTGCCAATGCAGTTGCCGATCAATTCGGCGTGACTGTTGGAGACCTCGAACTCCACGGCATCGGCGTTGATTCACCGGTCAAGGTTTCAACGGTGAAGGATGCAATCCCTGCAAGTTCACCAGCTTCTCCTAAGAAAGCAATCAACCTGGCACTCGGCTTACTTCTTGGTTTTGGTCTTGGTATCGGTCTTGCATCTCTTCGCAAGTTGCTTGATAACACAGTCAAAAATGAAGATGATCTACAAGGCACACCGCTTCTTGCAGCAATTGGTTTCGATGAAATTGCAGATGAAAAGCCACTTGTTACACAAATCGGACGCTATGCAGCGCGCACCGAAGCTTTCCGCACGCTGCGCACCAATCTTCAATTCCTGAACCCCGATGCTCACCCACAAGTCATCGTGATGACATCTGCACTTCCTAATGAAGGCAAAACAACATCTTCCATAAACCTTGCACTCTCACTAGTTCAAGCTGGCGCAAAAGTTGTTCTCGTTGAAGCAGATCTTCGTCGACCAAAGGTCCCGCTCTATCTCGAAATGTCTTCCATGTCAGAAGGTCTGAGCGAACTCATCTCCGGCCCTAAGAAGCTCACTCCTCAGGGCATCAAATCAATGCTTCATGCCTACGAATCAACGGGCCTCAAGGTAATGCTCTCTGGCAAGGTTCCACCAAATCCATCAGAACTCTTAAGCTCAAAGAAGTTTGAAGAACTTATCAGCCTTCTTCGCAAGCAATTTGAATATGTCATCATCGATTGCCCACCATTGCTACCTGTTACAGATGCTGCAATTCTCTCAGCTAAAGCAGATGGTTGCGTTCTAGTCGTTCATGCTGGAGTCACCAAACGCCCACATTTCATCGGTTCTCGCGATGCAGTCAAAGCAGTTGGGTCAGTCATCCTCGGAGTAATCATCAATAAGATTCCAGAATCATCACTCGAGTATGAGTATGGATATCGCTACGGATATCCTCGCTACTACGGTGCTAATTACCGCCCATATGCAAAGCGTGGATCTGAAGAAGGCCAATACGCACCAAGTGCCGATGTTCTCTCACGCCAAGCGCTAGAGGAAAATTTCCGTCACATCAAGGGTCAGCGCTTTAAAGAAGAACTCAAACGCCAGGATTCCAAGAAGGCTTAATAAGCGCCCTTACCTTTAAGGACAGCCCCAATTGTGGAAACGATAATCCACAAATCTCGGGTAAAGCTCCAGTTAATTAAGTAGTTCAAATCTAGCGAAACGCTTGTACGTAAATCCAGATCAGAACGTCCTGATATCTGCCAAGGACCTGTAATACCCGGCTTTGCAATCAATCGTCGTTCGTAAATTGAGTTATACACATTTACTTCACTCGGCAACGCTGGTCGTGGACCCACCACAGACATCGAATTATTAATTACATTGAGGAACTGGGGGAGTTCATCAAGCGAGTACTTGCGCAATATACGTCCTACGGACGTCACACGGGGATCTCGGCGATTCTTAAAGAGCACATGATCCTTCTCGTGAATATTTTCAACTTCGTTAACAAACTTATCTGCATCTCTAATCATGGATCTAAACTTGTAGAATTTAAACGGCTTTCCATTAAGCCCGACTCGTTTCTGTGAATAGAAAATAGGCCAACCACTAGAGATAAGCACAGCAATTGCAATTGCAATAAAAACAGGGCTTAAAAGAACCATCAAAGTAATTGAGAAAAGCAAATCAAATCCCCGCTTAACAACTCGCCAAGGTAGAGAGATTTCAGATTTTTCAAAAGTGAGGAAAGGGATTCCTTCTTGAGAGGAAGGAATCAACCAATAACCAAGATTGCCTGAATCAAGCGGAATCCAGTTAACATGCAAATTCAGATCTTCACAATAATGGATGAATTTGGAGAAGTTTGGGTCGGACTCCATTCCAGGAAGAAGTAATACCTCGGTGATTTTTTTATACCTCACCAAGCGGTCGAACTCTTCAAGCCATAGGCTGTTGATTTCAGGACAGACATATCTCGATGCAATCGTGAATCCAAGTGTTCTATTGTGAATCAACCAGTCACTATGTTCAACTAGGTCAGACTTGTTGCGCCCTATGATCATGAGATTGGAAGATACTTTCTTGCGAAGAATCAATGGGCGAAGAACTAAACCGTAAATCGAAAAACGAGCTAAGAAGAGATAAATCAAGCCACTCCCGAGCATTACCAAAAAGACTGAACGGGAGAAAGAAGCCTTTAAGATAAATGAAAGAAATCCAAGAATAAAGAAAAAAGTAAAGGATCGTTTGATAATCATCCGTAAATTAAATACGACCAATGTTGCGTGATTAAATTTATATGTTCCCGTTGCAACAAGAGTTAGAATCCATGTAACCACAACAACGGCCAAAATCTTTTTATATTCAAACTGTGCGATAGCTGGAACGCCATCTTGCAAGACATTAACATCTGGGAATCTGAAGTTGTAGGCGGTAAAGGCTGAAAGCGCTATCGCTAATGCATCAGGGATCAGCATCAATGCAAGAATGACAACTTGCTGAGGATTACTTCGCTCTTTCAGACGTTCTATGACCGGTTTCTTCACAATCCTAGTATCTCTAAGAATCATGTCGAAAGGCCTTTAATCAGACAGGCATTCGAAGGATTATTTATTGAGCTACTATTTTTCTAGTAGGCGCCCAACCCATTCCAGATACTTACCACGCCCAACAGCAGGATCAAGATTCTTGACCGCAAATTCACTACCCAACTGAGCCAATTCATTGAGTCGATTGCGATTCCTGCTCAACTCTTCAATCTTAAGTGCAAGTGCCTTGGAGTCTCCGGCCTCAACTAACTCAGCCACTCCATCCAAGAACTTCCATGTTGCACCACCACGTGGCACCGCCGCAATTACAGGGCGATTGCTGTAGAGATAGGAAGTCAACTTGCTAGGCAGACTCATCTCCATCTGGGTGCTCCGCTCATTAACTAGTAATAAATCAGCTGCAGATAACATCGCTGAATAATCCGCATCAGAGACCGCACGTAAGACAGCAATATTGCTTTTGTCTGCACAAAGCGCCTTTAGATTAGTCTCTTGGTTTCCATGGCCAACCAGATAAATCTTAATCTTTGAATCTGAATCAAGGGCCTCAGCCGCCCGCACCACATTCCCAAGGTCTTGCTTTGCGCCCATATTGCCTGTGTGAACGACTATAAAGTCATTGGTAGCCCAGCCAAATTTGGTACGGGCAGAATTTTTCTCTACGTTGGCTATAGCCCTCGCTGAGTAATTTGTAATCTGGGTAATTCGCTTTGCTGGTATGCCAAGTGCAGCTACAGCATCACGCATTGCGGGGGAGACGACAACCAAAGCAGCAGCTCCATGTAGCACTTTACCCTCAACAAGATGGGCAATCTTTGAAATTACTGCACCACCACGCAGACCAGATTGCTTAGCGCCAGCACCTGATAAATCTTGAACAATTAAACCGAATGGTATCCCCAGTCTTTTTGCGATTGATTTTCCAATAATTCCAGAAGCGACAGTTGGAATAACTGCTATGACGATATCAAAATCATTTAACAAAAAAATTTTTGAAATTCGTCTCAAGTTCCACCACAAGGAAAATTCAAAGCGAATTCGCTTTAGTGCATTCATAGTCTGTGGGACCCAATGTCTAGCGCGGAAAATCTCTACACCGCTGAGAAAGCTCTTTCCCTCAGTAATTTCGGCGAACTCATCAGGCACTCTCCACCATGGATAATGGGGCAAACTCGTCACAACTGAAACTTGAAATCCATAAGTCTTTAAATTCCGAGCTAAGTCTGTAGTATAAATAGCAATCCCAGTCGGTTCAGGCCAGTAATTTGTTGTAACCAAAAGTACATTCTTAGACATTACATCTCTATTTTCTAAGCGATGTCAAAACATCAATTTGCAAAAGATTACCTGAGCGACTTTGGATCCCTCTGTAGATATCAATTACGTTGTGATTTACATTTCTCAACACTTCAAGAAGAGTTACTAAGTCTTTCTCGCCAACATAAAATGGAGTAATAGAAATCTCAAGCAGAACCATTGGGATTTTCGGCAGGTTTGAAAGTGCCCCCATCAACACTTCATACTCGAACCCCTGTACGTCGATTTTTAAGAGACAATTAGATGGATTAATTTCCAAACTTGAAATTTGAATATCCAAAGTTGAAAGTAGTATCTCTTCTGTGTACTTTGTTATCGAATTTGGAAAATAAGCCTCATGAGTGCCGTTCATCTTGAGAATTGAAGAGCTTAATCCGGCGTTCATGCTGACGTTTATGTTCGAAACACCTTCGTTCGCGCCTAATCCAATTTTATGCACACTCCAATTAGAATCGTTCCAGCTACGTTTTTGCAGAACATCGTAGATCTCAGTGACGGGTTCAAATGAAAATATTTTCCCAGCGAAACCACTTGAACGCATGTCGATGCCGAATTGGCCAACATTCGCGCCTACGTCAATAATTGTTGTGATGTCGCTCGAATTCAAATGCCTCAAAATACTTGCAGGTTGAGAGAATTGAATATTCTGGAAATTCATAATCAAAGTTTTGAATTTTCGAAAGAATGGAATAGTTCTAGTTCTAGATTTGAAACTTTCTAACATCAATGATTTAGTTAAAACAAATTTTATATTCATTGAGCTCTGTTTCTTTGCTCTCGCGCTATCTCAGAAATTAGCCAGTAATACCAAGATTTCCCAAAAGCAAAATTAAATCCAGCTCTACCATCCAGAAATCCCATTTTCAGGAAATAGGAATAAATGAAGTACCCAAATCCTTGGAGTTTAGGAATTCGTAAAGCAAATTGCCCCCGGCTTTTTCGTTGCAGAATTTCATGTCTTAAGTTTGGTCGATTAATGAAGTACGCTTCCCAGTTCGCGTACCGTACATGTCGCTCAACCCAAGAGTCTAGGTAATCGTTGTCGTTGTGAGTTAGTCGATTTTTCAATTTGAGTGTTTTCCCGATGACAGCAGGCTGGTAGTGCCCCTCCAATTCGCCCATTCCCTTTGCCTGTAAATCATCGACTGGGGCAAAATTTACCTTTTTTGGATCCATCAACGCCGTTTTCCACATGACATGCCCATGTCTTAGTTGCCGATTGGAGAAGTAGTAATCAAGTTTGACCTTTGCGGCCGAGAATTCATTGGATTTCTGAGTAACTAACTGCTTTAGCTCTTGAGCTAGATTCTCGCCGCATCGTTCATCAGCATCAATAAACAAAATGTACTTAGTTCGAAAACTTACGTTATCCAAAGTCCACTGCCGTTTTTTTGGATATTTCCCGTCCCATTTAAAGTGGACTACTCTTACGTTCAATCTTGAGCAGATAGCCAAAGTTGCATCAGAGCTTCCAGAGTCAACTACAACAATCTCCTCAAAATCAACTAAAGTACCTACACAATCCTCAATATTTTTCTCTTCATTCAGGGAAAAAATAACTGCGGTTATAGGAATTTTGCGATCTACGCCCATCTGAACCCTTCCTTAGAATATGACATGGTGTGAAAGCTGATTTGGAAAGAAAGGCTTCTCTCTCGAAGTCTGGTCTAGGTATAGGATACCTAAGTGGGGTATTCAAATTCATCCATCTGGATTCGGGTTTTTGAAAATTTAAGAACGTATGGTCTAAGAAGGACGCTCCTGAAGTCCATGAGAAAACTCTGCAACAGATCAGGTGACAAGCAATCAGAGCAGGCTGATTACTCTCAAAAGCAAATTCCGGTTCTCGATAATGTCGAAAAATTTATTCGAGACGCAGTTCAGGAAGATAACAAGGAGCTTGCGAGGGAGGCTTTTGACTGGTTCGAATCATGGCGAAGTTGGAAAGATTCGCAACTTCTTGATGCGCCGGAATCCTGGAACGCTGGATCTGGTCTTTCGATAGCTCTGTATATGCTGATAAGAATAGTTGAACCCTCTCTTGTAGTCGAAACTGGAACAGCAAATGGAGCTTCAGCTGCTTCGATTTCGGCGGCATTGGAAGCGAACAAGAGAGGTGTGTTGCACACCTTTGACGTTTATGACTTTGAACTTAGCCTTGTACCTGTTCATTTGCGTCCCCGCATAGTTAAGCATCAGATTAAGAGGAGAGGTGGATTGGCGGCTTGGATGAGAGAAAACCACGAGTTAATCGATTCAACTTCAATTTTCATTCACGATTCCAATCATTCCTACGAGCATCAAAAATGGGAGTACAGTCTCGCAAAGAATTTTGGATTTAAGTGGCTAGTAAGTGATGATGTACATGATAGTCATGCCTTTATTGAAATCTTAGATGGAAAAAAGAGTGTCTTAATCGACGGAGACAAATTAGTAGGCGTTTGCTTTTTTAATAATTGACTGCTTATATGTGCAAATAAGTTTGTCTGTATCCGAAAACCCAGTGTTCTCAATAGCCCATTCCTTCGCGGAATATCTCATTTTCTCGATTTTATCCGGATTTTTAATTAAAGATTCTATTACTTGAATCACCTGTTCATCGAAATTCTTGAACAATAATCCGCGTCCATTTGCAAGCGCTTCTGGAATTCCACCAACTTCAGTTGAAATAACAATCGATGATGCGCGCATGGCTTCGAGGATTACAACTGGAAGGCCGTCACAGTCAGTTTTAGTGATTGTTGATGGCATTACCGTGAAATGTGCCAAATTTAAAGCTTGAAGGCAGTATTCCCTACTTCTATAACCCATAAAAATAACGTGATCGGTCAGATGCATCCCGTTAGCTAGAAGTACTAGTCTCTCGAGTTCTGGGCCATCGCCAATTAAGATCCACCTAAAGTTCAACCCCATATCCTTCATCATTTTTGCGATATACAAGCACTTATCCCACCCCTTTTGAGGATGCAGTCTTCCTATTGATAGAAAATCAATGGCGCCTTCGAAATTTCTGGAATCTACGAAAGTATCCAATGAGTTTGGCGTTCTGCAATATCGCACTGAGACGTTGGCTATTAGTGGCTCATTAAAACCGATGGATTTTTCCTTGAGATTTTCTAAGATGGCATTGGAGGCAAAAATTAAGAAATCGAATCTGTTGGCAAGCGAAATCAATCGATAGTCATCTCTTAGCAATACCTCAGATCCATGCGCGGTGGAGACCAAAACTAATTTTGAATTTAGTCGCGCTAAGTGAGACCCTACTTCTGATGTATGGGCCAAGAAATGACAATGAAGAATGCAACTTGATTCAATAATGAAAGGCATTTTGCCAATAATTGCCAAAAAATGCGTCGAATTTTTAAAGCCTAATTCCTTAAGCGAGTTAAATCCAATCAAGGGATTCATAAAGAGAACTTTGGATATTCCAAATAACGCAAAAAGAAACTTTTTCAACCAAAATATATTTCTTCGCAAACCCTGTTCAGAAGTGTTAAAACCATAGACTAGAACAGAATCAAATACTGAAGCAGAAATCTCAATATCATCTCTAACAAAAGTTTGATACTGGGTGGGCCACTGAGGAGCAAGATGGATGATTCTATTCACTTATCTCACCCTTTTTTCTATCTATCAAATAGATAACTCGTCCAAATACCTGAAGGTAAATATAGTATCTAACGAATCCTTGAATGGAAATGAAAAAGTCTCCATCTTTAAACCAAGTGAGCACAAAACTGAAGAGAAGGAGAATTTTTAATGAAATTATGCCGCTGTTAAATGAGCTGAGTTGCAATTTTTCAATCCATGCTGAAATAAGGAATCCTGAGCATACAGCGAAAAGACATGTGAAGAAGAAACCTCCGAACAAGAAGAGTTCGGTGAAAGCACCCGTGGGCCATCCAGTGCGCCCTTTTTGCAAGCTGGTTCCGAGAGAATTCGCCACAATGGTGTCTAATCTAAGATTTTGAACAGAAGGCTTATCAGGATAAATAAATCTAGGTATATACCCAACAGCCAATTGATAAAATCTTTCAATATTTAAGTAATGAGTGAAAGACTCTCGAGATTGTAGAAGTACAACTTGGGATGCATCCAATATCGGATAAGTAATCCAATCGTACAAACCTTTTCCACCTGTATTGACTGCATTCCTGAGTTTGAGAATGATGAAAAACACTGGAAACATCAAAATTCCCGAGGTAACAAAAAATCCAGTAGGCAATTTACCTTTGTGCATCAATTGAAGAATCGCAACATTTCCAAGCACTGTAAAGATGTCCAGGCGACTTCCAAGAATGAATACCAATATCAATGAAATCATTAAGATATGAGGAATAAGACGTCTACTTCGAGTTTCAATTGTGAAATGTAATGCGAAAGTAAGTGAAATCGAAGCCGTAATAGACCAAATCGACAACCCCAGAGTCGCAATTGTATTGAAATCCTGTATTTGTTTTTCATGAAATACAAGAGTAGTCAGTAATTGGCTTGAATTTCCGGATTCAAAAATGAAAACTAGAAAAGAAGCTATCGATAAGAGACTTCCATATTTGGAAAAATGTTCGAACCAAAGTAATTCGGTTGTGTTTTGAGATCCGAGTAATTGCCATTTACAAGCTCTCCCTTTAGGGAAATGATTCACGCAAATTCCGGAAAGGAAAGAGAAGGTAAAAACAGCACAAACCCTCGCTGCCAAAGATAGATCTGAACTGGAAATAACTACTCGTCCGAAGTATGAGTCTGCTGCGTATACCGAATCAACCAAATAACGTGACAAGAAAAGCGTTCCATATAGCACGAGAATGTATATAGAGAGTATTGAATGTGTGCACAATCTTTTTTTCTTCAAATAAAAACCTACGAATATAAAAGGGGAGAATAGCAAACTACCCGTTAGAAGTGGAATTTGAAGGACGATGTTCAGGCAGAGAACAACAACAACGAGAAAAAAATTAGTCAATATTTGCATGTACGCGAATCTTCATTATCGTGATTAGAAGCCCAAATAAACTAGCGATGGCTACGAAGTAACTCCATGTCACTAAACTTATATCCACGAATAGGAATATATTGGCTGCAAATATTGGAATACAGGCGGCGATTTCGATTGAAGTTGCCCTTTTGGCCTCGAATTCACCCTCTGCCCTAAGGATATCCAAAAATAATCTACGTGAAGAGGAAAACGTTGCCGACAGAGTTAAGGGAATTATGGCCCAAAGATTAGACTTGTAGTGGTGGGGAAAGATTGTATTCACTTCGAAAAGTACACATAAATTTATCAAAATAGCACTAAAAAGTATTATCGAGATTTGGAATAGAACTCGTCTGAGGTGATCACTTTTTCTGAATGTATCGGTCTTAAGTATCGTATTGAAATTCGAGATTGCGACGGAATCACAAATAGCCTTAGGCCAAGACGAAATTCCGACTATTGCAAAGTATGAAGCCGAGAACAATGGACTCTTCATGAGCGGGATAAGGAGATACTCAATTTTCAAAATTTCTTGAATTGAAATGTGTGGGATAAACCCTGCATACCCATTTTTGAGTAGTTTCTTGAAAACACTTCTATCAGGACTCGCAGAAAAAACCTGCATTTTTATTTGGCAAACTCTTAGTGAAACCAATAAGAAAATAATATTACTTAGTACCCAGCTTATTAAAAAATTTCTTAAATTTTGAATTTTCAGACTGTGTATAGCTAGTACAATTGATAATTGAGTTACAGAAGGAACTAAACGAAGTAGAAAGAAATTGTTTCGACTTACGTATTGTTGGAGAGAGTTGAATATCCACTGTGCTGGAATCAGAATTGCACAATTTAGTAAAACTAAAGCAGCTACAAAGTAATCGAAAGCCTGAGAGTTCAAATAGAATCCAACCGCTATTCCTATGAACGATAATTTAGAGAGCCATAATCGTAATAGCCAAGTCAACTTTATTTTCTTAAAAATATGGAATCCAAAAATCGAAAAAGAGCCTGGTAGTCCAAGTTGTGATATCAAAAGCACCTGCATGATTGTCACAGTTGCAATTCCATAAACTGACCGGTCGTGAATATCCAAATTCTTTGTAATCGTAACGCTAATGATAAGTGCAGTGGCTAAACCCAAAAAAGTTGTAATTAAATATGGTATTTCTCTAGAAAATCTCCTTAAAATTGAAAAATTTCTATCTTGCATTCGAGTTCCACTTGCAAAGTGTTAGTAGTTGCCACAATACGTTCGAGCTACCTTGATTTAGATTCCCCCTATTGTCAATTAACTTATTTAACTCGTTTTTTGAAATATCCAAATATGGAATCGAGGGTGCTGATTGAAGATTTTCGATGACATATTCGATGTTATCTTCAATAATCTTCTTGATGTCTAAAGAGAACCCTTGCTTTCGCGCTTTTACAATTTGCATCAAACTTTCATCGTTCAATCTCTGCGCGAGACTCCTTTTTGACTTTATGCCTTCTTCCCGAAGTAAAGTTAAAATTTCAAAATCCACGATTGGCGGCCGGGCTTCAATCGAGAAAGACATTGAGAATTGATCCAAATCTAGTAGAGATAAACCCGCTAGATAGTGAAAAATCTGGCCTGAGTCCTGGTTGCTGAGTTGAAGCTTTCCCGAGAGACTGTTGAAAGCACTAGGGTTTTTAGTTTCTACAAATGAATTCGAATTCGGGGATAATCCTACGGAGCGTGACTGCGCATAGTATCTTGGGAACCTGTTTAGTATTCCACCCGGTTTGGTTTTATAGAGATCTCCTCTTCCTTGAGCGCCTATGCCATCCAATATCAGCTTGCGAGTTCTCGCTGGGGTATTCCCGATCATCTCTTGGAGCACTGCATTTTTGCTTTGAGCAAATTTATATCCTCGCAGAAACTCATCTCCTCCATGACCCGTAAGAAATGTCTTAATATGTTGGCGTGAAATGGTTCTCGAAAGCAAATAACTATTCAATCCATCAAATGTCAATCTATCCATTCTGGAGAAGTAATCTTCCAGAGATACATCATTTTCATTAATTTCGACTATAGTCAAATTCAGATTGAGTTTTGAAGCATATTTTTCGACAAGCTCATTTTCATGATGCTCAGTTATTGAAGCAATATGTAGCAATTCAACTTTCATTCCGCGCTCTGCCAAAAGTGTTGCTATTAGATTACTATCAAACCCTGAACTGTATGCCAACGCAGTTGTAACTTCGGTTTCAGAGTTTTTGAAAATAATTTCACTTAAGGACTCTCTTAAATTCTTTTTGTGTGAAACCTGTTTCCTTACTTTTTGAAGATTACAATCAAGTTCATTAATCAAGCTCTTTGAATCGAAAACAAATATCTTTCCCGGTTCGATTAGAGTCAAATTCTCAAAACCTGATTGCCTAGGCGAAAGAAAGCCAAATGTTAGAAAATGCATGATTGAGTCTGCGGAGTGTTTCATAGAGTTCATTCTTAGAAGTGGGCGAATTTCTGAACACAAAGCCCATCTTCCAGTGGATTGCCATAGATAAAGTGGCTTGATTCCGAGCGGATCTCGAGCCGCAAAAAAATTCCCGCTGTTGCGGTCATGAGCAATGATCGAAAACATTCCTTTAATTCTTGAAAACGCCTCTACCCCAAGCTCGCAAAGTAGCGGAGCTATGATTTGTCCGTCGCAGGTACCTTTTTTCAAGAAACCATATTCGTTCATTAGTTCGGACCAATTTGAAATCTCGCCGTTATAGATAATTGACCATCTGCCACACTCGCAGAAGAAAGGCTGATTTCCATCTACCCCTAGCCCTCGAATCGCAAGTCTGGAAAATCCAATTTGAATTCCAGACCAATCTTCAATGCATGAGTAATCAGGACCACGATGTTCTAGTTCTGTCAGGGCTAACTTAAAATCACTTTCAGTTCTATTTGAGGCAATTACTCCGCACATTTTTCAATTCTATATGCCAATTCATTCAACTATGACAACGAAGCCAGAAAATTCGAGAATTTATGAGCTTCAGTTATCCAAGATTCACCTGAAGGATTCGAATATGACAAAAGTTTCTTTTCATTGGCGCAGGATTTCGACAGACTAATAAGGGCTTCCCCCCAAGTCGCTACATGAAGATCTCCTACGACTGTTAACCTATTCTCGTTAAGTACTTCAATGGCACCAATATTAGGGGAAAGAAGTAAATGCAAGCCACAAGATTCTGCCTCAAGAAGTGAAAGTGCGAAATTTTCTCCCGTGCTTGGTAAGGCAAATATTTGACACATACCCATAATCTCTTCCTTCAGATCTTTTGAATATATTGGACCAAGAAATATAAATCTTTCACCAAGAGTTGATTTTCCAAAATCCAAGAGATCATTCTGGTCGAAGTCAATTGGTCCGACAACAACTAAATCCAATTCTGCGGCTCTGGTATTCGCGTATTTTGTTGCTTCAATTAATAAGTGTAAATTCTTCTTTTTGGCAATTCTCCCCAAAAAGAGAACTTTCTTATTCTGAGATACCGCCAATTTTGAGAGATCAATGTCATTCTGATTCGGATCTAGTGAAAATTCAGAAGAAAAATATCGAGTTAAATAAATTTGATTTTGATTTCGTATCAATTTCCTTGGAATTTGCTCAGATTCGACACTACTCGTTACTACATACGTAATTTCTGTTCCGATTGACAAGAGCCGAATAAAAAAAATGAAGCCTCTTTTAAAGATATTCATTTGTAATAATTCATACTCCATCAGGCTACCATGTGGCTGAATTGAAACCTTCTTTCTAAGTAATCTACAAAAAAGGATTATTGGAATATAGCTAGTTATAAAGAAACCATGAAGGTGAACTGCCTCATAATTTCTAAGGTTTGAGACAACTTTACTGATGAAACCAAGACTCAAACTCTTAGGATTAATATTTTTAGATTCCTTTATGTATGGAATCACTTTCAGACTGTGCTTCAAGTTATTAATTCGAAAATAATCCGTCTTGTTCAATCTTGCAAGCAAGGTATTTTCGTTCGAAACAGTATTTAGCGCTAGGTGAAAATTTAATACAGATACGAATGGTCCGCCGATTGACTCTTCGATAATCGCTATTTGCAAAATTTGCATGTTATCCTTCATTTTCACAACTTAGAATTGAATCAGGATACCTGTTGAGCCCATCTGACTCAATCTTCCCTGATAAGATCGAATCTTAGTGAATTATTGACGCTTAACAATGACTGTAAAGACCCCCAGGTCGCGGGCTAACTTTTAATCCCTGCGTATAAATTTGAAATTTAGCAGTTAGTTGTATCAAATCAAAAAAGTAGTTCAATCCGCCTTTTGAATCTGAAGTAATTGCAAAATCTGCTCTTTAATGCTTCTTCCAAAACGCCTCATCAAATAGTGAGTAAATTCCGTTCTCAAATTTGCGCAGAACACTACTATTCAAACTTTATATTCACTCTTTTCCCAATAATAAATGGATGTCACTCCGTTGTAAATGATCAGCCTGTATTGCTTTTCCTCCAAGAAATTTTTTATGTCAGACTTATAGAGTGGGCTTTCTAGTTCTTCAATGCAAATATAATCGGGATGGTATTTATTCCATTCGTTACTTAGAAGTACGTCCATCTCGGCGCCCTCCACATCGATACTTAGGATTGCCGGTCTAATCATGGGCACTTTGTTATAGATTTCGCTTAGAGTTATTACGTTTAACGTTTCTTGGCGAATTAGTTGAGCACCGCGTTCAACTCGTATCATTGCAGTTGAATAATCGGTAGTAGATAGCTCCCAAGGGATCAATTCGTAGAAAGTGATTGGTAGGGAGCTGTTGGAAACTAGTGCCTTATATTGAAAGTCATTTTTTCTCAAAATTTTGTGAAGTAAAATATTAAATTCTATGGGATCGACGGTCACGCCTTTCCAGCCTCTTTTATAGAAATAATAGCTATTTGATCCCCAGATTGGAGTACCAGCTCCTATATCAACGTAGGAGCCGATAGATTTCCCCATTAATCTTGCAATTAACCTATCTTCCCAAAATTGGGAATAGCTTCTCGAGCGCAGGAACGAAATGATTGGAATCACCTTTATTAGGTCACAAATCCGATGAAAAATAACTCTAATAGCTGTCCTGTTTTTCATAATTAAATAGCGTCTCATATTCATCAGGGTGCCTTTTGCACTTTAGAGGGTACAAGGGAAGTAAATCTAATAACTGGTCTTACGACTTTAAAATCTAAGTGGGTTGTGAGGGACTCGAACCCCCGACCCGGTGATTAAGAGTCACCTGCTCTACCAACTGAGCTAACAACCCATTTAAACGCGGGAACGCTTAAATGCAGAGCAGACCCTACCAGCGCGCTGCGCCTTGTATAACCACGTTTCGGACGCGAAGATAGTGAGATGTCTCGCTGGGAAATAGGGATAGCCACAGTTGTTGCTGCGTTGCTTGTTGGAATTCTCCCTTCTCCAACAGCCGCGGCAGAGCAGCCTGGGCTGGCTACAGCAGTACTTGAGACTCTTCCTGTCAAAGGTCGCGCACCGAAGACTGGTTATACCCG
>Ga0214919_10004550_pt1 | contig 20244 bp, 13 predicted proteins | sample LL1503_MetaG_FD_177994 | JGI IMG/M metagenome (GOLD analysis project Ga0214919, IMG submission 177994) | Freshwater microbial communities from Lake Lanier, Atlanta, Georgia, United States - LL-1503 | ecosystem: Environmental > Aquatic > Freshwater > Lake | place: USA: Georgia | collected... | reverse complement strand
GATTCAATTGGATACTATTGCGTATATATTGGTATTGATAGCCAAAATAATCACTGTTCTGATAGTTCTGATAGCTGATGGCATTGAGCATCATTTTTTTGCGGTAATTGTCCTCTGGATTCATGTCTAATTCAACCACATCTACTAAGCCATCGTTGTTGATGTCGATGATGTCCTGTCCCATCCCATTGGCCGAAGTATGTTTAAAATAAGTGGCTGCCTTATCTGTAAAAGTTCCATTATGGTTATTGATATAAAGTAAGTCGTTGGAATTAAAATCGTTGGTCACAAAAATATCTTTCCATCCATCTTTATTGACATCGGCAATATTTACCCCATGTCCATAACCTTCAATGGTGACTCCTGCTTGTTTAGTAATATCTGTAAAAACTGGATGATTTAATTTTGCATCAAAATCATTTCTTAATAATCTTCCTGTAGATGGATAAGACCCATCCAAATTCTTTTTACGATAGATGGCCGGATTGTCTCCTTTGATAATTTGGTTCACCGTTAAATACACATCTAAATCACCATCATTGTCATAATCAAAAAATGCAGCCATGGTGGTATAGGTGCTGTCGTTTAATCCATAGGTAGTAGCCATTTCCTTAAAATGTGGAGTGCCTTCTTTGTCTGACCCCTGATTGATGTACAATAAATTTTCTCTTATTTTAGCCACACTACTTACGGTGCAACTCACATAAATATCATCTAGTCCATCATTATTGATATCGATGATGCTTACGCCCCTGCTCCATTTACCCTCTCCTGTCACCCCTGCTTTTTGGGTTAGATTTTCAAATTTAAAATTGCCTTTATTAATATATAATTCATTGGCCACTTGGTTGCCGGTAAAATATAAGTCCATTAATCCATCATTGTTAAAATCGCCTACCCCAATACCCCCTCCATTGTAGATATTGGTCATGTCGATGGGGTTGATGGAATCATTTTCGATGATGCGATTGGCAAATTGTATCCCAGAAACACTGGGGTCAATACTTTCAAATAAAACAACTTTGTTTTTACAAGCGCTCGTACAAAATAAAACTAAGGCAGCAGCCATCCAATAAGTAATACTAGCTCGCATTTTGATCATAAATCAGGTTTTCAATAAGCATAAAGATACCAAAAAAAAAGAGATAAGGTTTCCCTTATCTCTTTCAAAATTAAATATTAATTTTTAATTATTAATACCCAGGATTTTGTTTTAATCTAACTTTTCCACCAGTATTTAGGTTGTCAATTTCACCTTGTGGAATTGGCATGTACTCATGTTTACCGGCTTTGAAAATAGCGCCTTTTTTCAAAGGTCTTAATACTTCTCTAGCTATATAAGTATTGATGGTTGAAGCAGCAGTACCCCATCTAACTAAGTCGAAGAAGCGATGTCCTTCCATGGCTAATTCTAATCTTCTTTCCATACGCACAGCTGCTACTGCAGTTGCTTTGTCGGAGAAGGTAGCATAAGTGCCAACTTTATAAGCATCAGCATCTACACCTGCAGCAAAAGAAGCAGTTGCAGCATTATAGGCAGCTGGTTTTTTATCAGCAGTCATTTGAACCTTAGATGAATTTGCAGCTCTTGTACGAATTTGATTCACATAAGTAGTGGCAGCAGCTAAGTCACCTGCATCAGCAGCACACTCAGCAGCCCATAAGATCACATCAGCAAAACGAATAATGTTTACGTTGTTCGCAACCAATTCAGTTGGCCCCCAATAAGCACTACCTACGTCTGTGAATGCTCCTTTTTGAGATTCCGCATATACGTTCTTAAGTGGGCTAAATGTACCATCATTGTCCGGATTTCTGATCCAATCAGTACCTGGATGTGCACCCCAGTCTAAATAAGGGATACCTGGTCTACCCATGGTCCAGTCAATTCTTGGATCTAGGTTACCAACATATTTAGTGCCTTTTTGAGCACTAACATTGTCTCCTAAGAAATAAGAGTTAAGTAATGGCAAACCACTTGCATCTGTTTTGAAAGCATTGGCTAAGTCTTGAGAAGGATTGTAAAATCCGCAACAAGCACCTGGACCACCTGTATAAGGGAAGTTCAAGATATCACCATAGTTACCATTTGGATCTCCACCCCAATCTACTGAAGAACCGTCTTGAACTGAAGTTTGCGCAGCAAATACAGATTCAGCACTATTCTTTTGAGCAGGGTTAAAGTTAGAGAAGTAGTTTACATTCAAAGCATATTTTGCTCCGCCTGCAGTTTTACCATTGGCAATAACGTCTTTCAAAATTGGATAAGCGTCCGCTAATTTATTTTGGAACATTAAAGCTTTTGCTTTCATGGCTTTAGCAGCCCAAACGTTAGCACGACCAATTTCAGACCATGTATCTGGCAAACCAGCTACAGCAGCATCTAAATCAGCCATAATACCAGGCCAAGCGTCTACTGTATTAGTAACCTCTAAGTTAGTTGGACCTACTTTCTCATCGGCATAAACAATATTGCCGAAGATTTTTTTCAAGTCCATGTGGAAATAAGCTCTTAAAAAACGTGCTTGCGCAAGTATTTTTGTTGCTTTATCTGCACTAATCGTAGTGGTTGCTTTTAAGGTATTGATCACGTCATTGCAACGTTGTATACCCGCATAGTTCATTTTCCATTTTTGAGGAATGGCACCATTGGTAGGCAACAAATTGTCTCCCCATGTTTCCATTGGAGCAGCATCTGCTACGTCTGTTGGATCTGATCCTTTGTAAGCATCATCACCAGTAACTCCTCCAAAGATCCAGTTAGAAGCACCAGAGGCGAAACCATCTCCAGAAGCACCTTCACCGTCTACTAAAGAGTAGGCACCGATTAATAAGCCTTGTACACCAGCTTCACTGGCAACAACATTGGTTGCTAAAGTACCAATTGGTGGCTTGTCTAAGAAACTTTTACTACAAGCTGCGACACATATCATTAGAAATATGCCAGCTGTAAGTTTAATTTGATTATTTATTTTTTTCATATACACCATTTAATTTTTTATTTAAAAGTTAATATTAACACCTAAGATGAATGCTGGAGTATGTGGATAGTTTCCTTGGTCGATTCCAAAACCCACTGTGTTTCCAATATCACTACTTTGTAATTCAGGATCTAATCCTTTGTACTTAGTAAGTGTCAATAAATTTGCAGCTTGTAAATAAACTCTCATACGATCTACTCCGTACTTATTCAACATAGCTGGGTCCATTGTGTAACCAACTTGAAATTGTTTAAGACGTAAATAAGAACCATCGCTGAGAAAGTAACTATTAGATACTAAGTCAGTAGAGAATGATCCTGTAGTCATCAACTTAGGAATAGTTGTATTTGTTCTAGAAGGTGTCCAAGAATTTACAGCCACTTCTCTTCTAATACCCCCTTTAAAGAAGTCAGGGAAATCTGTAAAGATTTTAGTGTAATCGAAGATGTCATTTCCTTGAGAACCAAATATGAAGGCTGATACATCAAATTGCTTATAAGTAAAAGCCAAGTTAAATCCATAAGTAAAGTCTGGATTTGGATTTCCTATATAAGTTCTGTCTTTGTCATCAATTTTCTTATCTCCATTAACATCTGCATATTGGAAAGTACCTGCAGTAGCACCTGGTTGATTCCATGCGGTTGCAGCTGCATCAGTTTGGAACAAGCGTAAAACTTGGTAACCAAAGAATGCACCCACTGGATGACCAACTGCGTTACGAGTTGGAACGATATTTCTTAATTGAGGACCATTGAAGAAATCTAAACCTGGAGTTAAAGCTGCAATGTTATTGTTGTAAGAGGTAATCATACCTGTTACATCCAATTTCATGTCTTTATTAATTTTATAATGATAAGTTAAGTTCAAATCAATACCAGTATTTTGCATGTCACCGATATTTACTTTAGGTAAACTTGCGTCACCTGTGAAAATAACGTCAGCAGCAACACCAGACTGAGGGAACAATAATCCACTTACCTTCTTTTGATAATAATCAGCACTAATTTCTAAAGTATTATTTAGTAAAGACGCATCAAATCCTACGTTAGAAATGATATCACCTTCCCAAGTTGTAGCAGTGTTACCAATATTACTTCTGAAGAAACCAGAAGTTGGCACTGTACTACTACCATCAATGGCGTAGAAAGATCTACCCGCACGTGATGCATACAAATTGTATGGGTTGGTAGGATCTACGTTAGAAGTAGAACCCATCTTCGCATAACTCGCACGAATTTTCAAATCGTTGATAAAAGAGAATCTTTGCATGAATTTCTCTTGAGAAATTCTCCATGCAGCAGAAACCCCTGGGAATACACCTGTTCTTTGGCTTGCATCAAACAAAGATGAAGCATCTTGTCTAACACTACCGTTTAAGATATATTTTCCATCATAAGAATATTCTACTTTAGAAATCAAAGAACTTAAGGCATTTTTATAAGCACCGCCTGAGTTAGATTGTCCGGTTGGTGAACCTGAGTTCAAGGTCCAGAAATCAGGGTTCTCAGAGAAGTAGTTACTTCTACCGCCAGATAAATATCTACCAGAATAGTACACATCTTCCTTACCAGCTAAAACAGTTAAACTGTGTTTGCCCCAAACATTAGAGTAGTTTAAGGTATTGGTATAAGTCCAAGCAGTATTAAAACCAGCACCCTCGTTGAATGAGTTGTTACCAGTATTACCTTCTGCGTTCTCATAACCTACATAGTTAAAATAGTAGTAGTAATTATTGTTCATGCTACCCCCAAAATTGGTACGAATGGTTAAATTTTTTGCCAAATCAGCTTCAGCATAAATATTACCAGTCAAAGACCAATCGTTTCCTACGTTGTCTTTTGTACGATAGATATCAGCATATGGGTTTCTAGCATTACCTAAATCTTGAGATTTAGTTCCTGCAAAATTACCCGCTACATCGCGAACAGGAATCATCACATCTTCACGGTAAGCCGTTGTAAATGGACTACCCTCAGATTGGTTTGAAAACTTAGGGTTCTTTTTGTATACAAAAGATAAGTTTTCACCTACACGGATACGATCCTTAATAGTGAATTGTGTATTTGCTCTTAAATTATAACGCTCTAAGTATTGAAACTGAGCGATACCCTCTTGGTTCAAATAACCCAAAGAGAAATAATAAGAGTTTTTATCTGAAGCAGAACTTACAGAAAGATTATGGCTTTTTACAGCTGCATCACGAGTAATTTCTTTGTACCAGTTAGTTCCAATTTTATTGGCTCTAGTAATCTGGTTAGAGTTTTTGTCATATTTAGTTAAATCAACAGTTCCAGTTACACCATAAGGAGTAATGAAATCAGGAATTACAGGGGTTGCACCACTTCCAAATTGTTTACTGCTTGGATTAGCGATACCTGAATTCTTTTGTTGTTGCCAGATAGCAGCTGCTGCTTGAGCAGTGCTTGCCATATCAAAACCAGTACCAGCAGAAGTCATACCATAATAAGTATCATAAGTAACTTTTGCTTTACCCACTTTACCTCTTTTAGTAGTAACAATGATGGCACCGTTAGAACCAGCCACACCATAAATAGCGGCAGAGGCATCTTTTAATACTTGAATAGACTCGATATCGTTCATGTTGATATCTGTAAGGCTACCTCTCACTCCATCAATGATGATCAATGGGGAGTTGTTACCAAATCCAGAAATACCACGAATACGGATATCACTAGCAGCACCTGGTTGACCAGAAGAAATTACAGTCAAACCAGAGGCGCGACCTTGTAATGCTTCTTCACCAGTACCTACTGGTTGTTGTTTCATGTCTTTTACATTAATAACAGATACAGAACCAGCGATGTCCTTTTTCTTCTGAGCGGTATAACCGGTGATTACCACCTCGTTAAGACTAGAAGTTGTTTCTTTTAAAGAAACATTCACTGAACTTGTGTTTCCAATTTCAACTTGTTGGTCTTCATAGCCAACGTTAGAAACAATCAAGGTTTTTCTTCCTGCTGGAACGACTATTGTAAAGTCTCCATTAGAAGAAGTAGATGTTGCGACATTTGTACCTTTGATCAAGATAGATGCTCCAACAAGTGGTTTTTTGTCTGAGTCTGTTACTTTACCAGTAACACTCTTTTGTCCAAAAACCGTTGCTGTAAGCAAGAACAAGATAAAGGATAACGCAAATTTCTTTGAAGTTAGTTTGTTCATCATAAGCATTTTTAGTTTTTTATGCAATCGTTATAGAAAAGTTTACTAAATTTAATACAGAATTAACTTACGAACCAAATAAAAGTTAAAAAAATTATAAATAAAATGTTAATTATTTGATTTACAATTAGTTGTGTTCCATAAAAAAAGCCTCTATTTTGATAAATGGAGGCTTTTTTATACTAAGAAATACCGCTTATAATAAAATGTATTAACAATTCAATAAATAAGCATTCTTGATTTTTCTAAAGAATTTGGTGTTTTTCGTTAGTTTTTAAATTAGGTACGATTAATAATAGCGGCTCAGTACTTTGAAATCTTTATTCATTTTTACTTTCATTACACCCACCGTATCAATAGGTTTGGCCATTGTTTTGTCGGCCGTATCGCTTTTCATATGCACCGTAAATTCGCAGATATAAAAACCAGTTTCTTGAAAATAAACTACAGAATCCACCTCATAATGCATTTTGTTCAATGCCTTTGGATTTTTGTTTAAATGAGTAGCCATGCTTTGTTTTAGTTTTTGGTCAACTGGCATAGGTGCTAAAGGTGCTTTGCAAGCAAAAAGCAGCATGATTAGGCTGGTTAAAATAAAAAATTTCATCGCAATAAATATTAATTGTTTTATAAAATAATTTCTTTGTGTGATTTTTCTTCGTCTATCTAGTTAACTTCATACTAAATTAAAATGCTTTATGCAATTACCTAAAATTAGTTTAAATTTTACAAATCTGTTTACAATCAAAACAAGTTTGTTTTCATTCATATGTCCATAAAAATAATTAAAAAAGGAATCGCCGATACCATTCAAGATCAAGGCAGGTATGGTTTTCAGCATTTAGGCATACAAGCCAATGGATGCATGGATTATCTATCCGCGCAGTTCAGCAATGCCATTGTGCAGAACCCGCTCGATCATCCAGTGCTTGAATTGTATTTTCCAGCAAGTAGTTTTTGTTTTACAAGTAGTTATACCATTTGTATTACTGGTGCTAATTTTGTACCAGTGCTCAATGACAAAAGTATTGAACTCAATAAAGCCATTCAAGTAGAGGAAAACGATGTACTAAAATTTTTAAAACCCATCGAAGGCAATTTTGCCTACTTGGCCATTCAAGGAAAAATAAATACAGTTGCCTGGTTAGAGAGTCAAAGTTATTTTTTAACTACGCTTCAAAAAGATATTGAATTTGAAATTATCCCAAATGTTGTCAAAAATTTATCAAGGCATTGCATCGATGCAGATTTTTTTTACACTGTTAGTGCTCATGTTTTTTCAGCTACGCCTATTAGATTTATTCCAGGACCAGCATGGAATGATTTAACTGCCGATGCCATTCATAAAATACTAACACAATCTTTTCATACCAGTTTGCAAACCAATCGAATGGGTTATTTATTGAAAGGCCCTTTGCTCGAATTGGCAAAACCCAATCAGTATTTATCTTCTGCGGTGACCAGGGGCACTTTACAACTGCTACCCAATGGTTCCCTCATGGTTTTAATGGCCGATCACCAAACCATTGGTGGTTATGCGAATTTGGGTCAAATTATTTTGGTAGATTTACCAAGGTTTGCTCAATTAAAAAATGATTCAGCCTTTCATTTTAGTTTAACCAATGTCAACACCGCACATCAACTATACCAAGAAATTCAAAAAGGGTTTATCCATAGACCTGAATTGTGATATGGGCGAAGGCATGGGCAATGAAGTCGAGCTAATGCCTTTAATGAGTAGTGCCAATATTTCCTGCGGTTACCATGCAGGCAATACCGATTCCATCAAAAAAACTATTGAGCTTGCTTTAAAATACAATGTCGCTATTGGCGCGCATCCTGGCTATGACGATAAAATTAATTTTGGCAGGGTTTCACAAATGGTTTCTTTATTAGAAATGGCCGAACTTATTGCAGAGCAAATGTATGTGTTTGAAAGAATTGCCTTACCCTTGGGCGCTCGTTTGCATCATGTAAAATTGCATGGTGCTTTGTACAATGATTGCGCAAAAGATGCCGCTCTGAGTAAAATATTTATTCAAACCATTCAAGCCATCGATCCTGATTTAATTATTTATGGATTAAGCGGAAGTCATACCATCCACCAAGCAAAAATTTTGGGACAACCTTTTGCCAATGAAGTTTTTGCGGATAGAACCTATCAACAAGATGGCTCCTTGACCCCAAGGTATTTAGATCATGCCATGATTGATGATGCCGAGGAAGCTTGCGCGCAAGTACTTAAAATAATTTTTGATCAAAAAGTGGATACCGCACATGGTACCCCTATCGATATCGAAGCCAATACTATTTGCGTACATGGAGATGGGCCACAAGCATTTGAAATTGCCACTGCCTTACATCAAAGTTTGAAAAATAATGCTATAGAAATTAAACATGTCTAAAACTAGCAGCCCTTTAAAATCCATGACTGGCCTAAGTTTAGGTGCTGCATTTTTAATGGCCAATTCATCTATTGGTCCCGGCTTTTTAACACAGACTTCTTTTTATACCGAACAACTCATTACCAGTTTTGGTTTTGTTATTTTACTTTCCATTATTTTAGATTTTGGTGCACAAATAAATATTTGGCGGGCCATTACCTTAAGTGGCATGCGTGCGCAAGAAATAGCCAATGAACTATTTCCAGGACTAGGCCATTTACTTTCTTTATTGGTGGTACTAGGTGGCTTTGCTTTTAATATTGGCAATATTGCAGGCTGCGGACTAGCCTTAAATATTTTAACAGGTATTTCTTTTGCCAAAGGTGCTATGTTAAGTGGCATCGTGGCCATTGTTATTTTTTGGGTAGATGAAATTGGAAAAGTATTGGACCAACTCACTAAAATATTAGGCATCTTAAAAATTGGATTAACCTTACTCATAGTATACGCAGCGCATCCACCAATTTTAGCAGCAGTGCATCATACCTTTATTCCAGAAAAAATTTCTTTGTTGGCCATTGTAACCATTGTAGGCGGAACCGTAGGCGGTTACATTACTTTTTCAGGCGCACACCGATTGATAGATGCAGGTATTTCAGGCACCGAGCACATCAAGTTTGTGACCAAGAGTGCTACTACAGGTATTTTAATTTCTTCCTTAATGCGATTTATTTTATTTCTTGCAGCAGTGGGTGTGGTAAGCCAAGGTATCCATTTAGATAAAAACAATCCAGCTGCCACTGTATTTGAATCGGCGGGTGGAAGATGGGGCTTATTTATTTTTGGCATTGTACTTTGGAGCGCAGCCATTTCATCGGTGATTGGCGCCTCTTATACCTCTTATAGTTTTATTAAAAACTTGAAAATAAAAATTTTACAAAACGAACGCAAATGCATTACGGCGTTTATTGTTATATCTACCAGTATTTTTGTTTTCTTAGGTAAGCCTAAAGAATTATTGTTGATGGCAGGACTGGTGAATGGATTTATTTTACCTTTTGCGCTTTCCATTATGCTCATTGCTGGCAGAAAATTACCCATCTTAAAACAATACAAATACCCTATCTGGATAGAAGCCATGGGCTGGATGGTCGTAGTGATGATGGGCACAATGAGTGTGTTGGCCTTGACCCAACAATTAAAATAAGGACAAGAAAGTATTTGCTAATTTTTATCTGAACTACCCTGCTCTAGCATTTCCAATTTATTTTCCTTGGGCTTGAATCCAAAATTATAGCGCAAAGAAATACCCCATCTTCTTGAATCGGTTTCCCTATACCCTACTGCATTTTGTGAGCCTTGATGCAATTCGAAATTATTCTTATTGGTAAATAAAAAATCGTTGTAACTGGCGGTGATGACTAATTTTTTCTTTAAAAATTGTCTATTGATAGAGGTATTCAGCGAGCCAAAATCGGATAACTCATAAAATTGTTGTTGGCCTTTGATTCTCCAAAAACCATTAAAAGTAAGTGTAGATAATCCATCAATTTTATAAGATTGAAAAGAAAAGATAGACCAAGTACCTCTGTTAAAAGCAATGGGCTTGCCCTCGTAAAAGCCAGTGTACTCATTGCTGTTGTATTGAGTACCTACTACAGCAAAATATTTCTTGCCTGGTGGTATGACACCAATGATTCTAAAATAAGTTTCTCTACTTTTTCCCAAATTATCATAAGTACGGTAACTCACTTGTTTGTTGGTGGGCGATTGATACACCACACTCGTAAATATATCCGTAGTTTCATTGACGCCATAAGCAAACAAAGGCTTGTCGTCCACACTAATATTGGCTTCGTAGTTGGTCGTAAATTGAGGCTTAAGTCTTGGATTACCTATTTCGTATAAAAATGGGTCTACATATTTTGCAAAAGGATTTAAATAATCGTAGGATGGCCTGCTGATAGATTTTCGGTAGACTAAAAATCCACGCAGTTCATAATTCATGATCATGATAATCTTTCTACTCAAATACACATAAGGAAATGCGTCCACCCTATTCAAAGAAAATGTAGTATCCTTTGGAATTAATTGATGCCCCTGCATGATGGTTTGCTCCAATCTTGATCCAAGTTTTAAAATCACTGGACCCCAGGTTTTAGAAGCTTGCAGATACCCCGCATTGATTTGCTCGGTATAATTGAAACTACTGGTACGAAAAGGATCTGCTAAGGTTTTTCCTAAAATTGTTTTGGTATAATCGGAATGATTGTTAAAATTTAACAAGGAAGTTTTAATTCCTGATTCTACTACTAATCCTAAAGCCTTTTTCTTAAAATCAGATTGGTAAGTAAAATAATTTCTATCATTGCCATAATTGCCGTTACCTCCGGTATTTGAATTATTGCTCACCAATACATTGTTATAGTTTTGATCGGTATTACTGTTTGAATAATTAAATGCAAGGTCATTGATCCATTCACCACCCAGCGTATCTAATTTTAATTTTACCCTAAAAGATTGATTGATAAAATTATTCGTGCCTTTATTGTTGACATAGGATTGTAAATTTCCACTGTTTTGATTGGTAGAGATTTGATGTAAGAAAGATTCACTATGGGTAGTATTGTCAAATTTATTCTGACTCATTCTTCCATCATAATTTAAGTCCCATTTTTCTTTGAGTGTTTTGCCAAAACCATAACCCATATTGATAGAAGTATTGGGCGAGACTGCAGTAGCCAACTGCCTTAATACAGAATCTGGAGTGATGGTTCTGTCGGTATTGGTAATGGTATAGCCATTGTTGTTGCCATACTGCGCATTAATATAAGAACTTAATTTATCGTTGTTGTTGTTCAAATTAAATCCAATGAATTGGTTACCATATTTGCCTTGCGCAAAGCCACTATTGAAAGACCCACTCACCCCTAATTTTACACCTTTCATTAAAATAATATTCACTAGTCCTCCCCCACCTGAAGCATCGTATTTTGCAGAAGGCGTTCTAATCAATTCAATTTTTTGAATGGCATTGGGTGGTAAACTTTTTAATAATATAGCTACATCTGCCGTGCTCATTTTTAAATCGCGCCCATTGATTTGCACCCCTGCTGGAGTCAATCCATTTAAATAAATATTACCATCCTGGTCTATAAAAATACCGGGTACTTTTTCTACCGTTTCATAGGCATTGGTAGAACTTGCTGCCAAGGGTTCAGGATCCACCACCGACTTATCATCCTCTTGACGAATCAAAGGCTTGGAAGATTTTACGACCACTTCCTTTAATTGAGTAGGATCTTCGCTAAGTTTAATGGCAATGGAATTTTGTTCATTCATTGCATATTCTTTGACATACTTCTTATATCCGATGGCCGAAACTTTAATTTGATAGGAATTTTTTGCAGCTAAATTAATTTTCACAAGCCCAAAACTATCTGTAATTGCATTGATTCTTTTAGTCGTGTCCGTTTTATTGGCAACAGTAATATTTGCAAAACCCACAGGATTGTTTTTCGCATCCACTACTTTAATTAAAATGGAAGTTTGTTGCGCGAATGAAAGGAGGGTAAAACTTGTAAACAGTAAAATAAGCGAGAGCCTGAAAATAAAAGGCATTGAATAAAATAATATGTGGAGAATAGCGGGTTCGAACCGCTGACCTCTTGCATGCCATGCAAGCGCTCTACCAACTGAGCTAATTCCCCCTATTTTTTAAAACTCTGACCTTCCCGAATTACATTCGGGACGCTCTACCAATCCCGATTGCTCGGGACTAATTCCCCAATTTCAATTTGCTTGAAATTAAATCTCTCCTTTGCCATCCAACCAAAGTTTAACTGCTTCGGTGGTCACAGACTTTGGTCTTTCTAATGGGAAGCCTAAGGCTCTGTCCCATGTTAAAGATGCCAATACCCCTAAGGCCCTACTTACAGCAAATAAAACAGTGTAAAATTCATATTCTACAATACCATAATGAACTAATAAAGCGCCGCTATGTGCATCCACATTGGGCCAAGGATTTTTTACTTTTCCAAGTGACTCTAAAATAGGTGGCACTGTTTCATAAATTTTCCAAACGGTATTCACTAATTTATCGTCGGCTAAATGTTTCTTACCAAATTCCATTTGAGCGGTGAAACGAGGATCGGTTTTTCTTAGTACTGCATGGCCATAGCCTGGTACTACTTTACCTTCCGCTAAAGTTTTTTTAACATAGTCTGCAATTTGAGCAGCAGAGGGTTCGTCGGTACCAATGGCTTCTTGCATTTCAAAAATCCATTTGATTACTTCTTGATTGGCTAGTCCGTGTAAGGGACCTGCTAATCCATTCATACCTGCTGCATAACTTAAATAAGGATCACTTAAAGCAGATCCTACTATATGTGTCGTATGTGCAGATACATTGCCCCCTTCATGATCTGCATGAATGGTCATGTACAAGCGCATCAATTCTTTGGTAGTCTCATCTTCAAAGCCCATCATATAAGCCAAGTTACCTGCCCAGTCTAATAAACCGTTCGGATGAATATGTTCGCTATTTTTATATTTTCTTCTGTAGATATAAGCCGCTATTCTTGGTAAACGCGCAATTAGATCCATTGAGTCGTCATAAGTATATTGCCAGTAATCTTTTTTGTTCACCCCCTTGGCATAGGCTTGTGCAAATTTAGATTCCGTTTGTAAAGCCATCACTGCAGCTACATACATCGTCATAGGATGTGCATTCAAAGGAAAGGCGTCTATCACATCAAATACATGAGAAGGCACATGACTTCTTCTTTGCCAATTACTCGTAACTTTTTTAACGTCTCTTTCTGACGGTAATTCTCCAATCATCATCAAATAGAATAATCCTTCAGGCAATGGCTCTTGACCCCCGACAACTTTTGGTAATTTATCTTGCAGTTCTGGAATGGAAAATCCTCTAAAACGAATTCCTTCTTGTGCATCCAATAAACTTGTTTCTGTAACAAGTCCTGTGATACCACGCATACCTTGATAGGCTTGCGCTAATGTAACTTCTCCAATTTTTTTATCACCATGTTCTTTGATTAATTCTTTAATCTCTAAAATAGCTGCATCTGCTTTGACGCTAAACTTGTCTTTGATTTCTTCCATATTCGAAAATTATATTGAAAACACTTTAAATTTCGGCACAAAGTTAACTCAAAAAAAGGTTTACTTGGCTGCTTTTTTGTATAAATAATAGACCACCCATATAAAAATCAAATTAGGGATCCAGGCGGCGATCAATGGGGGTAAATTACCCTTGGTAGAAAAGATAGTTGAGAACCTATCCGTGATGATGAAAAGCGCTGCTATCATAAAGCCTATGGCCAAATGCGAGCCACTTCCCCCTCTTACTTTTCGGCCTGCAATAATGCCTCCAATTAAAGTGAGCAATAGCACTGTTAAAGGGGTGGCATCTCTACGGTAACGCTCAATTTTTAATTCATTCAAGCCTTCAGCCCCTCTTAAAGCGTCTAAATTGATTTGCTTAATGAGTTCAGGGGTAGTGAGTTTATCCTTGGTATATTTGTCTTTTTCCAAATCGCCTGGCTTAAATGCAAACTTTTTTTTCATCATTGGAACATAAGTAATCAACTCTTTGTCCTCTAAAATTCTTCTTTCTAATACATCCGACAAAGACCAACTTTTAGAAGTAGTATCCCAAATAATTTCATTAGATCTGATATTGTAAATAATTTTATCCTTATACATTTGATAGGCAAAAAAACTATTGCCTCTTTTAAAAGAAGTATCGTAGGAATAAATTCCAGCATAAGTAAATGAATCAATCCTAAAATAAATATCACTTGAGCCTCTTACTAATGCATTGTAACTAGAATGCGAATCTACATAAGCTGCTTCAAAACTTCCTCGAATGGTATTGGCTTTAGGAATAAACCAAAAGTTGGATACCCATAACAATAGGCCCAATAAGGCACCCCCTATCCAATAAGGTCTTAACCATCTGTCATAAGTAATACCACTGGCCATCATAGCAATTATTTCTGTTTGTCCTGCCATTTTCGAAGTAAAAAATATCACTGCAATAAAAACAAACAAAGGAAAAAGTAAGGCAATGATATGTGGAATATAACCAATGTAATAGTGTGTGAATATTTCGCCTGCAGAAAAACCAGAGCGCACAAAGTCATCAGTCTTTTCACTTATATCAATTACTACTGCTATCACAGCAAATAAAAAGATAGAAAAGAAAAATACTTTTAAAAACTTTTTTAATATGTACCAATCTAATTTTTTCAAATGACCTTATTAATTAATTGCTTTATAATCGTTTGCTTATTTGCGCCACCATTGTTTTTTTCCAACTTGAATAATCGCCTGCAATGATATGTTCTCTTGCCTGGCCTACCAACCAAAGATAAAAAGATAGATTCTGAATACTTGCCAATTGCAAGCCTAATATTTCATCTGCTACAAACAAATGACGCATATAGGCCTTTGTATAGTATTGACTCATTTCATTAGGAATGCCCGGATCCAAAGGCGAGAAATCGCTGGCCCACTGTTTATTCTTAATATTAATTACACCTTGTGAAGTAAACACCATTCCGTTGCGTCCATTGCGCGTTGGCATCACACAATCAAACATATCCACGCCTAAGTCTATAGCTTCTAAAATATTCCAAGGGGTGCCCACGCCCATTAAATACCTTGGCTTATTCACTGGTAAATTTTCACAACATAATTGTGTGAAATCATATAATTCTTGTTCCGATTCTCCTACACTTAAACCACCAATGGCGTTGCCCACTGCATTTTTTGAACTAATGTATTCGCAGGATGCTTTTCTTAAATCGGCATAGGTACCTCCTTGTACAATGGGGAATAAATTTTGGGTATGGCCATATAAATCGGGGGTCTCTGCCAACCTATTAAAACACTTGTCCAACCATAAATGCGTCAAATTCATGCTCTTTTGCACATATTCATATTCACTCGGATAAGGAGGGCATTCGTCAAATGCCATAATGATATCTGCCCCAATACTTCTTTGAATATCCATTACTTTTTCAGGACTAAACAAATGTTTACTGCCATCAATATGTGATTGAAACAAAACACCCTCTGGTTTAATTTTTCTATTTGATGCTAATGAAAAAACTTGGTAGCCGCCGCTATCGGTTAAGATAGGTCGGTCCCAACCCATAAAACGGTGTAAGCCACCAGCAGCCTCCATTACTTCTGTGCCCGGTCTTAAATAAAGATGATAGGTATTGCCTAAAATGATCTGTGCTTGGATATCGGTTTTAAGTTGTTGTTGGGTGACTGCTTTCACTGAACCAATGGTACCCACAGGCATAAATATAGGGGTTTGAATGACCCCATGATCGGTGCTAATGGTACCTGCTCTAGAGGCCCCTTGTTTACTTTCAAATTCCAAGTTAAATGCTAATGCCGCCATGGCGCAAAGGTAAGGTCAAATGGCCTATTTTTCCACATTCAATCTTGGCCTGAAATAGCTGATGCCGCATGCTTTACTTTTGTAAGATGTTAACCCACCTACCGCTGTCTGCTATTTTGATAGGCAGTTTTATTGGCATAATAATAACACAGCTGTTTTATTACTTTTATTTTTTCTTAAGATTGGCCATATATAAAAAGCCTAAAAAAGCAGCGCATGTAGAGCACCCCATTTCAGTCATCATTTGTGCGAGAGATGAAGCAGAAAATTTAGCCAATTTTTTACCCGGCATCTTGGTGCAAAAGTACAGTACCACCCATGAAGTTGTTTTAGTGAATGATAATTCTGAAGATGAAACAAAATATTTATTGGAAGAATTTAAAAAATCGTTTAAGAATTTAAACCCCATCTTACTTTCTCAAGAAGCTAAAATGATCAATGGGAAAAAATTCCCATTATCTATTGGCATCAAATCGGCCAAAAACGAAACCTTATTACTAACAGATGCCGATTGCGTTCCCGCCAGTGAACATTGGATGAGGTTGATGCAAGATGGCTATAGCGAGGGAATTGAAATTGTACTAGGCTATGGTGCTTACCGAAAAAAGCCAGGCATCTTAAACAAATTGATTCGTTTTGAAACTTTTCAAACCGCCTTACAATATTTCTCCTACGCATTAGCCGGCTTGCCTTATATGGGTGTAGGCAGAAATCTATCTTATAAAAAAGAGGTGTTCATGCGCAACAAAGGATTCTCCTCCATCAATCAAATGCCTAGCGGAGATGATGATTTGTTTATCAATCAAGTAGCCACTAAAAAAAATACCGCCATTGTGATGGACCATGAGGCGCATACCATTAGCGATCCTAAAACTAGTTTACATGATTGGATGAATCAGAAATACCGTCATTACACCACCAGCAAATATTATAAAACCCTTCATGCAGGTTTGTTGGGCACTTATGCCATTAGCCAGTTTTTAGTTTACCCCGTATTGATTGCCGCTTTAATGGTGTCGCAGGACTACCTATTACTCGGAAGTCTTTGGGCTGCTCGTATGCTTGTTCAAGGAACTATTTTAAGAAGTACCATGAAAAAATTAAATGAATTGGACCTATGGCCCTGGTTTATTTTATTTGATATATGGTCTATCTTCTATTATTTATTTACCTTGCCTAGCGTATGGAAAGCCCCACAGAAAAATTGGAATTAATTACTAAGTACTTTGCAGAATTCACACCTAAACAATTAGGTCAATTCGAATCACTTGAACCCGCTTACAAAGAGTGGAACAGTCAAATCAATGTCATCTCCAGAAAAGACATCGATCATATCTACCTGCATCATATTTTACATTCCTTAAGCATTGCTGCTATTGTGGAATGGGAAAAAGGCAATCAAATCATAGATATTGGCTGCGGCGGTGGTTTTCCCTGCGTACCCTTGGCTATTTTTTTCCCAGAGGTTCAGTTTTTAGCGGTAGACAGTATTGCCAAGAAATTAAAAGTAGTGGACGCAGTTTGCGAAATGGTGGGGATTACTAATATTAAAACACAACATACCCGTGTTGAAGAAATTAAAAATAAAAAATTTGATTACGCCATTAGTCGCGCGGTAGCTCCTTTAAGAGATTTGTGGAAATGGGCGGGGCCTATCTTAAATAAAAAGGCCAACCAAAACAATTCATTGATTTGTTTGAAAGGCGGTGACTTGCACCAAGAAATATTTGAAAGTGGTGTGCGTCCAAAAATGATGTCCATTCATGACATCTTTCCCGAAGCTTACTTTGAAGAGAAGTTTATCATTCAAGTAAAGAAGCCTTAGTTATATTTTTTCAATATTAATTAGGTATCTCTAATTTATTATTGCTTCTATTGATGTCCGGCATGCGCTGACTTGGATCTATCTCAATAGTTTTTAAGGCAGTGATGGGCTTAGTAGTTTGAAAAGTATAAGTGGGCTGTACCCATTTCCATTCGGAATGAACAATTCTACTTATTGTGGTTTCTGCAACTTTATTGGCCAACATCAAATCCAATGGGATATAATGTAGTTCGCTACTGCCATCTTTATAAGTCACCAGCACTTCAATAGGTGAAGGCATTTTTCCATAGCGTTGAATACTAATAATGGCTGTATTGTTTTCGGCCTGAATGTCATTCAAACCATAATCAATGGTCTTGGTAGAATTCACCCAATATTCTTTCAACCATTGCAATTGAATACCAGTTGTTTTTTCTGCTACACGAAAAAAGTCATTCGCATTGGGATGTTTGAATTTCCAAACTTGGTAATAATTTAATAAAGTGGCATCACGCAAAGAATCTCCAATAATATAACCAAGATATCCTAATAAAGTAGCTCCTTTACCATAGGCCGCACTGCTGTAAGCAAAATTGGTATTGAAATGATCTGAATGCGTAGACATAGGCTCTTCTAAATTACTTTTAGCCAAGGCCAAATAGCTCCCGTAATTCCCATATTGGATATAAGGCAATCTGATTTTTGCTTTTTCATTGTTAGCTAGCAATTGTTTTATAGCTGCTTCACTAATGAAAGGAGATTGTATGGCTATATTTTGATCATACCAAAAACTAATATCGTCTTCTGCAAAACTTGCAAAGCCTTCGTCCATCCATGGATACAAACTTTCGTTATTTCCTAAAACATGTTGGTACCAGTTGTGCATCCACTCATGAAACACGGTACCTAAACCTGGCCCTTTTAATAAAGTAGCCATGGCATATTCCATACCACCATCCCCTCCTTGTATAAAGGAATATTGAGGATAAGGGTAGGCCCCAAATTTTTTCTCCATATAGGGCAATACTTTTTCGGCAGCCCACAATACATTGTTCCAAGCACTGTCTTCAGCAGGCGTTTTTTCTTTATAATAGACATGTAAGGTCAACCCCTTGCGTACTTCTTTGGACAAATGCTTAAAATGATCATCCGCGGCCCAAACAAAATCGTGAATATTGTTTCCTTTAAAATTCCAAGCCTTGATACCTGCTGCATTGGCTATGGCTTTTGGATTTTGCAATACACCAGTGGCGGCGACCATATAATTTTTATTCAACAAAATGGTAACATCGTAATTGCCCCATACCCCATAAAACTCACGGGCAATGTATGGATTGGTATTCCAACCTTGCTCATCATATTCCACTAGTTTAGGATACCATTGACTCATGGAATAACCAACCCCATCGGCATTCTCTCTGCCTGAACGTCTAATTTGAATAGGCACTTGGGCTTCAAATTGCAAACTCATTTTTACCGATGTTTTTGGTGCAATGGCCTGAGTTAATACTACTTCTAAAATAGTTTCATGCTCAATTAATTTTTGCGTCTTTCCATTGATGCTTAATTGACTTATTTTTTGCGAACCAATTTCTTTAGCTGTTAAATTTAAAATACGGTCTTTTACCCTTGAGTCCCAATCTTGCACATTGTCCACCCCTAATAAAGTAGAGGCCGAACTAATTGGCGCTCCCCTTCTTACCGTTAAATAATTTTTTCCTAGTTCTCTGCTTCGAATATCCATTGCAGAATTTGGCGCAAAAGCATTCCAATACATATGAAAATAAACCTTGCGTAAAGTATCGGGTGAATTATTGGTATAAATTAATTCTTCAGTTCCTTTGACCAAATTAGTGGCCACCTCTAAAGCGGCATTAATTTTATAGTCGATCTGCTGTTGCCAGCGAACCGCTTGCGCATCTATAAAATTGGCAACGCTAAAAAAAGCGAAAATAGATAAGAAAATCTTCTTTTTCATAGAACTGAATTAAGAAGCAAATTTAATTCATTAAGGGCAAAATGAACAATTAAAATAAGGCCAGCTTAGCTATGGTTTGCCATCTACAACAATAACAATCTCTCCTTTCACTTGTTTCGAGGAAAAATAAGTAATCAAATTAGCTAAAGTATCGGTGATGTTTTCTTCGTAAATCTTAGTTAGTTCCCTACTTACAGAAGCCTGCCTTTCTGCACCAAAATGTGTGGCGAATAGTTCCAATGTTTTGACTAAGCGCATAGGGCTTTCATAAAATATCATGGTACGCTCTTCGTTCGCCAAAGATTCCATTAAAGTTTTTCTGCCTTTTTTTAAAGGAATAAAACCTTCAAATATAAAACGGGTGGCGGGTAAGCCACTATTCACTAAAGCGGGCACAAAGGCTGTTGCACCAGGCAAACTAGTTACTTGCACCCCTGCCGCTTTACAAGCACGCACTAATAAAAATGCAGGATCGGAAA
>Ga0214919_10004549_pt1 | contig 20251 bp, 13 predicted proteins | sample LL1503_MetaG_FD_177994 | JGI IMG/M metagenome (GOLD analysis project Ga0214919, IMG submission 177994) | Freshwater microbial communities from Lake Lanier, Atlanta, Georgia, United States - LL-1503 | ecosystem: Environmental > Aquatic > Freshwater > Lake | place: USA: Georgia | collected... | reverse complement strand
GCTTAGCGGATTAGGAGCGAAGGAGGGCAAGGAGATCTAAAAACCATGAGCAATAATACCCAATCCCCCACCACCGCGCCCGCCTCAACCCCAGGATTCACTCCTAAGCGTTTTAAGGGAATCGATTACGTCCAGCGCCCCCAATCCTACTGGGAAGACTCCTCGGTCCTTCACGCCACCCTTCGTAATGTGAAAGGTGAAAACCGTCGTCGCCTCATTCGCGACTTCCACTCCCTCAACCAGCTCGATCAGGTCGAACCCGGCCTATCGAAAGACACCCTCACCACGCCCGAACGCCAATCCTTGGGTCGGATCCACCCCAGCTTTCTTGGCGGGGAATATCTGCCCGACTACCAGGCCGCTGAGACTGAAATCGCCCGCATCGTACTCGACTCCACCCTGCGCGACGTCATCAGCCTTCGTGCCCGGCGAACCAAGACGGGACTCCTGCGCTACTCCATAGTCGACGAGTACGAAGGCGTCTTCTATTTCCCTAAGCTCCCATCCCGTGATTCCCTCACCTTGGGCCAGATTGTCGATTGGATCGACCAGGTCGGACTATCCGATGGCCCCAACCTTGGGATCGGCCTAGGCCTCATCTACACCGTGGGCAACTTCACCGAAGGTGAAGACATCAACAAACTAGAAAACTTCACCACCGTTGAGTCCGAGCTCTATCCCCAACTAGCCCAGCACTACGAGCGCCTCTCCTCCGAATGGGCCACCGCAACATTCCTCGAATCCAAAGAGGGCGAGGATCGGGACGAGATCATCCGCTGCCTCATCAAAATAGAGTGGGCCGATAACGAGACCGATGCCGATACCTTCCTCAAACACCACGGATTATAAACCAAAAGGAGTCAAAACCATGAACAACCAAACTAGACTTAACCGCCTCCCGCAACAGCAGGGGAAAATTCAACATCCACGCGAAAGCGTGTCCCGCGAATGCGGGGAAAAATCAAAAATCACTCACCCTAAATTCCACATTCTCGTGCTTTGCGGAATTAGCGCTTTCTGCGTGAGTATTCTGCCAACCCCCGCTCATGCCGACGACACCCTATTCGACAACTACGGGAGCTACGTGAACATCGAGCACCAGGAAGGGCTAGATACAGATCGGGTCCTGATCATTAATCACGGCCGCGTCTTTTTTGGAGATGTGGAGGAGAACGGCTACTTCAACGCCTACGGCATCAACGGATCGGTCTGGGGTAGCCAAACCGGTGCCGGCCAAGTCATCATCCTTCAAAATCCAGTGGATGGGGAATGAAAACAACACTGAACATTAGCCGAAAACCTTAACCTAACCTTAATCCAACACCTTATGCCCGCGTTTGCGCTTTGTAGCCGCCCCAAGCAGCGGTGGGGCTCCGTCCTAAGGATTATCCATCCCCTTGACTAGCATGCGGGACATTTCTCGGGATCGTTTGGTCTTTGACCAGATGTCAGACACGTTTGAGCAGATCAGCAACAACGCAGGCAATTTTTCGGGCAAGCAAAGGCGGAACCGCGTTCCCCACTTGTTTGTACTGTTCGGTTCGCGGCCCCTCAAATCTGTAGTTATCCGGGAAAGTTTGTAACCGGGCCGCTTCACGAACAGTCAGACTCCGGGCCTGCGCGGGATCGGGATGTATATAGTAGTGCCCATCCTTAGAAATATGGGAGGTAATAGTGCTCGAAGGACGTTTTTCCAATTGAACCTTGAACCGATCCGCAAAGGGCACTTCCTCGTCATCGATGTTTTTATGCAGGGGCTTCAGCTTTTTCGGAAAGTCACTGAGTTTCGGACTCCTCTCATGGATCTTCGCAAATGAGGCGGCAAATGAGTAACGTTTAATATCCTCCTCGAGATGCGACCTAGATTGATGGTTCGGAATTCCTCCAAGGGTCTTATCACCGAGAAAACTTAATGTAGCTCCTTTGGATTCTACGAATTCTGACCCGCCACTTTGCGGCGTTTTCAGATCACAACTTCTTCCAGAAAGCTTAACGCCATAGTTTCGTGCCTTTTCCCATTTTGAAAGCGAGTCACTTGTTGAAAGCCGGCTTCTCAATGGAGGAATTCCAGCCAAAGCCTCCGCAACGTCAATCGTTGGATCCTTGGCCCTAAGGGTCTTGGGTGAAATACTTAGGTCTTTTCGAACTCCTAGGATGAACACACGGTGCCTTTTTTGAGGGACACCATGCTCCTCTGCCCGCACTAAAAAGGCATCGCTAACCCAACTTCCAGCCAAGTCTTTTGAAGGCTGTCCGCTAAGTGCATGCAGTTCGTAACCTGCTTTGGATAGATCCTCACAAATCCGATGAAAGATACTTGAGCCCTTATGGGTTGCGGAAAGAATACCTTTAACATTCTCCATAATAAATACGGGAGGCTGGAAATGCTTTAAAATATCGAGGTACTCTTCATAAAGAGTGTGTCGATGATCACTCTCGAACTTCTTACGGGTCTCGTTTGTACGACGCGCCCTCCCCACCAACGAATAAGCCTGACAAGGCGGCCCCCCGACAAGAACCCACTTCTGAGCGGTTTTTATCTTTTCAGAAATCATGCTGCGCGTTGATTTTCGGTTTTGAACAGACATTTCATGCTGACGAGCTGCGTCTTCAGCGGCATCCCATTCATTGTGATATTTTTTGATTATTTCCCTGAATATTTGCTCTTTCGGCCGCCGGTAGTATTCGTATAGCTCCGGCAATGATCCTCGGGGAAGATTCCTGTGGAAAGCTCTAAGCCTCAGTGTCTTGCAGGCACATGGATCCTTTTCGATCGAAAGGTGTATTTTAAAAGAATTATATTTGGAATCAGAAAAGCTCTCAAATCCTTCTCCAAGTCCACCCGGTCCCGCAAACAGATCGATCACAGGAAACGGATTCATAGCGTCATCATGCCAGGACGCTACCAAATCGTCGAACAAAAGAGCAACATGCCTAGTTTAAATGCTGTTAATTTCATGTTTTCGTAGGAATATTGATTCTTCCCCTTGAATGACAATGCCTTCAAATCGCCCTTTCTCATCTAAATTGTATCCCGAGTTAAACTCGCTCGCGGAGGAAGGCCTCCAACAAAACAATATTGAGATTTTAAAAGAATTAGCGTACGAACTGGAGTTCCGAAAAAAACCAAACAGCAAGTTATTATTAAGGAGAATTAAGTTCTTTTTAGATAAACCGACTGTTGAGCATCAGGTTAAGCCAAAGCCAGTTGCCTGCGGACCCGTTCATTTTGATATCGATCAATTAGAAATTATTCAAAGTCCTGCAAGTTCCCGGCTTCTCGTTGAGGCGGGGCCAGGAACGGGAAAAACAGAGGTTTTAGTAGGAAGGGTCACACACCTCATCACAGAAAAGAGCATTCCTGCGAGCTCCATTCTTTTGATGAGCTTTACAAGATCAGCAGTAACGGAAATGAAATCCCGCATTTCAAATCGCTGCAATGGCAAGGATGTAGCTTTCTTGAATGCCATGACAATGGATTCACTCATGTTCAGAATCGGCAAGGACCTTGGACATGATGCACAATCTCTTTTTGAATCTTTTGACGGGAATGTTCAAACAGCTCTTAATGCACTCAGGACAGGAAATCCTCATGTCTCCCAATTTTTTTCGATATTGAGACATGTCATCATTGATGAGGCACAGGATGTTCTTGGTGTAAGAGCTGATTTTATTTGCGCACTTATCGGGTTGCTTGGCCACGACTGCGGGATGACTGTTGCTGGAGACCCACTACAATCTATTTACGGATTCACGATCGAGGATGATGAGCTCAAGGAGGACGACGCTGTACCCCCACCTACCCGTTTATGGTCTGCACTTTTAAGTTCCGACATATCTTTCGAAAAAAAAAGACTCAAAGTCATCTACCGCGTTGGCACAGAGAGCCTTAAATCCCATTTTGAAAAGATTCGTCCTTTGGTTCCGGAGAATGGAAAAGCTGATAAAGCCACTTATGCGTCTTTAAAAAAAGCCATTGAGGAGGGCAAACCACCGGTTGCTGAGCAAGACTTGGCGGGCCAAGCAACACTTTTCGGGAATATGGTACACCCTAACGACATGGTGCTTTTTCGTTTTAAATATCAGAGTCTTCTTTCTGCACACAAAACGGAACGGGTCTGCCGGTTGAGATTTTCGGAATACCCACCAGTGGTTTTCCCATGGCTTGCCTGGCTATTTCATGACCGCGATATCACTAAAGATGCTATTATTTCCAAATCAGATTTTGATATCTTATGGGCTGAAAGAATTGAAAGGCTCGAGGATAAATATTTCTTCTTGAGTTGCGGTTACAACGAGACAACTGGTTGGGCCTTGCTTGAAACACTTTCTCCGGCTCGTGATGGTCATGTGGATCTTGTTAAAATCCGTACTTTGGCTTCCCGAACCAAACCTCCACTTGAATTGACTGTGCCGGATTTCGGTATCGACGGACCGATTTTCAGCACCATTCACTCAGCCAAAGGACGTGAATCCTCCGGAGTACATCTTTTTCTCCCCGATCACGACGATCCTTACTATGAAGAACGCGCCGGAACCCCGGAAGAGCAGATCGCCGAAGAATGCAGAGTTTTATATGTCGGAGCGACAAGACACAGGGAACGTTTTCATCTTGGGAATACGAGGTTTAATTTCCGGGAAGTTTCTCGACGTCTGAAATCTTTTAGAAGTGGCCGGAAGACAATGACCGCTGGCCGATATCGGAGTACTTCCTGTTTTCGAATGCAAATTGGATTATTCAACGATTTTCAAACCCATGATATCGTCAGCAGGGAAAGACTTGGTATTGAAACAGCAGAGGAACTACAAATGGCATTGGTTGAATGGGCGGGAGAAATCAAATCGACAGGAAATCTACTTAAGGTTTCCCTAGAAAAAGCCAGAAATAATGACAATGACATTTACCACGCCACCCTGAATGACAAGGCCTTGATGCGAACAACGTCTTTGTTTTCCGAGGAACTTCGTGCTGTCGTAAGGAAAGTCGGGCAAAATATCAAGCGTGAGACCTTTCCTCCTGAAACGCTCGAGCCTTGCTACTTTTTTGGACTTAGGACAGTTTCTGTGCCCATGGACTCAGCTGAATTAGGCCTTCTTAGCAAACCCTTCTCTAAGAGTGGCTTCTACCTCGCCCCACTTCTCTCAGGCTATCCTCGCCTCAAAGTCGGGGTAAAAGAATGAACTCTCGCGACATTCTTCTAAAAAGACTCGAAGAGGATCTGGTCGGCCCACTAGATCCAGCTGAGGTAATCGAATCAAATCCTTCTGACCGTTATCTGACCGGCATTCTTTTTCCCAGAGGCACCCGCATTTCTCCGGAAGATGACGACAATGGAACCGCCGTCTCAATGGACAAAATGGAACCATCATCCGAACAATCCAACCAGCACCATTCAGGCGGAGCCGGGAGGCCCACCTCGATGGGCCTATCCTTTGAAACCTTGGTTTCCGACGAGGCACAACCAGGCGAACTGTTGGTAAAGACAACAGGTGCTCGATATCGGAAAAACCCCCAACAGAGGTGGGAGAGATTTCCAATCTCCGTGAATATCAAAATCCCTTTGATTATACAGTCCCCCATCGAGCAAACCATCCCCTTGGCTCATGTTCAACCCGGTAACACTGACTTAGACGGGCTTGAATTCTATATGCGCAAGTTGCAAACCCCCCAAGGTAACTTAGCGATAAATCTAGTTCTACGAAATCAATCAATGCTCAAAGTTCGTGATGATGTGAAAAACACAGAGAATGCCCTTTTCCAAGCATCCTTCTGCGTTTCTGGGGGGCTCAACGCAAGGATTGTTTCCCGTCGATCCATGAGTTCTGGGGAATCCGAGGACGACCAAACAGCAGCCCTGATTTATCGGAATAATCCTGAATATGCTTCAGGCCAGACTTGCTCAGCTGCATGGGATACTAATGACGACACCCCTTCTCTAATCTCAGTGCGAACCGAATGGCTTCCCCGAAAGATTACACCCTCAATTTCTCCCTCCGGCGACTCGGCTTTCGATGAAGCCAGAAAGGGTGGGGGGCTTGATGTTTTCAGGTTAGGATCGTGCGATGAGAAAGAACTGAACAAACTGCTGCTTGCATTTTGTGGCTGCTACGAATCTTGGATTCAAAAGACTGAGCCGAAAATAAAAGGACTACCTGTTGAACTTGTTTCCACGGCTAACCGCCATAAATCACAGTGGCAGGAGACTTTAAGGAGAATGCGATCAGGCGTGACACTACTTTCTTCGGACTCGAAAGCACGCACATCGTTTCAGGCAGCTCAACGGGCTATGCTTTTGCAGTCTTCTTGGGGCGGCGAAGAGAACGAAAAGAAGCCGGTAAAAATGGAGTGGCGCCCCTTTCAGCTTGCCTTCCAACTAATCGTCATCCCGGGATTGGCAAAAAAGGATTCTCCGGAACGCTCTCTACTTGATCTCCTTTGGTTTCCGACCGGAGGAGGCAAAACGGAGGCCTACCTCGCCCTGATTGCCTTCCTACTGTTTTGCCGGCGACTACATTATGGCGAAGAGATTGGATCAGGGGTTGCCGTCATCATGCGTTACACCCTTCGCGTCCTTACAACTCAACAATTTGAAAGGGCCGCCCGCATGATTTGTGCCTGCGAGGTGATCCGTACAAATGATTTTCCCGAATTAAAAAAGAATTTTTCCGTAGGCCTTTGGATTGGGAAGGATTCGACTCCGAATTCGGTAAACGATGCACACAGAAACGAAAGGGCCGCCATGGTCCTCAGAGAATGTCCAGCTTGCGGTGAACCCTTGGTGCCAACCCAAGAGCACAATGCTTTTTCAATCAAATGCATTGAAGAAGGCTGTGTCTTAAAGGGGCGAATTCCTGTCTGGACGGTTGACGAGGATATATATCGTGAAAAGCCTTCGCTCGTAATTGCAACCATCGACAAGTTTGCCCAAATTCCGAGAACTCCGAATATTCGCAACCTTTTTGGTCTTGGGCTACCCCATCAATCTCCAGATCTCATCATTCAGGACGAGCTTCATTTGATTAGCGGCCCCCTAGGAACCACTGCCGGTCTTTACGAATTCGCCGTCGATCTTTTTTGCAGCAAAGCGGATATCCGCCCAAAGGTAATCGGTAGCACCGCAACGATCCGGAATGCAGAGGAACAGTGTAATGGACTTTTTCACCGTAAGGTATTCCAGTTCCCGGCTCCGGGCCTTGACTCTGAAAACTCGGGTTTCTCAGTGGCTATCCCATTGGATAAAAAGGATGGGAGACTTTATGTGGGCTTATCGACCGTAGGACGGTCAGCGAAGTTCACGCTCCAATCCGCCACCGCCTCACTTTTGCAGGCGAACCAAGGGCTCTCCCCTATCGAAAGAGACCACTACTACTCACTGGTGGCATACTTTAACGCCATGCGCGAACTTGGCGGGGCACAGGTCATGATGGTGGACGACGTACCCAAGGCCATGTCGATTTTTACCAATGACCGGCCCGGCGAAATGGATAGGCCTTCATTAGACATTCAGGAAATGACCAGCCGCCTTCAGCAGCATGAGATTCCGAAGCTGCTTGCCGCTTTGAAAAAGCCTGCCGGCAAAGGTTCGGTCGATATCCTGCTTTGCACAAACATGATTAGTGTCGGGGTGGATATTCAACGACTTTCCCTAATGGTGATAAACGGGCAACCTAAAGCCACTGCCGAATATATCCAGGCGAGCAGCCGTGTGGGCCGTAGCGATGTGCCCGGCTTTGTTTTGACGATCTACAACAACGCGAAGCCAAGGGATCGATCCGTTTATGAATCCTTTTTTGCATTCCATGCCTGTTTGTATCGGGGAGTGGAACCCACCAGTGTAACCCCCTTTGCCCCACGCGCCCGGGACAAAGCTCTTAAACCGGTTTGGGTTGCCACCATACGGAACCTTCTTGCCGGCATGGATGCCAACCCGATGTTCGCGACAGCACGAAGACACTCGCAGGAGGTCGATAAACTAATCGAAGTTTTCAGGAAAAGAGCGGAGGACATCGACTACGAGGAATCCGTCTCAGCGGTGAACGACGTCAAAGCAGCTTTAGATGAATGGAGCCAATGGACGGCCGTTCGGGACTATTGGAAAGATTCATCCAACCAAAGCTTGTTGAAATCCGCGGAGTATTTGGCTGCACGAAGAGCTGCGGGCCTTCAGACCGGACACACTTGGAGCGCCCCCAATTCAATGCGTGACGTAGAACCTTCTGTGGATTTTTTCCTGAAAGATTAAAATGGCGACTGTAGGAAAAATCCGCAGATCCGGCTGCATCCATACTTTTGGAATCGGATCGATCATTGATTTCCGATCCCAAGACAGTTTCGGGGCTGCTCTTTCCGGAATCGCCATGGGACTGGAGGCCTGGGAAGAGGGCCGGGCTGGTGGCAAACAGATCATTCACGAGCCACGGTTAGAGAAGCTTCTTGCCAAGACCTGCTTTTATCTCCCGCCTGTACCCGAGGAGACAGGACACGGCCAACCACCAAATCCGTCTACCGGACTATGGGCAAAACGATTCCCCAACATGTTGCAATGTCCATCCTGTGGAATCCTTCGTGCCTCTGACTATTGGAGTCCTCCTGAAATAGGAGACCCACTTCGGTTATGCACCCAATGTTCTCGGCCAGGAAAAAACGTTTTTGCCGCCCCTGTCCGTTTTGTCGTCGCATGTGAAGCCGGTCACATCGAAGAGTTTCCGTGGGCGGCTTGGCTGGGATGCAAGTGCACGCCTCCTTCCATGCGGATTGACCAAAGCAAAACACGCGCCGGACTGGCTGGCTTAATATTGGAATGCATAGATTGTAGGACCAAGAATTCTATGGAAGGAGTTTTCTCTGAGCACGCACTGTTAAATCTCGGCTTCCGCTGCTCAGGATTACGTCCTTGGCTCAACGGCGCATCAAGAGAGGAATGTGATAAAACGCCACGGGCACTCCAGCGCGGCGCCTCCAATGTCCACTTTCCTGTTTCTGTATCAGCCCTTTCAATTCCTCCTTACACAAACCCCGTCGAGATTCTCCTCGCCGACTCTCTCGATCTATTCCGAGATTCCACAACAAGGGAACCTCTCTCCGATGAAAACATCCTGACGATTCTAAAAGGATTGGTTCTAAGCACCCTCAAAGGCCTGAATTTGACAGCGGAGAATCTCCTTGTTCACATCAAAAAGATCCTTCATCCCCTTACCGCGGACCTGAAAGATATCAGACCCGAGGAGTACAAGAGCCTTTCCGCCAAAAGCTCCCCACAGGATAAAAGCTCCCAGTTCGAGCTTCGTACCGAAGACATTTCACGCAGTTACTTGGCGAAGTATTTTAAAAGAATCAACCGGGTAGTTCGCTTGCGAGAAGTACGCGTCATGACAGCTTTTACACGTATCTTTCCGCCCAACGGCCAGTACGACACTAATATCGAAAACAAGGCCCCTCTTTCATTACAGGAAAAGAGTTGGCTGCCCGGAATCGAAATCCTCGGAGAAGGAATATTTCTGGATTTTGAAAGCGAAGCCATTAGAGCATGGAAATCCCGCAGCGGTAAGTGGCTGGAAAAGCGCGTCGACGAGGTATCCATGGCTTTCCGACAGAGCTGGCAAAAAAGACATCCTAACAATCCCGACCCCGGCCGCACTATCGACGCCGGCTTCCTACTTGCACATGCGACTGCACATGCCTTGATCCGGGAACTGACGTTCGAGTGTGGCTACTCGACCGCATCCCTTCGCGAACGGCTGTATTCGGACCCTGAGGAAGGTTGGGCTGGGCTGCTGATTTACACCGGCACCAACGACTCAGATGGCACGCTGGGCGGCTTGGAACGGATGGGGAAAAAGCCTGAGTTGGAACGAATTCTTAAAAAGGCAGTAGAGCGAGCCGGTTGGTGCGCCAACGACCCTTTGTGCGCCCACGGAGATGCCCAACTTGAGGAGGACCTTAATCCTGCAGCGTGCCATGCATGCATGCTTTTGCCAGAAACCTCGTGCGAAGAGTTCAATATGATGCTGGACCGTTGCCTTCTTGTTGGAGACCCGGCCGATTCCAGTAAGGGGTTTTTCCATGAGCTTCTTTCCGCCAAATGAGACTGGACCCCACCCTCGTTGCCTACTTTGAGCGCCTTCAACGTGGGAACGACGATCAGACCTTAAAAAGCCGAATCCTTCGGGGATTGCCAAGCACCGGCCCCGATCAGGAAAAGGTTTTAAACCTCGTTATTGAGGGCATGCAGCGCCTGAAAGATTCAATGGGTGATAACCACCCCAATGCTAGGCATGTGCTAACCACCCCTGAGGGATTGCCCATGGGACAACGTCTCACTAAGTCGATCCTTCATGAAATTGTAGGTTCGGCTGAGAAGAGTATCTGTATCGCCGGTTTTGCGATTACCGGGCAATCCGGGCTAATAAATTCCATAGCAGAAAGAATGCGGGAAAGATCTTTACTAAAAACACGTTTCCTTTGCTCTAATTGGACTAAGGACGATGGCCAAGATGGAACCGAATCAATCCGACAGGCTTGGCCCAAGGATGTGAGAAAACCAGACGTCTACCGCCAGACGAAAGATTTTTCGGGTTCCATCATGCACATCAAAACTTTGATTTCGGATGACACTAGGATGATTATTGGTTCAGCCAACTTCACCAAGGCCGGCTTAAACAAGAATCTTGAGTTAGGCATCCTGCTTGAAGGTCCATTCGTAGCGAAAGTTTCAAGCACCTTAGCCGACCTAGCCAACTCACCTTTTTTCGAAAGGATTCGCCTAGCCTAAGTCTTGAACACAGTCATCGCCTCATCAACAAGGTGACTGATCTAATTCACCGTTGTTCTGTGGGCTTTTCGGCTTCTAGAAGGACCTTGGACATACTTACGGACACTTTATTTTTGTACTGATGCTCGGATTTTCTAACCAAAGAAAGTCCATATTTAACTTCTTCTACGAATCAAATGGCCGTCGGATTCGAGACGGTCTTCACGCAAGAGGCCGTTAATGAGGGAGCGGACGGTGTCTTGAATCTTCTCCCCTGCTCTACGGAGGCCCATAAATCGTGTGAAGGCTCGAACCGCTTCCTCCCTTTCAACCCAAAGTCTTCCGATCGATGCAAGAAACTGATCCTTCAGAAATTCCCGTTCGTATCCTTCGATCGTCTTGCAGAGGATTTTTAGTGTTCCACGTTCGTTTTCCGGGATTCCTCTTTTGACAGCAGTCCGGATATCGGAATCGAGTATTTCTTCAATCTTCGAACCAACACGATCATAACCCAGTTCCTTGGCGATTTTCTCAATCGTCAAGCTGCAGAGGGAGTACACCAGCTCATCGATCTCCTGATCTACCGCGCTGGTGTCCATCATCGGCGAGCATCTAATCAGCAAGGGGTGCATTCCAGAATTGTGGCCCGCTGATTGCACGCGTGTCATCTCGGCAGATGTGTCTTGCAGCGGCAGTAAGAGAATTAAAATTTAGTTCGTTGACCTTGAACCGAAAGTCTTTTCCATCTCTGATGACTAGCAAACGATGCGTGCGTCCGTAGAATTCCCTCTCAAGAACCATGCCGTCCCGAAGGGCATATAACTTTTTATTCTTTGCCTTATTCTTTTGCTTTTTTTCCATAAGAATGCCCCTAACGCTTGGCACGCCCCGTTGATTTAGCGGACGCTTCCGCAGCTTTTATATCCTTAGTTGTTACATCATAAAGCGTGTAAACGAGACGGTCGATATCTATCGCCAGTGCATTCACCTTTTCTTGTGCGCACTGGTTGTCAAGATAATCGCCATCCTTAGCGATTACTATAATCTGTTTAACCAGCTTAGCGAACGGCCCCTGCTGATCCAGAGCGATGTTTTTAATGGGTAGTCCCTTCAATTTCGAGAGTTTGACCTGTGGAAATACCCGTCCCATCTCCTGAACGATGTTGATGTAGAGGTGCCTGAGATACGTCGAGTTCAGCAACGCGAGGAGATAGTAGAGATCAATCTTTTTAACGTAATGTGATTTTAGCACGCCAGCCTGAAGCGTATTTCCAAACCACACGCCCTCACCTAGGAATGCTCCGACGAAATATGAACTGGTCTGCCGCCACACAATCTTAGCTGGGAGATCAAAAACGTCTTTGTTAAAATAGACGATCTCGTTTGCCCGGAGAAGAGAACGGTAATTATGGCGGAAATATTGATCCTTGCTGAAATCAATTCGCCAACCGCTACGGTTTAGCTCGCTGCCGGTAATGTAGTGCACGTCGTTCGGATGCTGCTTCCTGCCTGTGTAGAAGAGTCGCTCCCAAAGGTCATTACCCCCCTTCTTTGCGAGTCCGACATTAGTACGCTGATACTTGATGCCACAGTCCTTCAGGTCCATTATTTCAGCCAGCTCGACTTCGTTGGATTTCTTCGTTCGCAGCTTGTCTGTAAAAACGAAATCTGGGGCGCCCTGAAATGTTGCTTGCTTGGCCGCAACCGGGGCCACAGCTCGCAAGTCTCCAGCGAATTTGCTGTTCTTAGCGACGTTTCTCATCTTCACCGAAGAGGTAGTCTTAGCTCCATGTCGAGCGATTATAACGCAGGTAGGGACAACTACCGTCTCGAATACTTCTTCTCCTAGGTTGACCACTTCCACTAACGAGTGTTTAAGCAAAAACTGGCGTACGTCCTTGTAGCGAGGCTGGAGAAGCAAGGTGTTTGGGACGATGTAACAAAGGGTGCCTCCTTTGGTAGTGAGCTTCGCCAATCCAAGTTCAATAAATACTTTATAGATATCCTTGTATTCCTTTGTTGTCTCTGGATAAAGGCGAGCCAGCAACGCTAGTTGTGAGTCGATGTTTGCTCCATAGGGAGGATTAGCGATGCAGATATCAAAGCCGCGTTTGCTGTGGAACACCTCTGAGAAGTAAATCTCAAAATCGAATAATTCCCTCCCGTTAGTCAGTTCGTGAATCAAACCTTCAATTCGGCATTTGTATTCCACTTTTTTTGTTCGGTTCGATTCATCAAAGAATTTCGGCTTCAGTGCTTCGAGTTTTTTGAACTGCTCATTGTTAAACAGATCCTTCTCGACGCCAAATAGGGAGTTTCCGATTACGATTTTGTAGTCAAGATTCGGCAGCGGCTTGATTTGCTTCAGGTCCTCCTCATCCACGACGAGCGAAAGCCAAAGACGAAGCTTGGCAATTTCGACTGCACCCGGGTCAATGTCGACACCGTAAAGGCAATTCTGAATGGCATGGCGCTTGAAGTGATAGGGCGTACGGTCGTGAACGTCATTGAAGTAGGGCGTGAGGGCGGAGCGGGCACGAACAATCTCAGTCATCATTCCTACCGGAAACGCGCCTGAACCAACAGCGGGGTCGCAGACGGAGATGCCGGAAAGCTTTTCGTCAATGATTTTGGCATGCTCTTTGATCTGCTTGGGCATTGCGCGGCCCACATATCGTGCGTCCACAGCTTCGTAGTGGGAAATCTGGTCACCAATATAAACGAAGATCTCAAGATCGCTGCGTGGTACACTTTCCTGCGGCGTATTGATGCTGCTATCGAGGTAGCTGATGAGGCTTTCTTGGCACATATAGTGGACGATCTCGCGCGGCGTGTAGAACGAGCCAAGACCCTTACGGCGGTTGTCCTCAATCAGATTTTCAAAAACCTTACCAAGCATTTCAGGATCAATGGCGACCTCCTTTTCCAGCGGCTCGGCCTCGTTGACAGTGAAATTGTGGCGGTCGAACACGTCGAGAACGCCCGTACCGATATCGCCGTCGTTGTTGCACTCAGTATTGGTGAAGAACTTATTCGGTAGGGTGATGTCAGTCTTGCGCCAATCATAATCACCCAGTGGCTCAAACAATCCGCCGTTCAGGAACGGTATTCGGCACTTAAACGTCTTGCACCAAGCCTCGTGGCCGCGGTCGGTGGCGAGCGTGTCGTAGAAGAGCGGTTCGAGGATGTCGTTGAAGAAGTTTTTGTATGCACCGTATTCGCCATCAGCGAGGCGACGGAGAAAGTCGCGCGGGCCTGTGCCCCAGTCCTTGCCTTTATCAACGCCAAGCCAGCCCTTCTTTTGCATGAAATAGAGAAACACGATCTGGCCCATGAGCTTCTTGGCGAAGTCCACGGTGCTGACGTTGTTTTTTTTGAACTCGTTGTGAATGGTCTTGTCCTTTGCGGCGAGATTCTGTAACGCGGCATCTATAGCGTCAAAGAGTGCAGCGTATTGATTGAAGAATTCCTTGGTGACAGCATCGACGCTGAAGGCTTCTTCTAGCTGTGCCAACGTGGGGTAGTTCTCGGTATCCTGGAGCAGCGCGAGAAAGCGGGTCTGCGCTGTGTGGCAACTCTCGCCCTCGCCTACGATGTAGGAGTAACGGCGAGCGGGTGTCAAACGGGTCTCGACACCAACCTTGCCGGACTCGGTTTCGACGGCGGCATACTCCATTTTCACGTAAGAAAACCGCCATTGCTGGTCGTTGGGTGAGACGAACGCGACAAGGGCGGCGTCTTTTTCGTCGCGAGTCTTGAGTTGGTCCGCAACGAAGTTACGGATGGCGGTACGGGCGCGTTCCAGTTTTGATTCGTTGGTCAGGTGGACAACTAGCACGTCGAGCTTTTCGTCATCAGCCGTCGTGTAGGTGCCAAGGCGTTCGAACCTGGCGACGTGAGGTTTGAAGGCATCTTTAATGTAGGTGGTGTTTCCAGCATAAGCCTTGGACTCGTCGAACTTATTGAGCAAGTTGCGGCTGAATTCGAGGAACTTTTCGCGATTGAACGCCTTCGGGAAGGTTTCGGCGACGCGAGCGCGGGCTTGTTGGGGGTTCATAGTTGTTGGACCAGATAGGACGAGAGAACAACTTCACGCGAAGCAAGCGCATGAATCGCGTGAGAGGCTGGACTTGTCTGAAACAGTTCGCGCTTGATGTCGTGGCGCAGAATCGCCAAGACTTTGAGGGGCTGAATTTCTTCCTTCAATTTTGCGGCGAGTTCCTTAGCGGTGCGCTTAGGCAGCGAGCCCTCCTCCACCAGCCGGATGACCTTACCGATAAATTCCTCATCGTCTTCGGTGAACTGCTGGCAACGGCGAATCTCTTTTGGTTTGAGCCTCTTCAAAATATAGGCGGCATTGCGGTCTCCACGATGCGTTGACTCGGCTTGTTCTGCTTCGGCGGTGGTCGCGGTCACAAAGGCGGCCTTGTTCTTGTCGAGCAGCTCGTAGAACTCGCGCGGGATGGATTGGCAGTCTTCTTTGGTGTCGGCTGGTTTCAAGATTTTCGCGACGGACATAAAATCGAGTTCGAAATTAGGCTGTTTTCCGGAAGCGCAGAGAAAAAACTTATCGAGCTTGCCTTGGCGGAAGTAGGAGAGCAGCGCAGGAAAGTTTTGGACGGCGGGATCAGAAGACAAGACGCGGGTGGAACGCGCTTTCTTAGGCAGGCGTTTGATGCGCTCGAAAAGGTCGGGCTGCTTGTCGCGAACAGTGCGAATTTCAGTAAGAAACTTGAGTTCGGTTTCCTCGTTCTCGTCTTCGCCAGTGATGGTCTTCTTGGAATTCCATCGGGTAAACAGGTCGTGCGAGGCAATTTCCTCACCCTCGGTGAGCAGGCGGGCATCCGCGCCAAGCATATGAATGAAGGCTTGGATTTTCACCTCGGCAGCTTCCTTGAGCTTAATGAGGTCATTGCCTTCGTCGGTCGGAAAAAAGTTGTATGTGAAAATCTTGTCGAACTTGGTGTCCACACGGTTGACACGGCCAACGCGCTGAATGAGCCGCGTAGGATTCCACGGGATGTCGTAATTTATGACGACGTTGGAGCGATGCAGGTTGACGCCTTCAGCGAGAACTTCAGTCGCAATCAAAATGCGGTAGTCGTCTTTCGGTACGTACGCTTTGGCGTCAAAGTTGGAAGTGACATCTTCGCGGACACTGTGAAGCGATCCGCCGGTAAAAAGCAGGGTTTTCGGTTCAACTTCTTCGCGGATTTTCGCAGCGACATAATCAGCGGTTTCCTTGGACTCGGTGAAGATGATGAGCTTACCAGTTTTGAGCAGCGGAGTTTTCTTGAGGATGCCCCGGAACGATTCCCATTTGGGATCGCGAGTGACTTTTTTCCAATGGTTGCGGATGGCTTTCAGCGCTATTAAATCGTTTTCGAGATCGGTGATGAAGGTCGGCAGAAAGTCTTTGGCAGCCAATTTCTCGGCTTTGTCTTCCTCCAACAGCCGGTCAATCCCTTCCTGATCGTCGGATTCGAGTAGCTCGAACACCTTTCCGATGTGCTTCTTGCTGATAAAAACGTGGCCCTTCTGAAACTCCGCAATGACGCGCTCATAGGTGCGTATGAACCGCTCGAGCGTCAAGAGGAATGCGGTGAAACTGCTCTCAAGGCGTTTTACTGTTAGGATTTTCATGAATTTGGCAAGATTACGCTGGCTCTGGATTCCCTGCTCATCGCGTTCTCCCGTGTAGTAGGCCAGCGGCGTGTAGCGGGCGTATTTGAAGTCGTGCGTTAGCGAACGGATGGTTTCCCCGAAGACTTCGGCCTCGGTCTGGTTAAACTTGTAGAAGAGCGGTTCAGGGTTGGCAACTTCGGGGAACTTCAAGCCCTGCTGCTTCAAGTCTTCGCCATAATATTTTTCAATCTCGGTACGGGTGCGGCGGATCATCAGGAACTTGAGGATTTTCTCGCGGGTCTGCTTGGCGCTCTCCCGCACAATCTTGAAATACTGTTCGCGGTCTTGCTGGCGATCCAAGCCATTCAATTGCTGCTGCATTTTCCCGAAGAACGCCTCAAGGTTGCGGATATTGGGAATGGTGCTGTTCTTTCCGGGCTGGAACAATTTTATCTGGCTCAAAATGTCGAATGGAGAATTGTTCAAGGGCGTAGCGGAAACCAAAACGACGCGCTTGCCCCGGCAAATCTGCGCGAGCATTTCGTAGCTCTGCGTGTCCTCGGTGCGGAAGCGGTGCGATTCATCAATGAAGACGGTGGTGAATTTCTGGAGGTCGCGGTCGAGCAGAGAGTCCAGTTTGCCGAGGGACTCACACAGAAAGCCGCGCACGCCGAACTCGCGGAAGACATTCGGCCAGGAGCCGGAGTTATGTTCGTCGAGGAGGTGCGGCGGGGCGATCACGAGGCAAGGCTCGTCGAGGTGTTTAGCGAGCAGCGCAGACATATAAGTTTTGCCCAGGCCGACAACGTCGGACAGAAACGCACCGCCATATTCATCTAGAACCTTACGGGCATTCAGCACGGCCTCTTCCTGATATTTCAGTTTCATAAAACCAGCAGGCAGAAACATGTCCTCGATCTGATCGGGCGAATTAAGTTCGCCCCGAAAATACTCGTAGAGAAGTTTGAGATAGAGTTCATATGGCGTGAACTGCGCGAACGGCGATTTAACCTCAATGGTGGTTATGTAATCCTTCGTCACGTCCACAGATTTAGCCCAAAGCTCATTGAACTTCTGTAGGGCGAAGTCGTAATCGGAGCGGTTTTTTAGCTCGACGTTTAGCTCCAAATTGTCCTGCAAACCCGCCTCAGTGAAATTGCTAGATCCCGTAATTACGCGGCCTTTGTCCCGGTCGCCATCGTGGAACGTCATAATGTAGAGCTTGGCGTGAACGCGCTCAGATGGATACGCGCGGACTTCCAGTTTGCCGGACCTGATCCATTCCACAAATTTGCAGACGCCGTTTTCAATTTGGGCGCTGTCCCCAGATTTCTGAAACTCGGCCAGAATTTCGCCGGGCACGCGCTCCCTAACTTGGGCATGGGATTCCAAAACAAACTCCGGCTTTATTTGAGCGGTCTGAATCAAATTGTAAGTTGCCCCGTCGGTTTTGATTCCCACCAGAATACGGATTTTTTCTGTCGTGTTCAGCGCAGGATGAAGCCGGTGAAAGCCGCTTATGAAAAAGTAGCCAACGAGACAGTCGAATAAACGCGTGTCGTTTCCTAGTAAGACACCAAAGCGGTCAGCAAGACTTTGACCATCCTCGTTCGTGATGAACGTCAGGTCAGCACTCATGGGCCGCAGATTCTTCCTTTGACATAAATTTCTTCATAATTGAGTATCTTAATGCTCGGCCTCTCAAGAGTGACAACAACCAAGTGATGTTTAATCGCATATACCTCAATCATTGAGACAGTTTAAGCGATCATATCGCAACTTTATCATTTCCGCGTTCCACATTCTCACCACCCTAATCCCACCTCCAGCGCGGTGCTGGCACTCTCTAGGGTGGCGTCCTCATCGTTAATTGCCATAGGGCGCTTCACTGCAGTTGTAAGACCTTTAAAATATCACCTACTTTTTGCTCCACCTCAGCTGAGACGGTGTTTAGAGAAACTTGAGCAAATGTAGCGTCCACAGCTTGATTAAACTTTTTCAGCGTGCTTTTTTTAAGGCCTGGCAATGCGAAAACCTCCAAAACTGAAGCCACTGCGGGGAGGATCGTCTGTAAGTCGTCAGGCTCAACATCAAGATCACCTATACTTACTTTCGGAAGATCGGCCATCGCAAGTATCTCGAGAAGTTCATCACGACCTTCACTTCCCTCCTCATCAATGTCTTCCTGAGAAATACTGCCCATATTTACTAAGAAGCTGTCGTCCGAACCCCAATGATTTAGGCCACTCTTAGCCAGAAGGAACAACTCAGCAATTAATTGTAGTTCTTTCTCCGATGGTGTTTTAAGAACGTTCTTTTTAGGCATATTTATTTCCTACTTCGAATTCACATTCTACCTTCATACCCACCGCGCCCCAGCCCTATTCCCGATTCCCAATCTCATTTTTAATTGTTTTTTTCTTTTATTTCTCATGCCTTTATCCTGCCTAACCCCCTAGGACAATTACGGGGGTAGGGATAAGCTCGCTAAAGAAGCATTAAGACGCGCTTCCCCAGTTATACATCTCCTCAAGGGTGTACTTACTTTGAAGTTCAAGTATTGCATTCCTAAGATCCTCTGGATTTTGAATTAATCCCGTTTTTTGAATAAGATTTAAGATAGTTCCCATATCATAACTGTTTTTGAATTCGAAAAAGTTTTCTTGCTGATTATTTTGTCCAACGAGGAATACGTGCCAGTGAGTCTGGCGAGACATTTTATCGAGAAGATCTGCTGAATAGTCGTCTGACGGATTCACATACCAGTCCCACATGCTGAAGGGTTTTTCCCTGTTCTCGGGGTCATCAACCCAGAAAAGAAAAAAAACAAGATTTCCATATCTTGTTTTGACAATGCCGTTTTGCATCATGAAACGAAAGGGTGCTACCGCCTTAAGTTTCTCCATAAAAGGAGTTTGGTCTCGGAGAAAGAGCACGACTTCTTCACCTATAGTTTCGTCAATAACAGCCTTTAGCGCAATAAAGCCATCCCGAGAACCCATGCATTCATCAAAATTAGGGAAATCGAAAGAGGTTTTTCCGTGCGACCATTGGTTTCTGATTACATCCTTTTTATTGTCTTCTAGGATTTTGGTGGCTGCTGAATTCGCAGCCTTTTCTGCAAGCTTCATACCTTGCTCGTCCAATACCTCGAAAACCATAGGCGCTATTGAGCGACAAAGCGCATGACCGCTGGCGGCTATTTCGGACAAACTTGAGTACGAATTAAGGCCGGCATGAATCGCTGTGTTTGTGCATGTGTAACACAGGGCCCAAGGAGAGTCGTGCATAGCCATCATTCCAATCAGGCCCCTGACAGTTGTATGAATATTTGGTGCCTCAATGAGGCCAGCATTCATTTCGTTTCGAAGATACAGCTCCCAGCAGTCTTGACTTGTAACAACCTCCTTGGTCGTAAAGATCCCGGAATGGGTTGCCATTCCCGCACCACAAAGATCACAGGTCATTACCAAGCATCCTAGCTTAAGCCCTCAATTTCATCTTTAAAGATTTAATACCAGAAGCATTGGTTTCCCGGGTCTTTCAATTGTTCGGCTGCGATCTTCTCCCATAAAAGCCATAGGCAGCCTTTATTTTAAGCACTTAGTTCAACCCCTTAAAGCAGATGGGGCCATAGAATAGGTTGGGCCATTTGGAGTTCTTATTCATGTGCTCCATTTGGAACCTAGTGTCGACCCCCTGCCGCAACTTGGGTAGCAGAATCAGCCGATACCAACCTGTCATCCTACCGTAGACCGCCTTTCGGCCGTTTTTGGGGATTCCTGTCAGAAGTTTGATCATATGGCTTAGAGTCCTCTTCCGTAGCCAATTTCCAGGTAAGCCAAAAATATATTTTAGCCCAAATTCCTCTCTTT
>Ga0214919_10004548_pt1 | contig 20254 bp, 23 predicted proteins | sample LL1503_MetaG_FD_177994 | JGI IMG/M metagenome (GOLD analysis project Ga0214919, IMG submission 177994) | Freshwater microbial communities from Lake Lanier, Atlanta, Georgia, United States - LL-1503 | ecosystem: Environmental > Aquatic > Freshwater > Lake | place: USA: Georgia | collected... | reverse complement strand
TGATTTTATATTTATAATAAAATAATATAACTATAAAAATAATTTCTTAATTTTAATTGTATAATTTATAATACTAATTTTTATTTCATTGATAAAATCATTGATACTTAATTATGAAACACCTTAAATATTTATAATTTAATAAACTCTATATTTTTAATTTCTTAATTTATTAGAATTGAGAATATTACATATTGTTTTTTTTTTTATATTTAATTTTTTTAAAAAATTTTCTAGTATATTTTTTTTAATCTCATTATAATATTCATTAGTAATGTTTGATAATTTTTTCTTATATCTACTATTAAATAAAGAATTAAATAAATTACTATATTTTTTTTTATTTAATTCTTTATTTAATTCTTTTTTAAATAAATCTAAATCATTAAATATTTTTTTATTATTATCTTTATTATTAACAAAACTACGATAATTTTTAGTTTCAGCAGACATATTATATAATTAATTATATAATATTTTTTCAAAATAAAGGATTTATTAAATATTATTTTATAAAGTATAAATTGAAAATTTAAAAATCGTTTTTTATTTTTAAGTAATTTTATTAAATGTTTTTTATAAATAAATATTAACCAATAAATTTTTTATAATATACTAAAATTTATTATTTTTTTGGAAACTTTTTTAAAGAATTAAATTATAAATTATTTTATAATTTAATACAATCAGTATTTTTAAAAATTTAATATATAATGATTATAACCCATAGTGTAAGAGGTATGAAGTTTTATAGATAAAAAATAATTATTTTGCATATAGCTTAACTGATTTTCATTAGTAATAATTCATACATCTAATGAACAATTAATATAGACTTCTTACTATTCATTATTAATATAATTTATTATTATTTTAAGTATTTATTAAAATTGGCGTTTAATTGTGAAAAGGTTTAAAAATATTCTTAACCACATCCTCCAATTTCAAATGGTTTAATTGTGAAAAGGTTTAAAAATATTCTTAACCACATCCTCCAATTTCAAATGGTTTTCTAGAAACATCTGGTTCAATAGTTGCTTGTAACCATGGACTAACTTTTACTTGTGGACAAGGTGGTTCTGACCTTAATTGTAAATTAGCGTTTCTTAATGTCTGTCCAACAGTATTAATACCTATATGATATCCTGATTGTAAAAAGTTTCTATCTTTTAATGATCCTTCTCCTGAAGGATTTACTTGAGCCCATAAACTTGAATTATCTTGTGGTAATAATTCATCGGCTGTTAATTGTTCTTTAGGAAAAGATGTTGCATTTCTTTCATCTTTAAATTCTTGACTTTGACTAAAATGTTCAATATTATCTTCTCCAATTATTTTTCCAGATGGTAAATATGTTACTTTATTCATTATTGGATTAGAATTTCCTTCTAATTTTCCATTCATTTTAAAATTTACAGATGAAATACCTTCTTCTTGAATATATGGATTTGATTGACTAATAGTATTATATGATTCTATATTTTTTTCTATTTCTCTTTTTGATTTTAATTTTGGCTCTGATTCTGAATCTAATTCAACCTTTTCAGTATTGTATTGAATATATAAATAATATATAATATATGCTATCCCAGCTATTGCTAAAATTATAACAATTGTCTTTAAAATACTATTTGAATCTGAATTAGATGATGAATTATTTATATCTAAATTTTTAGGCATATTATATTTATTACTAATAAAAAAAAAAATATTATAATACAAATATAATTATTAATTATATAAAAATTAATAATTTACATTTTCTAATTTATTTTTTAAAAATTAATGTTCTTGCATATTTTTCAATTGATTTATTCCTTAATATATTATCTTTTTCATCTAATTTTTTAACTTTTTTAACTTTTTTTATTTTATAATTATTTATTATACCTGTTATATCAATTGTATTATCTATATTAATATTTTTAATATCTTCTTTATCTTTTTTATTATTTTCTTGATTGTTTATTATTTTAGCCACTATATTAGTATCTATATCTATATTAGTATCTATATTAGTATCTATATTAGTATCTTCGCTTATTATTTTATTTTTTTGTTCTTCTTCAAATTCTTCTTGCGTAGTTATATCAATTAATTCCCATTCTTCTACAATATAATCATTTGATACTTTTAATCCTTTAAATACTATATCACATGATACATATATATCTTTTGATAATTTTGATATTTTATTTTCTAATATTTCATTTCTAGGAATAATAATACGAATAAAATCATTATCTTTATTTTGATCAATAGGTCTCTTTATTTTTATATCTAATCCAAAATCATCAAATTCTGTATTAAACCATTCTATACTTTTTTTTTTAATATTTTCTTGAGATATTTCATGAACTTTATTTATAATAAATATAAAATTACCTAATTCATCATTAAAACTAGATTCATTATTTATTTCTAATATTATATATTTTTTTGCAATAGTTTTTTTCTTATTTAATGTACTATGTATTGGTTTTAATATTTTTAAAAATGGTGTTTTGAATTTAAAATAATCCCCATTTTTATTGACATCAATAAATCTATCTTTAATTGAAAAATTATACTCATATGATGATAAACAATCTATGCTATTCCCCTCTAAATCGTTTATCATTTTATTATAATAATATAATTTTTTTTATTTTTAAAAACGCAATATAATTATTTTAATACTATAATTTTATTGACAAATACTGTTAGCCCGACTTTATTATTTTCTTTTTTATCTGTTCGATAATCCCATATCCCGTCAATTTCTAATAATACTTTTACATATGATTGTTTAGGTAAATCATAAATTGTTTTTAAATAATTATTTTCTTTATCTTCATACTCAATCTTTGTTATAATATTATTTTTAAATGTTTTTATTTTTATTTCTACTAAATCTTTTTTTAATTCACGATGTTTTATTATACTTTTAAATTCATTTGAGTATAATTCTAATTTATCCTTAATATTTTTTTCTATTTGTAATAATATTTTTTTAAAATGTTCTTGTTCTAATTTTTCTTCATCTAATTCTAATCTTATTAGATATTTATTATATTCATTATCTAAACCAAATGGTAATAGTATTTTAGGAGTCCAAAAATTTAATGGTACATTATTATATGTTAATTTATATATATTATCATTTATTTTTTTTAACTCCATTTTTTTTGAATCAAGTTTCATTAATTTAATAATATATAAAAATATCAAAAATATAACTTTATAAAATTATTATAAATTGAATAAATATTTAATTAAATACTTAATTAAATATATTTTTTACAATGGGTTGTTGTTTTAGTAATAATTTATATAAATCAAAAAGTATATCAGAAGATAAGAATAATTTAAATTTTGCAATAAATCAAAATAATTATGTTGATTTGATTTGTTATAACAAAAATATATCAGATAAAAAAAATTTTGCAATTAAATTTCCAAATGGTCTACATTATATATATTATTGTGATATCCAAAAATGTTTCATTAAAAATGAAAATATAAATGAATGGATTAATAATTTATATTTAAATTCATTATGGAATAATTGGATTGTTTATAATGAAGGAAATTGTAAAGGAATACTTGCATGGAATAATATTAAAATATCATGGTTATGTCATTCTGTTCAAAATTTTCCTTCTTATTTTGAAGGAAATAAAATTTCAGAAATTTCTTATAGTGAATCAATATATGGTCATTCTTTTCAATATATAGAAATAGATTTTACCAATGAAATGATTTATAATATATTGAATCAAATACATATTATGGAAGCTCATATTTTTATAGAAAAATATGATAATGAAAAATATAAAAATTTTATATTTCCTATTATTAAAAATATCAATACAATTAAACTATCTGATAATATAAGTCATATTGCAAAATCTTCAAAATATAATTTTGATATATATAGTGAATGTTTAGTAAAAGAATATAATTTTTTATGGAATATTAAAACATCTATTAGAGGCCATCTTATAGAAACTAATTGTAATATAAAAGATATTAAAAAATTATGTTTTGAAGATGTGACTTTTAATGAAAGTCAAGATCATTCAAAGTGGTGTGTTTCTGATAAAGATTATTATTGTATAAGTGATCTTAATAGAACAGTGTCTCAATATAAAAGAGGAGGTGGTATTTTTATATGTAAAGATAAAGAATTATCAAGATGTTTATATTTATTAATTCTTGGTTAATTATAAAAAATTACTAAATAATTCTCGAGATTACATCGTCGAAAATTATTTCTCTCTTAACATGATCACTAAAATATATAGAATTATATTTTTCTCTATCTTTTACAATAATGAAAATATTTTCTTTATTATTTTTTGAACTTTCATTATGAAAAAACATCATTTCAGTATCACTGTTAATAAATAAAAATGATGTATTTTTTATGTCAATATTTGACAAATAAGCAGTAAGTAATTCAATCCATTCTTGAATATTTAAATTATGCAATGATCTAGTCTGTATATCAAATAGTTCAGTAAGAATTTCGTGATAATTGAATTCCTTGAAATCTGGATCAGACATTATGATCAATGCTAATACCGAATTCAGTAAATTAAATTCAGATTGCTCTATATCTAGTAGAATTCCACCTTCTAATATTGGAAAAGTTTCTATAATACTAGAAGGTATTCTTTTAGAAGAGAATCTAACTTCTTCATATACTAATTTATCTTCGGGAATTGAATTAATCATTATTTTTATTAATTACAATTGATGTAATAATAAATATTGAATAACCATCAATTTTTATTAAATAAAAATTGATGGTTAAATTATTTTATTAAATTATAATATATTGTTTAATATAACAAGTAAAAATGGAAGATCAAAGTACCATTTCAGTTTTTTTAGAAGGAGTATCATGTGATATTCCTGAAAGTGTCAAGAATTCACTTCCTTTCCTATCAGAAGGAAAAGGTGAAATAATTTTCATCTTACAAGAAGGCATTAAGTACCTTAATGCTTTCTTAAGAATTCTCTGTAATACAGATCCTAATTTAAAAGATCTGCATTATCAACAACTTCTTCAATCTTTTTTAGATTTTTCTAGAAAGAAAATTGAAGATGATGGGAATTCAGAAGACGAAGACTCAGAAGACGAAGACTCAGAAGACGAAGACTCTGAAGACGAAGACTCTGAAGACGACGTAGAGTCACTTGATGACAAATTAAATAAAATGTCACTAAATGATTTAGCACCGTTTCTAAGAGAATTTATCTCAATGTTTGAGATAAATAACTTATCTTTTGCTATCTTCTCTTCGAATGGAGAGATTGAATTTATCCAAAGCGAAATTCAAGATCCAAACAATATCTTTTGCATCTTTAAAGATGGAGAGGAAATTAATCCTCTCTACTTTCAGGAAGCTGAAAGGAGATTGATCTTTAGATTTCTCTTAGAAAGAGATGTCTAATCATCTAGCTTTATAACAAATATATAAATTTATTCTAGGAGAAGTGATTTTAGTAAAATTTTAATTTATGTTAATGAATTATTGATATTTTTATTAATATCAAATTAAAAGTTGACTAGTAGAACAGCTCCTAGCTAGAACTAATTCTAATTTATTCATCACATTTACATTTTATTCTAGATACTATATCAGCATAATTTTTTGCTGTTAAATAATTACCACAATTTTTACAAAGTCTAAATGTATGTAATTTAGAATAATTAACAAGATAAAAACTATATTGTTCAGGATCTTTATTTAATGTTCTGCAAGTAAATATTGATTTATTTATTTTTAAACATATTTTATTTTTTCTTTTTTTTGTTAGTTTAACAATATCATAAAAAAGAAAATCTTTAATGATATCTTTAATTTCTTTTGGTAATTTAATTTTATTAATATAGATTTGTTTAATAATAGACATCTTATTTTTTTCAAATAAATAAAATAAGTATTCTCTTAAAATTATAAATCATTTTTATTTATAAATAATGTTGTTTATTAAATAATTTATTATAAACATTATGAATTATGATAATATTAAAAAAATATGATAATTATAATTAATAATGTTATATACCGTAGTCATATGTATATTGGTATTAAATATTATGGAAAAAATTATAAGTAAAACAAATATAAAAGCTTTAATTAATGATAAGTTAATAAATAAAATTAATATTGGCAGTAATATAGCAAAAAATGGATTTAAAGAAGAAGATTACATAGTTAATTTATTAAATGAAGATAATAAATTACAAAAATTACTTGAAGAATTTACTGGTAAAAACATAATAAATAATGCATGTAAAATTAAAGGAAACAAAAAATCAGATATTGTCGTATCAAATATTAATATTCAACATAAAAAAACAAAAAATAAACAATTTGGACAAATTGATAGACATTATATCGATAATTTGATTGATAAAATACCCGAATTAAAAAATTGTGAATATATGTTAAAAAATTTATGTGAAAAACCATTAAATCCAATAACAAAATTATGTGACATAAAATATAATATTAAAAAAATAAATAATATTAATTATACGAATAATGAAATAACAAATCTTATTAATCTTATTGAAAAAAATAAATTACATATTATTAATTATGCTTTTTGCGGATATGAAAAAAAATTTATACCTGAATTATTTAGTATATCATTATTTAGTAAAAATATAAGAAAAAAAATAATATTTTGGAAAATTAATGACATTATAGAACATTTAATGAACAGTATAGTAATTATAAAAAATAGTCAAACCGTTATCCAAATAAGTAATAGTTTAACTTTTCAAAGAAAAGGAGGTGACGGAGGTAAAAAAGAGGCAAATAATTTTCAATTTAAGTTTACGCCAAGTAATTTACCATTAGATAAAGCTTTAGTATATGATTTATAGAGATCTATAAATCTTTTATAATTTCATATAATACATTTACTACTATACTATTACCTAAAAAATATAACATAAGATTATCATTTTGAATACTTGTTCTTTTATAATCATTAAATCCAAACATTCTTAATGTTTCATTAACATTTAATGTTCTAATTTGTTTATTTATATAATAAAAACCAGTTTTAGACCCTGGTCCACCTGAAGAAGCACATATTGTTGGTCCACATGAATCAATCGAATATATACGTTCTCCTTGTCTTCCTCCTTTTTTTGTGATTTTATTAATTAATTTATATATCATGATACAACCATTTTTTGTATTAGTTTTACATTCTTCTAAAATATATTTATTATAATCATAATACTTATCAATATTTATATCTAATATTGTTGATACAGGAATTATTTCATTTTTTATATTTCTAAATATATAATTTTTATTTTTATCACATACTATAAATAATCTTTGTCTTGATTGAGGACAATTATAATATTTTGAATCAATAACTTTATAACTAACATTATAATTCTTTTTTAATTCATCTATTATAGTATTAAATGATTTTCCTTTATCTATTGATAATAAATTTTTAACATTTTCTAATATTATTTGTTTTGGATTTTTTTTATTAATTATATTTAAAATATTATAAAATAAATTTCCTTTCTCTTTATCAGAGAATCCTTCTTTTTTTCCTGCTAATGAAAAAGGTTGACATGGAAATCCTGCACATAAAATATCAAAATCTGGTATAGAATCAATATCTATTTTGGTAATATCTCCTTTTGGTTCTATATTATAATTTTCTTTATATAATTTTTGAATACCAGTATCTATATCACATGCAAAAACACAATTATATTTAATCTTATCTGAATTATTTAATTCAAATGCTTTATGAAATGCGCCCATTCCGCAAAATAAATCAATATAATTAATTATTTTTGGTTCATATATAATTGACATATTAATATTAACTATATTTTTAATAATAATACTAAAAAATTCAATTTTTTCTTTTTTATAAAAAATTGAATTTTTTAATAAATGTTCTTTTTTATAAAAAATTGAATTTTTTATTAACTATTCTTATAAAAATACTTAAATATTAAAATATCAATTATATTATGAAATACATTTCAAATATTATTAAAAAATTATTTTCAAAAGATATTCCTCCACCTGTTGGTAGATGGAGAAGAGAAAATTGTAATATACAAATGAATAATAAAATAGATTTATCAAATGAAGATCATTGCGGTCCATGCGGTCAATATTCTTTAGAAAAAATAAAAAAGAATGAGATAGAAAAATTCTATGACGATAATAAGTTTAAAAAATAATAGTATTATGTTTATAAAAAAAATAGATTAGATCTATTGAATATACAAAAATAAAAAGTAAAACAAATATCAACAAAAGAGAGAAAACTTATAATTTATAAAAAAACTTAAAACTTTTTAATCATAAAGCCACTGTCTCCAATCTCATATCCAAATTTTCTATAATAATTTCTTGTTCCAACACCTGCAATAATAGATGTTCCATTACATTTATATTCTTTTGATATAGATTCAGCCATTTTTAATAACGATTTACCGAAACCAAAATGTTGAATATATTTTGAATTATTATGGTTTGTATCATAAGTTGCATTTTTATTTCCATAAACATGCAATTCTCTAATTTTACCTTTATTTCTCATTATTTCATCAAAACAATTTTCATAATTTTCACTTGAAATACGTAATCTTAAAAAACTATATATAATATCTTCATTTCCACATCCTTTAAAATAAATGTTTATTCCAAAGAGATTCAATAAAAATTGTTTGAGTTGAAAAAATTTATATTTCCAACATATTGAACAACTACATGATTTATGACTTAAGAAAATTTCTTTTCCAGACGATGCTTCATAATCTAATCTGATAACACGTGCTTTATATATATTATTAGTATTAAATTTTACTTCCATACTTCTAATATCATTGCTAATCTTACCAGTTTTTAAAATCATATCATCCAAAACTTGTCTTAAATTAGTTATTTTATTACCTCCTTCAATATAGTTTCCTGGAAAATCACGTTGAATTCTATTGACTCTAATATAAGGAGGTATTTTTAACATAACATCGACTAATAATTTTAAAAATTCATCTAAATGTGTTTCTGCATATGGTTTATATGTTCCATTATCATACCATTCTTTAATTTTTGTAAATTCTAGAATATTGGTTGGATATATTTTCCATTGGTCTGCTTGATAATCTGGATTTTGAATAATTTCATCAAACATTGCTCTGTCCATATCTGGATTAGATCCAGGTAAATCAGGCATTAAATGAATATCAATCTTAAATCCATTATCCTTTGCAAGTTTAATACCTTTTTTTGTCATTTCAGAACTACATTGACGATTCACATTATTTAAAATATCATCATTTGTATGTTGAACTCCTAATTGAATACGAGTAACACCATATTTTCTTAAACGACGTAATTGATATTTACTAATCATATCTGGACGAGTTTCAATTGTGATACCAATGATTTTACATTTTGATGATTCATTGATTAAAATTTCTTCTTCAATTGAATCTTTAGGATTTCTTAATGTAGAATTTTCATCAAAAATTGTATTTGATGCATAATATAGCATCTTAATAAAATTTTCCGAATCTTTTGGATTATAGCAATCAAATGTTCCACCAAGTATAATTAATTCTATTTTATCTAGATGATGCCCATTAATAAAATAAGACATTGCTCTTTCATAAAATTGTTTATAGGCGTCAAAATTATTTCTTTCTCCACGTTGTACAGTAGGTTCTCCTTTAAAATAAGAACGACTATACTTTGGATCATTTGGACAATAATAACAATCATATTTGCAAGAAAATACATCAGGTGGCATAATTACAGAAATAACTAGTACACCTGATTGACTTCTCATAGGCTTGGTTATTAATAACTCTTCTAATTGATGATTTGGTAAAATCAAAGTTTGATATAAGTAAAGTCTATATAAATAATATATTTGAGATTTCTTTGGATTAATTTTATATACTTTACGTAGTTTATTGAACTCATTGTTGAAAATTATTTTATTTGTTTCAAAACAATCTGTATACTTAAGGATTAATAATCCTAGCATGAAATTAGTTATTTTATCTTTATATTCTTTAGGAATTAAAGAATCTTTCTTAATTTGCATGGAATTATCTGATACGATATCTTCTATGTCATCTTTTGATAATGATTTTACTTTTAAATTTGAAAAGTTAATTTTTGACATTTTTTATTTAATATTAATTAATTATTTTTAAATTAAATTAAAATCAATTTTAATATTAAATGGAACAAAAAATCAGTTATTTAACTCCTTTTTTAACTGGAAATATGAGTAGTGAAGAAAAAGAAAAACTTATAGCTAAAGAACCTAACGAAATTATATGTATGTTAGGAGAATTGGGATTTTTAGAGCAATTACCAAATGCAAAAAAAAGATATATGAATATTATGCCAAAAAATAATATAAATATTATGCCAAAAAATAATATAAATAGATTAATAAGTGGATATAGTGTAAATAGGATGGTAATGGGAAATATTAAAAATTATTTTAATACAATAAGAAATAATGAAATATTAAATTCTTTTTTCACAAAATTATTTAATAAAATAATAAATGATAATAGTCTAAATACTCCACATGAAAAAGCTTTATACTATAACTTTATATTTTTAAATAAGTTTAATAAAATATCTAAAATACTTGTAAATATTAATATAGAAAAAATAAATATTTTTTTAGACAAAATAAATTTAATTATAGATATTAATGTAAATAAAAAAATCTATAATTATATTAATACATTTAAATATACAGATACAAATTGTATATATATATATACTAAGTATGACACCTTTAGACAATTTATTCCAATTAATCAAATATTTCAATCACTTAATATATCAAATGAGTTAACTACAAAAATATCTAATATTTATGATTACTGGGTGGATGTTAATGGAGATGGAGCATGTTATTATAGAGCTGTATTTGGAGGTTTGTTATATAATATAATATTTAACCCTTCATATAATAGTAAAAAAATATATTATATAGATAAATTAATAGTTATATTTAATAATTTAAATAGGTTAGATATTGCAAATAAACAAAATATAATAAAAATAGTTTATTTTTTAAAAGAAATTAAAGAGATAGAGAATTTTGAACAATTCTCTAATAAATTTAGTTTATATGATAAATTTATAGTTATTTCTCTAAAATATTTATTATATTATGAAATTTTAGAATATGATAAATCAAATAGTAAAATATTTAATCTTGATGTAGAGGCAAGTCAATATCAATGCAACACAAAACAATATTATTTAGATACAATTATATTAGATTTAACCCGTAATATTGAGGGATTACCAGTCAATGCTGGATTATTAGTTAAAGCATTAGGATCAAAATATAGTTTTTTTATTGAAAGAACTGAACAATCTAAAATTGAATTAAAAATAAATGAATTCAATGAAAATGATTTACCACCTGTTAATATATATCTCAGACATACACACTATGTAATTATGATTCAAAAATTTAATATTGATATATATAATAATTTTAATAAAATTATTATGAAAATGAGATATGAAAAATATTTAAGCGAAGTTGATATAGAATATGATAAATATTTTAGAAAAAAAATAAATAATAATTTTATAACACAAAATTATAATATTCATAAATTTATAAATGGTAGTATAAACCCTTCTGAATTTATATATTATAATATTTCAAAAAAAGATTTTAATATAATATTTTATGAATTATATTATAAAAGAAAATCACCCTTTAATAAAAAATATGAAAATAAGATATATAACCAAAATACTAAAAAAACTATATGCAATATACTAAAAATATAAAACTGATTAATATTTAAACAAAAATTAATTATATATATAAATATTAACATAATGACTTCCATATTTATTTTCAGAAGAGATTACAGACTAACCGATAACTTAGGTTTCATAGAATGCTATAAACAATCCCAAAAAATTATACCCATTTTTATATTCACTCCAGAACAAGTAGAAAATAACGAATATTTTTCTAGTAATTGCTTCCAATTTCTCTTAGAATCTTTAAAAGAATTAAATGAAGAATTTGTCAAAAATAATGGTCAAATCCATTATTTTTATGGAAATAATATAGAAATATTAAATAAAATTTTAGAAAATATAGAGTTTGATTCCATTTTTTTTAACATGGATTATACATTATATGCTAAAAAAAGAGATTTGGAAATACAAGAATTCTGCCTTAAAAATAATAAAAAATATCAGGCTATAGAAGACTATTTATTACTTCCTATAGGGTCATATTTAAAGAAAGATGGAAAACCATATGAAGTATATACACCCTTTAAAAACAATGCTAAACTAAAAAAAGTTGAATTACCAAATAATTTTAAATTTACAGATTTAAAATCAAAATTAGTTTTAACACCTTTTGATTTTTCAATTACACTTGACTATTTAGACAGTTATTATACTATAAATGAAAATATATTATTACACGGTGGTAGAATAAATGCATTTAAAATATTGAAAAAAATAGATGACTTTGAAAATTATGCAGATGTCAGAAATACATTAATATTACCAACTACTCATTTATCAGCCTATATTAAATTTGGATGTGTATCGATTAGAGAAGTATATAATGCTATTTTTAAAAAATTTGGTATTGATCATGGTTTAATAGAACAATTATATTGGCGTGAATATTATTATTATTTAGGTAATTATTTTCCACATGTTTTAGAAGGTAAAAGTTTAAGAGAAAAATATGAAATAGAATGGAATAATGATCCAAAACTAATTGAAGCATGGAAAAATGGTTTAACAGGGTTTCCTGGTGTAGATGCTTCTATGCGTGAATTAAATGAAACAGGTTATATGCATAATAGAGGTAGATTAATTGTAAGTGATTTTTTTATGAAAATATTAAAATGTGATTGGAGAATATCTGAAAAATATTTTGCAACACATTTAATTGATTATGATCCTCTTGTGAACAATGGTAATTGGCAATGGATAAATAATCAACCATCTTTTAGAATAATGTCACCTTGGAAACAAATAATTAGATTTGATAAAGAATGTATATATATTAAAAAGTGGATACCTGAATTGGCAAATGTAAATCCAAAAGACATTTTAAGTTGGGATAAATCAACTGTAAAAACAAATTATCCAAAACCAATAGTTGATTATGATATTATGAGGAAAAAAAAATAAATTTTTATATTTATAATATGGAATTAAATACAATTCTACTAAATTAAAGATTTTATTGTATTTTTATATATTTTATATATTTATATCAATCAAATATATTTTTAATTTATAAAAATATATTTTAAATTTATAGATTAAATAAAAGTTATTGATAAATTATAATCAATAAATATAAAAAATAAAATTTAAATGAATCTATAAAAAAATTTAAATTTATTTAAAATTAAATTAGTGATCTATAATTTTATATATTTTTAAAATATTGCATTATTTTATATTGCATTTATTAACAATAAAAATATATTTATATTTTATTTTATTGTTAATTTCTTAATTTAGTAGCATTGCTAATAATAACACTTAAATTTAAATTAAATCAAAAACTATAGTTAAATTTTTATGAGTTAAATATTCATCTTTTTTAATTTCTTCTATAGCACTATTAATACCATTTATAGTTCCTGTATCACCATTAAAAATACGACCTGGTATCTGTGCTAAAAATAATAAACTATTATCTAAAGAATTTCTAATAAAATGATTTATTGTTTGAATATAATATTCTTTCACAATATTTGTATTTTCATTATTATCTTCATAAGATTTAATATTATTAACGTTCCAATCTACTCCATTTATATGATATACTCCTCGAATATTATAATTAAAAAAATTATGTTCATAAGATGAAAATAATACTGATCCAGCATTTAGTATTTTTCCATCAAAATTCATTATTTGACGTTGATTGCTATAAATTCTATTAAAATCTAAATTATTATCATATATTAACTTAATTTTTTGTTTGTTAAAAAACTCAGTTGATATCTCTGTAATTGCAGAATTTGTACCACCGCCACCCTTTGACAATGTTTTATTACAACCATTTGATAAATAAAAATTTTCAATATTACCTTTTCTATAATGACTTGAATAAAATTCTTTTTTATTCATATGAGTATTATTCTTAGAATCATTATATTTTATTTTATGGATATTAATTAGTTTTTTTTGAGATACTTTTTTATCAATATAAGTAGTATTATTGATTGGTTTTTTCATTGATTGGTTTTTTTTAGTAGAATTAATTAAATTATTTTGTCTTAATATATTGCAAATAGATGTTTTATTCATATTATTAAATTAACATTTATATAAAAATGCGTTACTAATTTTATTTTTTTTTATATTTTTTAACAAATGTCATTAACAAGTAATTTTATAAATGAAATTGTAGATATTTCTATAATAGAATTATCAAAAGAAGAAACTAAAAAAAAAATAAATACATATTTAATTGAACCAAGTTTTACCTATATTTTTGATAGATTATACCCATATATAATATTAACATTCATTATTTTTGTATTAATATTATTAATGGCAATAATAATTATTATTATATTAGTAAGAAATAATAAATATAGAATATAAACATTTTAATTTAAAATTTTATTCTTTTTCATTAAATCTAAATTAATTTTTTTCATTTCCATTAAAAAATCTTTTTTACTTTTATTAGGATTTATTTCATTATCAATATTTTGAAATGTTAAAATAGCATATTTACTATCATCAATATTTATATTATAATAATCAATATATTGATTAACATATGGTCCATATTTTGCATCTTTCATATCAAAACCTAAAAGTTTAGAAACTTTTTTAATATCATTTTCATTATTACAATCTAATTCTACGTAAGTTGGTATTCCAGGAAGTGTATCTATTGCTATTTCTGGACATCCATCTATTGACCATTTTTCCCTTAATGTTTCATGATAAGCTTTTATTTTATATCCTTGTGCTAAAAGTAAATCTTTAGCGTCATCTATTGTAGATTTTTTATCTAATAAAATTTCATATTCCATTGGAAATTTAGAATCTTTAATATATTTTTTTAATGTTATTGTAATACGACCATTTTCATCGCGTGTTCTTATATAACCTTTTTCTTTATTTAATAAATTAAAAACATATCTTTTATACATTACCATTTTATGTATTCTTTTACCACCATTTTCTTTTATTTTTTTCCTTAATTTATTTATATCAACTTCTAAAAATTTTGCTTCTATTTCTAATGACATATATATAATATTATATAAAAATTGAATTATAATTTATTAATTATAAATTTATAATTAATTAAAATATTTAGAAAATGTATATTAATGAGACATTTAGTATTTTTATTATGTGTATTTTAACTTCTTATATTTATTTATTGTGTATTTTATATCCAGAATATATTTATGTTAATGAGTATAACATAAATATATGTCATCCATTTACAGTTACTATAATTATTTCTTTTTTTATATATAATCAAATTAATGAAAGAATTTAATAAAATTAGTATTATAATATTTTAAGATTATCTTTATTTAAAATAATCTTTATTTAAAATAATCTTTATATAAATAATATATAAATCATGTTTTGCTATTCAAATAAAAAACATGATGATTATCTTGATAAATTTATTCTTCCAAATATTGATGAAAAATTAAATAATTATGATACAATTGATGAAGAAATGAAAGAAGTTATAGAAAAATGTAAAACAGTAAGAGAAAGTTATATAACACAGTTACATAATAATGGTTATAAAGACTTAAAAGAAGAAGATGTTTTTGAAAATTTTCCAATAAATGTTTGTGAAAATTTAAAATTATTGGGAAATTATATATCAAATCTACCATATTGTAAATTTTTAGAAAGACAAGATAATTTATTAGTAATAAAATTAAATCAGGAATCTAAATATGATGAACTTAATTTTTTATCTAAAATATTAAGAGAAAATATTTTATTTTATGATTTAACACTTGTATTTAATATTAATGATAATACTGTAAATTTTTTAGAATTATCTCATATTATTTTTAATAATAATATCATTCGTTCAAATGACAGAATGTGGATAGAGTTAGTTCAAAGTGCTTTTACCGAATTAACTTTAATATTATCAATAGAACATGCTATATGGCATTTAATTGTGTCACATATTATATATATCTCTAAAAGATGTTTATGTAATACAGAAATATTAAAAATATTTAATATTGCAGATGATAATGTTTTTATAAAATCATTTGAAGTTAAAAGTCTATTATTTGGTACACCATTTATTTTCAAACAAATATTAAATCTTAAAAAAGAATTTAGAACTTATTTAACAAATAAAATATCAAATTTTATTGATAATTTTAATATTGATACAATTTATAATAATTATTTTAATATTGATGAAAATTATCGTGATAAAAAATGGAATCATGGTATGAAACAAAATATTGAAACAATTAAATTATTTGTTGATAATATTATTAGTAAAAAAAGTTTAGAATCTGAAAATTTAAAATTTAGTAAATATATTTCAAATAAATATAAAAGTTTAAAATTAAATAATATACCTACTATACAAAAATTTCTACAAATTTTATTAGTAGTTGGTACAGCATTTCATTCTACTACATTTGAATTTACTAAAATAATGATGACTGATGCTTTTTATAATGAGAAACTTGATAAAATATTTTATGGTATATCATTACAAACAATTGTAACAAATATTGATAAAACATTTGGTGATATAGAATTATATAAAGGTAAATTATATAAGGACGAAATAGAACTTTTATATAATGAAATAGAAAAAAATAGAAAACAAGTATTAGATGATTTTGATCATGAATCTTATAAAAATAATATTTATACAACAAAAGAAAATATGTTGAAAACTTATTCAACACATACATATACAACTTATGTTTAACATAATTCTATATATTTATATACATTCATAGTAAATTTAAAAATATATTTTTAAATAAAAAAATTGAATTATAAATTATAAATATAGCCATTTATAATGTTTTAGAATAATCAGGTAAAAATGAACTTTAATAATATAATTATTGTTATTTTATTTTTATATATTTTTTTGATGTTTATTTTATATTTATATTCAGATTACTTAATTAAAATTGAATATCCTATAAATATATATCATCCATTTAGTATTATTCCAATTATTTCGATGTTTATATATGAGAGAATTTAAAAATAGTTCAAAGTAATAAATCTTTTAGCTAAAGATTTACCTATACTTATATCTTATAAAGAATTTAAATATCCAGTTGCAATATTTAAAATCTCTTTTTTTTCTTTATCTGATTTTTTATTCCAATGATAAACTTGACGGGCTGTTCCATAGTTTTTTTTTAAGTATTCCTCGTGTTTATTTATAAAATTATAATATAAAGCATCCCATATTTTACACCAATTATCTTTTTTATAATCACTCATTTTTAATATATAATTTGATGACGAAAAATATGGTTTTTTCATCATTATATCTTCACATGAAAATTGTGACATTCCATAAACATTTGCTACCATTACCCAATCATATGCATCAATTGTCCATTCCATGAATATTGTATAAACATCTTTTGGATCAATCATACATAATAACATATAATTACCTAAATACATTAATCTTTCAATATGATGACAATAAGAATAATCTACTATTTTATTAATTATATTATCAATTGGTAATAGTTTTGTTTCAGCTTTCCACATTATTTCTTTATTTAATTTATTAGTATGATTAAAAAAATTAGTATTTTCTATATTTGTTAATAAATATATTGTATAAACATAATTACGCCATCCGATGATTTGGCGAATAAATCCTTCAAATGATTGAATAGGTATTTTATCATGATATTGTAAAACTGTTTCTAAGACTTCAGTATCTGTTAATAGACCAATATTCATTATTGGTGTTAAAACTGAATGAAATAAAAATGGATCTTTCATACTTTCAGCATCTTCATATTCTCCAAAATTTTCAAATTTATCTTTTATAAAAGACATTAACCATTTTTTAGAATCATTGTGATTTATAGGATATATAAAATTATCTAATGATCCATAATTATCTTTAAAATGATTATTTATATATATTACTGATTCTTTTGTATATTTATTTTTATTAAGTTGTAATATTTGTGGTATTATAATATCTTTAGGTAATTTTTTTCTATTTTCTGTATCATATGTCCATTTACCACCAATAGGCTTATCATTATCCATTAAAATATTTAATTTTACTCTCTGCCATTTATAGAAATTTAAAAAATTAAATTTTTTACTATAAAATAAATGTTTATTTTCATTAATCATTTTTTCATTTACTAGAAAATTTAAACTATTTTCTACAATAACATTTGGGATATTTTTTAATATTTTTTTCATCAATATCTTATCATTTGGGTCATACATTGTTACAGTATATTTTGCAATATTTTTATAAAAAGTATCATTAATATCTTTAAATTCAAAATAAGTAACATCTATTTTATTTTTTAATAAATAATCATAATATGATTTTAAAGTAGCTCTATGATAGGCTAATTTTAATTTATGATATTTAAAATCAGTGAAATAGCGATGTTCTTCTATTAAATATACTGTTTTATTTTTTAATTTATCTATATTTTTAAATAAATGAACTGGAAAAATTAAAAATATATCCATAGATATATTATATAAATATTTTTTATTTAATAAAATATATGATATCAAATATTATAAGAAAATTTAAAATATTTAGATTAGAAACTGTGACAGACTATTTAGAAGATTGCTTATCATCAAAAGAGAGATCTTATATAGTTATTGATAACCTAATAAATAAATTTAACTATATAATTGATTCAGATAGAGTTATTAATGATAATAGATTAATACAATTGACTAATAAAGATTATATTGATATATATACAAATATAATTTTAGATGATTCATTAAAAAAATCTGAATGTGTTTATATTCTTTATAGAAATAAAAAATATGAATATATTGCTAGGTATTAATTTTATTGAATATTTTTTATCAAATGTTTTGTTATAATTTTAAATAAATTATAAATAGATACTTAAAGAAATATTATATAGAAAAATAATTCTTTATCTTTTTTATAATTTATTTAAGTTAAATAATAAAAAAATATTTGTTTTCTTAATAAATTATCTATCCAAAAAATCCTAGATTTGGATGTAATTATGAAAGAGCTTATATTCGTTTAAAAATATTTTTTAAATATTAAATTATTAATAAAAACTAGAAAACTTCTTTTATTTTTTAAAAAAATAAGTTAGGATTGGTTCTAAAAAATAATTTTAAAAAAATATTTATTATATTTATTATATTTATTATATTTATTATATTTATTATATATATAATATAAAATGAATATAAATAGTAAAGGAATAATAATTGATACAGAAAATGATACAGAGTATAATACAGAGTATGATACAGAGAATGATACAGAGAATGAAATTTATTTACGTATTATGTGTAAAAATAATATAGATTTTGAATTTTCAAATATATCTAAAGTAAAATATACTATAGATATTACTGGTTATAATATAAATACTTTAAATATAAAATATAAAAAATGTGGTATCGAAGGTTGTGAAAAATATACATATAATATTAATAATTTAAATGATTTTTTAACAAATTTTACAAAAGTTAATGAAATTGATGGAAATTCACCAATTTATTTAACGGGTATTATAATTGAAACCAAGGAAGGTATAATAGACGATGTTTATACAAATGATAGTGTTGTATTAAATAGATTCAGAAACTGTATTAAAATTTTAAGAAAAGAAAAAAATTGGGATAATTTTTTAAAAAATATTGTAAAGATTGGAATAGAACTTAAACCTAGAAGAAGACTCATTAGACATGGAAGACACGGAAGACATGGAAAACATGGAAGACACGGAAGACACGAAAGACATGAAAGGCATATATAAGAGACTGTTGAATTCAACGCCAGTAACTTAAGGTTTTGTACAATAACACAATATAATTAAATTATATTGATATATTTGAAATTATTGTATATTATGTTTTTTTAAATTATATTAATTTATATTTAATTTATATTTAATTTATATTTAATTTATATTTAATTTATAATGGATATTCTTAAAATAAAA
>Ga0214919_10004547_pt1 | contig 20254 bp, 12 predicted proteins | sample LL1503_MetaG_FD_177994 | JGI IMG/M metagenome (GOLD analysis project Ga0214919, IMG submission 177994) | Freshwater microbial communities from Lake Lanier, Atlanta, Georgia, United States - LL-1503 | ecosystem: Environmental > Aquatic > Freshwater > Lake | place: USA: Georgia | collected... | reverse complement strand
ACGCGTCGTAGTAAATCATCTACTACTGCTACTAAAAAAGCACCAGCAAAGGCAAAGGCGGAAGCTCCAGCTGCTGAGGCTACTGAAACTGCAACAGATTCACCTGAAACTGCTGCTGAATAATGATTTTAACGAATTAACATACAAGGCAAGACTAACCGTCTTGCCTTTTTAATGTTAAAAAGTTATTATGGAAAAGTAAAAAATTGTTTCTTTTTTTGCATAACAAAACGAGTACCCAAATGAGCGCACAACCAGCAATTTTAGTTCTAGCCGATGGGCATGTATTTCACGGTCAAGCCTTTGGTAAAATTGGCACTACTACCGGTGAGATTTGTTTTAATACGGGCATGACAGGTTACCAAGAGGTATTCACCGATCCTAGTTATACCGGACAAATTATTATCATGAACAATGTGCACGTGGGTAATTATGGTGTTAGAAAAACCGATGTAGAAAGTAAGTCTGTAAAAATTCATGGTTTAATAGGGCGCAACTTAGAAGAAAAATATAGCCGCCTACTAGCCGATGGTAATTTGAATGAATATTTAATAGCAAATAATATTGTATCTATTGAAGGCCTTGATACTAGAGCCTTGGTTATACATGTAAGAAATTCAGGCGCTATGAACTGTATTATATCTTCAGATAATTTAGATGTCGATTCATTGAAAGCGCAATTAGCAAAAGTACCTAGTATGGATGGTTTAGAATTAGCAAGCACAGTAAGTACCAAAGAAATATATGAATTGGGCGATGCTAGTTCAAAAATAAAAGTATCGGTTTTAGACTTTGGAGTGAAGGAACATATATTACAATGCTTAGTAGAGAGAGGGGCGCATGTTAGAGTGCATCCTGCTAAAACCGATTTTGCTACTTTAAAAGCATTTAATCCAACTGGTTATTTTTTATCCAATGGTCCTGGAGACCCAGCCCCTATGGACTATGCCATTAAAACCATTAAAGAAGTTTTAAAAGAAAAGAAACCTTTATTTGGAATTTGTTTAGGACATCAATTACTAGCCTTGGCCAATGATATTCCTACTTTTAAAATGCACCATGGTCACCGTGGATTAAATCATCCAGTTAAAAATGTAATCACAGGTTTATGTGAAATTACGACACAGAACCATGGCTTTGGAGTCGATCCTGATGCAGTGCGCAAACATCCCAATGTAATTGTATCGCATGTGAATTTAAACGACGACTCTATAGAAGGTATTAAATTAAAAGACCGTCCTGCCTTTAGTGTTCAATACCATCCTGAAGCAACACCAGGACCACACGATAGCAGATACTTATTTGATGATTTCGTATCTTTAATGAAATCGAATTAATATATTTATAGCATGTTAGAAATAGCCATCATTAATGGTCCGAATTTAAACCTACTTGGTAAAAGAGAACCCGAGGTATATGGTCATGCTAGTTTCGAAGATTTTTTGGAGCAACTTAAAAAAGATTTCCCTTCTGTCAATTTCACTTATTTTCAAAGTAATATAGAAGGGGAAATTGTTGAAGCTATACAGTTTCATGGATTTAATAAAGCAGGTATTATTTTAAATCCTGCTGCCTATACCCATACTTCTATCGCCATAGGGGATGCAGTGGCCGCTATTAAAACGCCTGTTATAGAAGTACATATTAGTAATGTACATGCTAGAGAGGATTTTAGAAAAATATCTCATGTTTCGGCTAAGTCGGTGGGTTCTATCGTAGGTCTTGGTTTAAAAGGCTATGCACTTGCTACTGAATGGTTTATAGCCAAGGCAGGTGCTATTCAATAAGTTTCCTTACTTTTATTGGGTGGTAGTATACTATTGCATATAAAAAAAAGCTTTATGCCCCCAAGTTCAATTAATTATCAGAAAAAACTTTGGTGGCTTATTGGAATTTCAGTTTGTGCTAAAATTCTTCTTTCCTTATTTCTTGAACTAGGGAATGATGAAGTATATTATTATACCTATGCTTTGCAGCCCGATTGGAATCATTTCGACCATCCGCCGATGGTGGGTTGGTTAATTCGTATTTTCACTTTCAACTTAAATTGGTTATCGGAATTAAGTATGCGTTTAGGAAGCATTATTTGCGCTGCATTTGCTACTATTGTAATTTTTGAATCCGGTACTTTATTGAAAAATGAAAAGGCAGGTTGGATAGCTGCCTTGTTATATACTTTATCTATTTACACAAGTATTATTGCTGGCTTATTTGTGATGCCTGATAGTCCTCAGCTTTTATTTTTTACCTTAAGTATATATGTGATGTTGAATTGGGTTATTAAACCTCATGTATTTACTTTATTTGATTGGATTTTATTGGGATTATTTATTGGGCTCTCCACTTTAAGTAAAGTGCATGGCCTCTATCTATGGATAGGCTTTGGCTTATATATAATTTTTAATCAAGTGGAGAACTTAAAAGAAAGAAATGGGTACATTGCTATACTAGTTACATTAATATGTATTATTCCTATTTTGTATTGGAATTTTCAAAACGACTTTATTACTTATCGTTTTCACTCTAAAAGAGTCATGCATACGGGTATTTCTTTTTCAAATTTTATCACTCAGATAGGGGGTGAGTTTTTTTATCAAAACCCATTGGTATATATAGCTATTGTAATTGCTTTACTGCGTACTAAAAAAGTAAAGTTTCAAGCGAAAAGTGCAAAAGCCATAAATTTATTACTTTGGTTAAGTCTTCCTTTAATTTTTATTTTCTGGGCTATCTCTTTATTCAATGCAACGCTTCCTCATTGGACAGGCCCTGCTTTTATACCTTTATTTTTATTAGCAGGGGTATATTGGGCTTCTTATTCTAGGAAGTTTGTTCCAGTGTTGCTAAAATTTGCCATTGGTTTTATGATTTTGCTTGTTATAGGTTTTGTGGGTCTTGTAAAATTTTATCCAAAGCAATTGGGATCTGAAAAATTAGAAAATTTAGGAGAGTATAATCCTATTAATGATGTTACTGGGTGGAACTATTTTAGTAACATGTTTAAAGAGATTGTTGAAAAGGATCAATTTGAGGGCAGGATGTCTAAGCAAGCCCCCATAGTCGTGCATAAATGGTTTCCTGGAGGGCATTTGTTATTTTATACAGCACCGAAAGTAAATGCAAGGGTAATAGCTATAGGAGCCTTAGAAGACGTACACAAATTTGCTTGGTTAAATGAAAATCAAGAGGGTTTGAAAATAGGGGAGGATGCTTATTGTATAGTACCTTCCAGTTTACCTGCGAATCCTGCTGAATTATACGGTGCTTATTTTACAAGCATTGAAAAGCCAGATACCATACCTTATATAATTAAGGGTGTATTACTCAGAAATTTTTATGTATACAGATTAAAAGGCTGTAAGCTTATTCCACCAACTATATTAAAGCCTAAAAATAGCTAGTTTTTTTAGAAAGTAAATTCGTCAAAATCTTTACGGTAGGATATACTCAATCCTTGTCTATTTCTTCTACCCAAACTACTTCCTGTTATATCTAAGCTATTTCTGTTAAATACAATAGCGCGTAACTTTCGGTCTCTTGTTAAGATAAATTCAATATTTAAATCGGGTAACCATTGGAATGTTCCATTTTGAATACTTGTTGTATTGCGCACGTTAAAATCCAAGTCGCCACCCACATTCACAATAATATTATCATTTAAAAAACTTCTTCCTAATTTTAAATTCACTCTTTGTCTGTCTATCTTATTTGCATTAATGGCTAAGCCTGTTCCGGAAGGGTCAATTAAATTAGCGCTGTTATATACAGAAGACCCAATATCAAACCTTAAACTCTTATCTCCTGTTACTTTGTCTAAAATATTCGTTACAGATTTATTGATTTCCTTGGTTAATAAGTTGGAGATAGTATTAATACCAATTGTGGTAACTGTATAGGCATTGCTATTGTTACTATTACTAAAGCTTACTGGCGCAAAAGAGTTAAATACAATTAAAAAAGAAACCTGTTTTAAAATTTCATTATCATCTCTTTCTAATCTGGATATAAATTGAGAAAACTCATTGTCTGAACTAATAGGGTTGCCAGGAGGGAAGGCCAAGCTAAACTTAATATCGGGTTGTGATAGTTTATTTCTAAGCCCTGCTATGACATACACACCGCCACGGTAGGTTCTTACTGCATTACTAAAGTTGCCAGTTCCCACAAGTTCGTTTAAACTTATTCTTTCAGCAGTATACCTGGCATCGATGTGTAAGTCAGCTTCATATGGGTCGCCAGTCCATTCTATATAATTACCTGCTTCTGGAATTAAGTCAAAAGGCTTTTTGATAAAGGATTGAAAATTGAAATCGTATTTTCCAGCCTCTATATTGTATTTACCTCTTATAGTTAAAGGTTCAATATTGCCGGCTCTTATTTTTAATCTGCCATTGCCTACTGCTTTAATAACGTCTCCCGTAAGCTCATCCATAATTAGGTCAATCTTGGTTTTGTTATTGGCAGTCACTTCTAAGTCGACTACTAAGTTATAGGCTGGTATATCTGCATTCTTTTTGGCTGTTTTACCATATTTTTTAAAAACAATATAATCCGATTTTCCACTTTCCTTGCTAGTTGAATTGGGTAAGTAAATATGGGCACTATCATTTACATCAGCACTAATAAACATCTTTATATTTTCTTCAGGACCTTTGATAGTCATACTTGCTTTGCCAACTGCCTGCCCATAAAAATTAGCATTGTCCATAGCATTTGTATTCAATAATTCTATTTTAGGGCTAGACATTTCCATATCATATACTAAATGCTTAAAGCCTTGATTTAGTATTTTTCCTTTGAATACTGCTTTTCTATTTTTACTATCCCTTACTTGCACTGTTCCAAAGTCGATGCCTTCATTATTGAAATCAATAAAACCACTATCAATAAAGTAACGCACTTTGGTATAGTCTACTATAAACGATGCTTTATCTAAGCTGGCGGAACCTAGTAAATAGGGGTTTTCAATTCTGCCTCCAAAATGTAATGAGCCATTTGCTTTACCTTCTAATTGAGTAAGTACACCACCAATAAATTGTTGAACTAAACTAAATTTAGTGTGGCGCATATAAAGCATGGCATCTAAAGGGCTAGAATCATTTTTTATATTATAGCTTCCGATTGCAGCTAAGTTATATTCAGTATTAGGACAATTCAAATTAAAAGGCACTTTACCTGAAGAATTTTGGTAGCCTATGGATAATTCAGCTAGTCCAATAGAGTCGGCATTAAATCTAAATTGAGCTAACTTTAAATTGGCGTCGAAACTGAAGTCGTTTAGTATATTTTTAAATTGAATTTTACCATTGGTTATACCCTCTAGTTTAGGGTAGCTAAAAAATACTTTTGTAAAATCGCCTAAAATAATATTTTTAAGCTCAAGTTGAAGTGCATTTTCAGAGGCGGTTGAATTAGAAAATACAAATTCTTGTATGCCTTGTGTAATGGTTAAATTAGAGGCGTTGACATTATTTTTTCTTAAAATAAGACTACCTAAATTATTGATATCCCATTTTTTCTGGTTCAAAATGAAATAGGAGGGTTGCCATTTAATAGAAATGCCATCATTGAATGTTTGTATCATTCCTTTAAGCATAATTTCTTCTAATGCAGACTTGCTTAAAGCAAAAACAGAAAAGTTTGAGTGGTCATTACTACTATGTATGCTAATATTGGGCTGCAAAAACTGAGTACTGTCAGTAATATTAATTGCGGCAGCCATAAAATTGACATGTACTGAATCCTTGGTGCCTGTACCGTTAATTTTACCATTTTTAATTAAATAACTGTCCCAACTAGCAAATGGAATATTAGATACTAGGCTAATATTTTGTTTTGAAGAATTTAAGCTACCCTCCAATGTTAAATTATTGAAACCTGATATTTCTTTTTTAAATAACCTTAAATAAGGTTCGAAATAATTGGTTTTAATTTGTACAGTAAAATCCTGATTGGTTGGCGTATTCTTAGGGGCATTAATATAAGTTGGGAAATAAAGTTGCATAAAATACTGCACACTAGCTGGTAGTTTTACGATATTAAATTTACCTGTAATGGAGGCTTTAATATCATCACTATTTATTATTATTTTTTTATTTCCATTTTGAATGCTTGATGTTAATGTTAAGGAGTCAAAATGTAAGTTACTGCTTTCGCCTTTTAAATTTCCTTTGTAGAATTTAGCATATCCTATAAAATTATCAATACTATCTCCTTCAAAATTGAAATCTAATTTACCTGAAAGTTGTATATTATTTTTTGAAATATTTATAGCTTTCAAATTAGCATTATACAAATCACTTAAGGCAATAATTTTTGGCCTTCTGTGATTAAAATCAATATTGAGCTTACTTGTAAAATTTACATTCTCATCATTTATGTTTACGAAACCATTAAAGGCTTTTTTTTGTAAAATACCTTTAGTGCTAATATGAGTATAAGTATATTTATTAATCTCAATTGAGTCAATATTGCCTTGAATATTCGTTTTTATATTATCTAAATTAAAAGAACTACCTGCTATACTCCCTTTAAAATTTACAAGCCCAATTAAATCGTTATTTAATAGTTTCCCAATATTAAAACGACTAGTTTCTAGCAAACCTTCATAACTAGGATCCTTTTTTTCTGGAAATTGTAATCGTATTTCTGTTTTGGCTACACCTAGTTCTGTGCTAATTTGGCCCTTTGTAACAAAGTCGTATAAACTGCCAATGAATTCTCCTTTAAAATTCATTTGACCTAGGCTATTTACGTTTAATTCTGTAGCATTGTGTAAGCTAGGAATCCAATTTGAAATATCATTGTAGTTAAGACCTGCTATTACATTACCAAATTTAATTTGGGTATTACGCATATCGGGAATACCTGCCATTGAAAAATTTCCATTTACTGTTGATTTATTATAGGTGGCTTTAAAGTCTTTTGTTTCAAAATTAGCTACAGTGCCTATAAAATGAAAGCTAGTGTTTACCTTTTGATGAATGTTTCGAAGTGCAGGAGCGAAATAGGCAATGTCATCGAAGGCAACATTTGCATTCGTCAAATGTGCTTTCATAATTACCTTATCAATATAAGATGGAAAATCGTTGGCTAAATCTTTGTATTGCATTGCGTAATAACTTCCAATGCTACTATTTTTAGTTTTTAATAAAAATTTATTAAACTCCATTATTTCAGGAGTCATTCTAAACTGAGTAGTTAGTTTTTTTATTTCAAATCCAGATTGTTCTTTTAACTGTAAACTAATAGTAGCCTTAATGGTATCTTCTATAAAATTTGCCTTATAAATATTGGCATTAATATCCCTCATGCGAATATGTTCGCCATCAAAAAACGGTGTGGGTTTATTGAATCCATTTTCAATCCACATTTTTCCGTTGATGACCTGTATTTCGTTTGCAAAAATTTGTAGATGACTATTATTAAAATAAAGTTCATCTTTTTTTCTTAAACTAGCTTTTGCAACAGTTTTAATAGGGTTGAGGCCTAGTTTATTTTGAATAAGATAATAGGGCTTATTGGCAATGATTTGATCTATATTAATATTCTTCCCCTTTATTGATTTTATATTCACTAGTATATTATGAGAAGAAAAAATAGTTTTATTACCCATCCACTCATCATCGCTAATAAATTGCAAATTTGAGAAATCTATTTTTTTAAAATCAAATTCAGTAGATTTCTGAGTACTGTCTGAGGTTTTATTGAATTGATCAAGAAGAAATTGGTAATTCCATTTTTCGGTTTTACGATGCAAATACAATTTTGTATTGACTAGGCCTAAATATTTTATAATTGGTGCATTATTGGAGAAGTATAAATCGCTTAATCTTATTTTTAAAGATTCGGTATACAGAAGGGTGTCCTTTTTTTCATCTCGAATGAGTATGTCTTGTACATCTAATTTATCGAACAATGAAAAGCGAACTTGTCCTAATTCAACTGGGGCTCCAATCGTTTTGCTAAAAGAAGAGGCAATACGATGTGCCACTGTATTTTGTACCCAGGGCAATAAGAATAATAGATAGGTAAATAAGAATATACCTACTACCGCTGCGGCAATAATTCTAAGTATGGTAAATTTCTTATTTAGCAATGAAGGGGTTTTTGTAAAAATACAAAAATTAATAGCCAGCTACGCTATCATCACCTCTTTTATCTCCAGCTGCCATTCGTTTGCCATCACTTGAAATAAGAATTCCATCCATTCTACCAAACTTACCTCTTCTGATAGTTTTGTAGCCCAAATTTTTTAATCCAGCTTCAATATCCTCTGGAAAATCAGATTCTAAAGCAACTACATCAGGAATCCATTGATGATGGAATCTTGTGGCATCAATAGCTTGTTTGATAGTCATTTTATGGTCGATTATATTAACCAAACCTTCATAAACTTGATTGGGGATAGTAGTTCCACCTGGTGTTCCAATGCTTATATAAGGCTTGCCTTTAACAGTGACAAGGGTAGGTGTCATAGAACTTAACATTCTTTTGCCTGGTTGTATTGAATTGGCTTCTCCTCCCAAGGCCCCATACATATTGGGAACACCTGGTTTTACACTAAAATCGTCCATTTCATTATTTAATAAAAAGCCTGCACCCGCTACAATGGTTTTATTACCATAAGTATCATTCAAGGTGGTGGTAATAGCAACCATATTTCCTTCTTTATCAATGACACTAAAATGAGTGGTTTGTTCACTTTCATGTGCCTGTCCAGCTACTGTAATTTTACTAGATCCTGCAACACCCTCTTTATAATCGCTCATTCTTGCTTGCGCATAACTATTACTTATTAAAGTTTTGGTGGGTACTTTCCAGTAATCAGGATCGCCCATATGTTCTGCACGATCTGCATAAGCTCTTCTTTGCGCCTCTACCATTAAGTTTACTGAAGCAAGTGTATTCAATCCCATTTTTTCTACATTAAAAGGTGCAATCATTTGCATCATTTGTGCAATTAAGATTCCACCACTAGAAGGAGGGGCAAAACTTATTACATGATGGCCTCTATAATCAAACTCTAAAGGTTTTCTAAATTTAGGTTTGTAGTTTTTTAAATCTTCTAAGCTAATATAGCCCCCACTATGTTGCATTTCTTTTACAATATATTCAGCAGTAGCCCCTTCATAAAAACCTGCTAATCCTTTAGCTTGAATACGTTTCAATGTTGCAGCAAGTTCTAATTGAATAAGTGTATCACCTGCTTTCCAAACTTCTTTTTGAGTAAAAGCACTTGGTGCAGAACTATGCTTTAAAAAATTAGCACGGTCTGCATTTAAACCCTTTGCCTCCCTTTCTGAAATTACATATCCAAATTCAGCAAACTCAATAGCGGGTTCTATCAATTTTGCAAAAGGTAACTTTGCGTAAGCATGCGTGCTTATCATACCTGCAATACTTCCTGGAATACCTGATGCAGAAGCACCTCTTGTCGATTTTTCAGCAATAGGATTCCCTTGTGCATCTAAATACATATCTCTACTTGCACTTGCCGGTGCTGCTTCACGATAATCTATTCCAATTAATTCTCCATTTACTTTTCTTGCTAACATAAAACCTCCACCACCAATATTACCAGCCCCCGGAAATACTACGGCTAAGCATAATTGAGTGGCAATAGCTGCATCAAAAGCATTACCTCCCTCTTGCATCATTGCAGCGCCAACCATACTAGCGAGTGGATGTGCTGAAGTAACGGCTCCATTGTCAAATGACTTTTCTTTTACCACTTCATATTGATAAGGATTAATATGAGGATGTGCTCTTAAAAAAGGTTGAGCCATTAATTTACCTGAAAGAACTAGGGCAAAAAATAAGATTTTTTTCATAGGGTTTCAATTGAGCTAGTAAATTACTTAAATATTTAGTATTCAACAAACTAGCGCCTACCATTTGTGTAAAACTATACTTATATAGCCCCATTTTAAGACTAAACTTCCTTATTTTTAGGGGGTATAAACAAGCCCTTTATCCTATAAAATTTAAGCAAAAAAAATGAAAATTTTTAAATTCCAATTAGTACTAATTTGTCTATTTTGTTTTGTATTCACTATGCGAGCACAGGTGGTGCCTAGTCCTGCTTCTTACCTTGGCTATACTGTGGGTACTCGATTTACAAGACACCATAATATTGTATCCTATTTTAATACAGTTGCACAAGCAGTACCTGATAGAGTTAAAATAATTAATTATGGAAAAACCAATGAAGGTCGCGATTTATTAGTGGCAGCCATTGGCCTTCCTGAAAATATAGCCCAATTAGAGAAAATAAGAAAACATAATACTGGCTTAGTAGATGGAAGTGTGGAGGATTTAAACCAACCTGGTATTGTTTGGTTAAATTATAATGTACATGGTAATGAACCTTCCTCTTCAGAAGCCGCTATGTTAACTTTATTTGCATTGGTAGATCCTTCCAATAATAAAACAAAAGAGTGGTTAAAAAATACCATTGTAATGATAGACCCTTGTATTAATCCAGATGGAAGAGATAGATATGTGAATTGGTATAATAATGCAGTGGGTATTTCTATGAATGTAGATCCTCAGGCACGAGAGCATATGGAGCCTTGGCCTGCTGGAAGAACGAATCATTATAATTTTGATTTGAATCGTGATTGGGCTTGGCAAACTCAAATTGAAAGTAGACAAAGAGTGGCTTTATATCAACAGTGGTATCCTCAAGTAGTTGTAGATTTTCATGAGCAAAGTTATAACCAACCCTATTTCTTTACACCTACATCAGAACCCATACATGATGCCATTACTAGTTGGCAAAAGGATTTTCAAATAAAAATTGGTAAAAACAATGCTAAGTATTTTGATCAAAATAACTGGTTGTTTTTTACCAAAGAAAGATTTGATATGTTATACCCTTCCTATGGAGATTCTTATCCTATGTACAACGGTGCAATTGGTATGACATATGAAAAAGGAGGCATTGGTGCTGGGTTAGGGGTAATTGATAATTCTTTGGATACTGTTACATTAGTGAATAGAGCTAAGCATCATTTTACTACAGGCTTATCAACTATTGAAATTAGTTCTCAGAATAGAGAAAATTTATTATTAGCTTTTAAAAAATATTATGATAATAGCAGGGCTGGTACTATTTCAGAATATAAAACTTTTGTAATGACGGCGCCTAATGCAAATGCTTTAGAGGCTTTAGCGGGATTGCTTCAAAAAAACAATATTCAATACGGTACTTTAGCTGCGGGCGCAAGTTTTAAGGGGTATGATTATGTTACTAAAAAAGAAAGTGATTTTGTAAATGAAGGATACACATTAGCAGTTAACACAGCACAAGCACATGGAGTACTAGCGCGTGTTTTATTAGAGCCCATTACACAAGTGAATGATTCTAATACCTATGATATTACTACTTGGTCTTTACCTTATGCTTATGGAGTACATGGTTATGCAAGTAAAGATAAATTAGCAGTCACGGCTGGTTTTAATGCACCAAAGGTGGAATTGGCTTCTACTGAATATGGTTATGTAATTCCTTATAACTCTTTTAAATCGGCAAGAGCATTAGCACAGTTATTACAAAAAGATATAAAAGTAAGATATGCTGAAAAAGCCTTTGTAGTAAATGGTAAAAAGATGGAGGCAGGCACCTTGATTGTTTTAAAAACAAGCAATTTAGACAATTGGGCTTCAACAACTAAACAAGTTTGTGATCAATTACAATTAGAAGCTATAGCGGTGAATTCTGGCTGGGTAGAGTCAGGCGCTGATTTTGGTTCGCCTTCTGATAAAATAATTAACCATGCCCCAAAAGTGGGTTTATTGACAGGCGAAAATGTCTCTGCACTTGCTGCAGGAGAAGTTTGGAGTTATTTCGAACAACAATTAAATTATCCTATTACGCAATTGAATTATTCGTTCATAAGCAGAATAGATATAAATAAGTATGATGTTATAATTGCCCCTGAAGGAGCCTACAAGGATTTAAATTCTAAACCTATAACTGAAAAATTACAAGCCTTTGTAAGAAAAGGGGGCGTATTAATTGCTTTGGAAACAGCCGCTCAACAACTATCTGCTAATACAGACTGGGGTTTTAAGATGAAAGAACTTGCTAAAAATGATAAAACAGATATTAACAAAATAAGTAAATATGGAGACAAAGTAGTTGACGCTTTACAAAGCTCTATTCCTGGTGCGATTTATAAAGTATATCTTGATGCGAGTCATCCAATTGGTTTTGGAACCAATGGAATTTTCTTTGATTTAAAACAAGATATGGTTTCATATGAAATAAGTAATGATGCATGGAATGTGGGTCTTCTAAAAAAAGACAGCTATATGACAGGTTTTGCTGGTGTAAAAGCAAAGGCCGCATTACAAGAAGGGGTAGTAATAGGGGTGAAAGAAATAGGTGCTGGCAAACTAGTGTATATGGCCGATGATCCAATTTTTAGAAACTTCTGGGAAGCAGGAAAAATGATATTAGCCAATGCCATTTTTTTCAACGGAAAATAAAACTATTTACATAAAGAGTTATAAAATTTAAATATTATCATGCCTAAAATAGTTCTATATATTTCAATTTGTTTTTTAATCAATACCTCTTCGTATGCTCAAAAAAATAGTGCCGAAATTTATACCCAAATAAAAAAAATGGGGGTAGTAGGTAGTGTTTTATATATAGCAGCTCATCCGGATGATGAGAATAATAGTTTTCTTCCTTATTTAACAAAAGAAAGAATGTATAGAACTGCTTATTTAAGTTTAACTAGAGGTGATGGAGGCCAAAATTTAATTGGCAAAGAACAAGGAGTAGAACTAGGATTAATTAGAACACAGGAATTATTAGCAGCCCGCGTTCAAGATGGGGCTGAACAATATTTTTCTAGAGCTTATGAATTTGGATTTAGTAAATCCTCTGATGAAGCCTTAACAATCTGGAATCATGAACAAGTTTTAAGTGACGCGGTTTGGGTAATAAGAAGGTTTCAACCCGATATAATTATTACACGTTTCCCAAGAGATGCAAGAGCAGGTCATGGCCACCATTCAGCTTCCGCTATTATTGCCAATGAGGCTTATTTAGCAGCTGCCGATAGTACAAAATTTACAGAACAATTTAAGTTTGGTGTGAAGCCATGGAAGGCTAAAAGAATTTTATGGAATACTTTTAATTTTGGATCCGTTAATACTACGAGTAATAGTCAGTTGAATATAGAAGTGGGGGGATACAATGCTACGGTAGGTAAAAGTTATGGTGAAATTGGTGCGGAGGCAAGAACCATGCATAAAAGTCAAGGAGAAGGCAGGCCCAGAAGAAGAGGATCTAGTTTTGAATTTTTTGAAACCACAGGTGGTGATATTCCCCAAACAGATATTATGGAAGGAGTAAATACAAATTGGGATAGATTGCAAGCCCCAGGTATTCAAATTGCTATCAATGATATTGTAAAACATTATGAAATTGAAAATCCAGCTAAGTCGGTACCTGCTTTAGTTAATTTATATAAATCAATTGCAGCACTTCCAATTTCACTTTGGAGAAATTATAAATTGAGTGAACTACAGTCTATTATTAAAGACGCGTCTGGTATTTATATGGAAGCCAGTTCACAACAGCAAGAAGTTTTTCCAGGAACTAATTTACAAGTACAATTTTTATTCAATCAAAGGTCAAATGTTAGCGCAGTTTTAGAAAAAATTTCTTTACCTGGCAAAGATTCTATTTTTGGTAAAGCCCTGGTTAATAATCAAAATATTAGTTGGGAATATTCTTTTAAAATAGCCGGTACACAAGCTATTTCACAGCCATATTGGTTAGTAGAACCTAAAACCGAAGGTATGTTTGTAGTGAAGGATCAAATGCTTATTGGTAAAGCAGAAAACGATCCTGTTTTTACCGCTAATTGTTCGGTATTTATTGAAGGACAATCTTTTACTTTTAACCTGCCAATACAATATAAGTATGTCGACCCCACTAAGGGAGATGTATTTCAACCCATTGTAGTAGTTCCACAGCGTGAAATCAAATATGACAAAGAAGTAGTTTTGCTAAATTCAGGTAAACCTGTAAAACTGGGTTATCAAGAAATTAATCATATAGGAAGTACTGTACATCAGGAAGTTGAAGTAAAATCGGCTAATGAAAATTTACCCACTGCCTTAGATCAATTATATAAAAGAACAATTCAGTACGATCATATTCCAACCATTACTTATTTCGCATCCGCTACTACTAAATTGGTAGAACTGAATGTAAAAACCAAGGGTACTAAAGTAGGTTATATTGATGGAGCTGGAGATAAGTTGCCAGAAGCCCTTATTGAATTAGGCTATCAAGTAACTGTATTAAAAGAAAGTGATATTGAATTCAATAAATTAAAAACTTTCGATGCTATTGTGGTGGGCATTAGAGCTTATAATATGTATGAATTTTTGACTACCCAAAATGATATACTGAATGCCTATATTGAACAAGGAGGTAATTTGATAGTTCAATATTTAAAAAGCAATCATGTAGGAATTCGTAAAGTGAAAGTAGGGCCTTATGCATTTACTGTAAACTCAGCTAAAAGAGTCACCCAAGAAAATGCACCTGTTAATTTTGTTTTGCCCGCACATTCAGTTTTAAATTATCCTAATAAAATAGAGCCATCGGATTTTGAGCATTGGATCCAAGAAAGAAGCACTTATATGGCAGAGAATGTAGATAATCACTTTGAAGCACCACTTTCTATGAATGATAAAGGGGAGACACCTTCCACGGGTAGTTTATTAATTGCTCCTTATGGCAAAGGCAATATGGTATATTTGAGTTTGGTTTTGTTTAGACAATTGCCTGCGGGGAATCCTGGGGCTTATAAATTATTAGCCAACCTAATTTCACTTCCCAAACATTAAATTAATTTATTCAAGATAATGAGACGTAATGTGAGTATACTTACTTTATTAATAATTGGCCTGGGGGTAGGCTATATAATCAAGAACGTAAAAATTGGGTTAATTCTTGGTCTTATTATTGGGCTGCTTATAAGTGGTATTGGCACAAGAAGTAAATAACTCTAATCTTTATTTCTTTCTTCTATAATTACAGCGCCAATCCATTTAAATTTTTTAGCAATAAAATAAGCAATTAGTCCAAGGCTTATTACGGTAAGGCCGCTAAGCATCATCTTTGTTCCTGTTGAAAAAAAGATAGCACCCCAAATAATAATGGCTAAAAATAAAGGCAGTGGATAAAAGGGCATTTTCCAAGGAAAAAAATCTTTTCCTTTTCTCTTAAATAATAATAATAAACCAAATGCCTGCCCTATAAATTGAATTAATATACGCATGGCTAAAATGCCATCAATGACTTCTTTTAATCTGAAAAGTAAACTAAATACAAAGGCAATACATCCCAATACTAATAAAGAACGGTGGGGAAAATGTAATTTTGGATGAAGTTCTTTAAAGAAAGGGAAAAAGGATCTATCCTGTGCAGCAGCATAAGGAATTCTACTATACCCCAAGGTGGCAGAGAATAAAGAAGCAAAGGCCACCATTAATATTAATATAGTTGCAAAAGCACCCGCAGTGGGTCCATAAAGGGCCTTTATATAATCGCTTACTACAAATTTACTATTCACAATTGTTTGAAAGGGTAATACACTTGCCACCGATACATTCATGGCTAAATATAAAATGGCAATACCTGTAATAGAGATAAACATACTTCTTGGGATATTCTTACTTGGGTTTTTTATTTCCCCTCCTAAGTGACATACATTATAGTAACCTAAATAACTATAAATAGTTTTTACACTGGCAAAACCCAGTGCTGCAACAAAACCATGTTGCAGAGTAAAACCTTCATTGACATGTTTGATGGGTTCTAAAAAATTACCGTGTGCAATACCTCCAAAAATTATCCAGGCCATAGTGCCTAGAACACCTACCCATAAAAAAACTGAAATTTTTCCTATGGATTCAATTTTTCGGTACAGTAATAGGATAACTAATATAACCACTAGGCCACTTACTGCTTTTTCTTGTATAAAACTTAAATGAAAAAAGTAATTTGCATACTGGGAAAAACCAATGGCTGCAGAAGCAATTACAAGGGGTGCTTGGATCATGGTTTGCCAAACAAATAAAAAGCTCATTAAAGAACCTGCTTTTTCTCCATAGCCTTCTTTTAAAAAATGAAAACTTCCTCCTGCTCTTGGTAAAGCAGCACCTAATTGACTCCATACCATCGCATCTAAATAAGAAAGTAGGGCGCCTGCTATCCAAGCATACAAAAAATAGGGGCCTCCCATAATTTGTGCCACCACACTTAATACTACAAAGGGACCAATACCCACCATGTCAATCATGTTGATGGCAGTTGCATGTAAAAGACTTAATTTGCGCTCTAAATTGGGTTTCGGGTTACTCATGTATTTACCAAGTTAATAAAAAATGGCTTAAAAATTGAAATAAAATGGATGCAAGTTTTAAAACGGTAGAATGGGTGAAGGATAAAACTATTTACGAGGTAAATCTTAGACAGTACACAGAGGCAGGGAGTTTTAAAGCATTCGAAGCGCATATTCCAAGATTAAAAGAAATGGGTGTAGAAGTTTTATGGCTCATGCCAGTCACATCCATAAGTGAGAAAGGGCGTAAGGGAAGTTTGGGTAGTTATTATGCATGCAGTAGTTATACAAAATTAAATGCGGAGTTTGGTAATGAGCAAGATTTTATCTCACTAATTCAATTAGCCCATAAGCATGAGATGAAAGTTATTATTGATTGGGTCGCAAATCATACTGGGATAGAACATGAATGGATGGAACAACACCCCGAATGGTTTAGTAGAGATGAATATGGAAATTTTACAGAAAGAAATGGTTGGGAAGATGTAGTGGATTTAAATTATGAAAACCATGATATGCGCGCTGCTTTAATAGGCGCCATGCAATATTGGGTGCGTACATTTAATATAGATGGATTTAGATGCGATATGGCACATTTAGTGCCTTTAGATTTTTGGAGGGCAGCAAGAAAGGCCTGTGAAACCATAAAACCTTTATTTTGGTTAGCAGAATGCGAGGATATTGAATATCATTCTGTGTTTGATGCAAGTTATGCTTGGTCTTGGATGCATGAGACAGAAAAGCTATCAAAAGAAGAGCTAGGGGTAAATGAAATATATAATCAACTAAATGCTTATGGGCATTATCCAAAAGGGGCTTATAAATTATTTTTCACCTCTAATCATGATGAGAATACTTGGAACGGAACAGAATATGAAAAGTATGGCATGGCTGCAAAGGCCTGGGCTGTTTTCACATTTATGTGGAAGGGAATCCCCTTAATATATAGTGGGCAGGAATTACCTAATTATAAAAGATTAGCTTTTTTTGATAAAGATCCAATTGATTGGACAAATTCACCTCAATTGGCTAGCTTTTATAAAACACTTATTCAATTAAGAAAACAATATCCCTTTATAGCAGAGGGGGATAGTTTTAATTTACCCACTATTTCTAATCAAGTAATGGCTTTTTTAAGATATGATCAAGAGCAGCCTGATAAAAAATCTGAAAAGCAAATCATACTTGTAATTCTAAATTTTTCCCATCAAATACAAAAAGTAGAATTTGCGCATGACTATTTAAAGGGGCAATTTTTAAATGCCTTCTCGGGGCTAAGCTTTGCATTTAATAAACAAGTAAGTTTCGAGCTTATGCCAGGTGACTATTTTATTTATGTAAAAAGCGGGTCCTAGTTTTTAATACTAGTTTCTCTTAGCCTGTTGAAAGGCTACAAATTCCATCATTTCTTGTAAAGAAAAACTACTTAGGTTTTGTGCAGCATTCAGTCCTGCTTTTTGAGCGACTAGTACACCATATTTGCAATCGGCAAAACCTTCGATGGCATGGGCATCTGGATTAATTGAAATAAGCACATCCTTTTCTATGGCATTGCTTAAATATCTCCAGTCCATATCTAAACGACGAGGATGGGCATTTAATTCTATGACCACATTATTTTCAGCACAGGCTTCTATAAGGGCTTCGTGATTCACTGGATATCCCTTTCTACTTAAAAGTAAACGGCCTGTAGGATGACCTAGTATACTAGTATAAGGGTTATTGATAGCGTTGAGTAAACGCATCATGGATTTTTCTTCTGTCATTTTTAAATTAGAGTGTATAGAGGCAATGACAATATCAAAGCTTTCCAGTATTACATCTGGGTAATCTAAACTACCATCATTTAATATATCCGACTCAATACTTTTAAAAATAACAAAGGGGGCTAGCTTTTTATTTAGGGCATCAATTTCTTTATGTTGGGCTGCAATACGTTCTATTTCCAAACCATTGGCATAGAAGGCCGATTTTGAATGGTCGCTAATAACTAAGTACTCATAACCTGCCTCTTTAGCGGCCTTTGCCATTTGCTCTATAGTATGAATGCCATCGCTCCAAGTACTATGTGAATGTATAATACCCCTAATATCTTCTATCTGAATGGCGGGAGATATACTTTTTTTATTACTGGATAGAAGGCTGGATAAAATAGCGGGGTCCTCTCTTTGAGGAGATGGAATAAAAGCAATACCTAATTGCTCAAAAATGGAGGCCTCAGAAATAAATTTAAAATTTTTTTTAAAAAAGGGGTTTTCTACCCATTTTTTTAGAAAATTGGGGGAAGATGCCAGGGTAAAATCGGTCCAATAAAAATTTTCAGGGCTAGTAATATGCCACCTAATTTCGAAATTATCCACCCCTTTACAACTTATAAATTCATCCAATTTTGTAATCGTAAATTCTTTTTCTGTTAACCAATTTATTAATTTATTTTCTGAAAGGGTAGTGACTACATCTAAAAAATCGATGGTCTCCATTTGTCTTTTAAAATGTCCAGAAATAATATGTTCATTCTCTGGAAATTTTTCATATAAACTATTTTGCAAACTACATGCAAGTGTTTCTACTTGTTCATATAAATAACTTCCTTGATGTTGTAAATAATATTCTAAAGACTCTTGAATATTTTGTTGTGTCTTTGCACCAAAACCTTTATAGTTAATTAATCTATTTTCTTGACAAGCATATAGTAATTCACCTACTGTTTCAATTTCTAATTCTTTCCAAATAGTAATTATTTTTTTTGGTCCTAGGCCTTTAATTTTTAACATTTCTAAAATGCCAATAGGTGTTTTTTCTATGTAATCTTCAAGTATTGTAAGTCGTTTATTTTCAATTAGTTGCAATATCTTTTGTCCTATTGCTTCTCCTATACCTTTAATAGCAAATAATTCATGTGGAGACATTTCACTCACTGGTTCTGCTAACTTATCCAAAGTATATGCTGCATTAGTATATGACTTTATTTTAAATGGATTCTCACCATGGATATCCATTAATTTTCCAAGCAAAGTAAATTGTTCAGCAATCTCATAATTATGCATGCGTGAATGTATAAAAAATAGTTCAAAAAAAAATCCTCCCCGTAAACGGGGAGGACTTCAAATCTATTTCTGCTGAAAGCAAAAAAGACGATTTAATTATCTTGCGATAATTATTTCTTTTTAGCAGCTTTTTTCTTAGCAGCTTTCTTCTTAGGAGCAGCTTTTTTTGCAGCTTTTTTCTTAGGAGCAGCTTTTTTTGCAGCTTTTTTAGGAGCAGCTTTTTTAGCAGCTTTTTTAGCTTTTGCCATGTTTTTTAGATTTAATGGTTAGTAAATATGTATTAAAAATAGAAAACTTTTTTAATAACTGCAAAATTATTTTTTTTAAGCTACTGTTTCTACCGGTAGGATAGACACTGTGGTACGGTTATTTCTGCCTTTTTTAAACTCCACAATTCCGTTAGAAAGTGCGAATAATGTAAAGTCAGAGCCAACTCCAACGTGTTTACCAGGATGGTATACAGTACCTCTTTGGCGTATAATGATGTTGCCAGACAATGCTGGTTGACCACCATAAATCTTAACACCTAAACGTTTGCTTTGGGAATCACGGCCGTTTTTTACGGAACCTTCCCCTTTTTTGTGTGCCATAGTATATTCTTTTTTCTAGCCTTTTATTAATAATGGATATATCTTCTCAAGTCCTGCCTAAGCAATATTAAGCGATGTTCTCGATTTTAATTTGTGTGTAATGTGTTCTGTGACCATGTTTCTTGCGGAAACCTTTACGTCTTTTCATTTTAAAGGCGATAACTTTATCACCTTGTACTAAGTCGTTTAAAATTTCAGCCTTCACTTTTACCTTGCTCGTAAAAGAGATGCTTCCATT
>Ga0214919_10004546_pt1 | contig 20259 bp, 18 predicted proteins | sample LL1503_MetaG_FD_177994 | JGI IMG/M metagenome (GOLD analysis project Ga0214919, IMG submission 177994) | Freshwater microbial communities from Lake Lanier, Atlanta, Georgia, United States - LL-1503 | ecosystem: Environmental > Aquatic > Freshwater > Lake | place: USA: Georgia | collected... | reverse complement strand
TGCGCCTTTTGACCGTCATACAGAAAAAAGGATTAGGAGTCATTGCCTGACCAGTTCATTGGGCCACAAGCCCAGTTGCATGAAGCGACCTAAAGTTCTTTCTCAGAGCTTTGGGAGGCTCGTTTTTCCTACAATCGGCATGCAGTTGAGAATAGCAAATACGGCTGTAAGCCGTTGATTTCATTGCATAGTGATTTCCGTCCGAGGTAAACCAATAGATCACCCATTTTTACCCATTTTAGGGTTGAGTATCTTTTAAATGGGTGTTAATGGGTGTATTATTGGTTTCATGTTGCGTTCAGATACCCTCCAGATCACACCCGAGATCCTGAGCTTGATTGCCCGAATCGACGAGTTCAAGGGCGCATGGCGGGCCTTGGGGACACTTGCTCCCGAGCGTCTTTCGGCACTACGGCGGGTGGCGACGATCGAAAGTATCGGCTCGTCAACCCGTATCGAGGGCAGCAAGCTCATTGACCGCGAGGTGGAGCGCCTGCTCTCCAACTTGGCCATCAAGTCCTTCGACACGCGCGACGAACAGGAAGTGGCCGGTTACGCTGAACTCATGGATATGGTGTTTAGCTCATGGCAGGGCATACCATTCAACGAGAGCCACATCAAACAATTGCACCAGGTTCTTTTGACCCACAGCGAAAAGGATGTACGCCACCGTGGGCAGTACAAAACCCATTCGAACAGCGTCGCCGCGTTCGATGAAAACGGCACACAGATCGGCATCGTCTTTGAGACCGCCACGCCATTTGACACGCCACGTTTGATGACTGAATTGGTGTCATGGGTGAATGAAGAGCGGGAGAAGGCGCACCTGCATCCCTTGTTGATTATCGCGATCTTCGTCGTCGTGTTTCTGGAAATTCACCCCTTTCAGGATGGCAACGGACGTTTGAGCCGCATGCTGACGACCTTGCTGCTGATCCAGACCGGATACGCCTATGTGCCATACAGCTCGCTGGAGAGCGTGATCGAGCTGAATAAGGAAGCCTACTACCTGGCCCTGCGCCAGACACAGGGAACCATCCGCACGGAGGCACCCAACTGGCAGCCGTGGCTGGTGTTCTTCTTGCGTTCTCTGGCAGAGCAGGTTCGGCGCTTGGAGAAGAAGGTCGAACGTGAAAGGATCGTACTGGCCACGCTGCCCGAATTGTCGCTGCAGATCGTGGAATTCGCCCGAGAGCATGGACGCGTCACGATGATGGATGCCATTAAATTAACCGGAGCCAGTCGTAACACCCTCAAGCAGCATTTCCGGGACCTGACAGAGCGTAATCACCTGGAGCAGTATGGCCGCGGGCGCGGTGTGTGGTACGGCTTGAAATGAGTCGGGTACTCACCGAACTACACCTCGGATTGGGATGAGTGTGTCCACTGGGGAAAAGAGCAGTGGTCTGCTTTTCGGCCCCAGGTCCCCGAGTTACGGAAAGGACTGAGGCCGGGGCAGGGCGTCTACTGAATACTGTACGTGGCTTTTGCGGCTGCGATGCAGGCGTTTTTGGCTTCCCCGGCCAGGGCGTAGCATTTCACAGCTGCAACTCTGTGCTCTGCGTCGTGCTTGTCCTCCTTGACACAGATGTCTTTTTCATTGCCTGCCTGGGTGCCACAGGCTGACTTTTCGGTCTTGTAGTCACCCACGCCAAATTCGCTGTGTTGGGGCAGCGTGGGTATGCGGCAGGCTATTTCGGAATTAAGCGGGGTCAGGTGAAAGCTCAGCGCCCAGTGACGCGGCCAGGCGGGCAATAGTCAGTGCGCAACGCTTCTCAATCAGCGTGACAATTTGGTCGATGATGGGGTGCTCATTGCCTTGGCTGTGAAACCTAGCCTGGGTGGCGCGCGCCAAGCCTGGTAAGCGCCTGGCTATGTCCAAAATGCGTTTTTTCACCTGAGCGGGTGACAAGACTGCGTCGGTCGCGAATTGCGCCCAGTGCCGCCCCATTACTTCCGAGAACTTGTATTTGCTACCAATCTTCATGGCCATTTTTTCGGTCAATTGGGGATAGACGGCGGTGCACAAGGCGTCGTAAAGGGGCGCCAGCACGACACCCGCCGGTGTGTAGAGCAGCGAGAAGTTTTTGCCGTGGGCATCGTGGTTGCCGATCAGGGCGTTGAACACCACGAAGTCCAGCAGCTTGAGCGTCTGCGGTGCGCTGGGGCGGGTGGCGCTGCGCAAGAGTGCAAAAGCCTGCGTCAGACCGGGGCCGCCTTCGTTTTGGTACTTGTGCTCCGAGACAATCGCCAGCGCTTGGCAGAAGTCTTCTTGGTGTAGGCGCTGGTGTAGCGCACCGGTATGGCGGTCGTAGCGCTCAACCAGCAGGTAGTGGCGCAGCTGTGCGCCATTGGCGATGGTCTGGATTTGGGTTCGGGCAACGTCTAGCTTGATCGCTCCGGCCAAAGCCATGCAAAAAGCTTCGTTGAATACGCTTCCATCAACCCCGGCAATGGGTGGCTTGAGGATGTGCGTACTGGGCGAGCCGTTCAATGGCAGTCCCGTGCGCAAACCGTCAGTGTCTAGAACCACCGGTAATTTGTCTTGTGCGCCAGCCAGCGAGAGGCGCAGACCGTCATCGCCCGCGCGCATGGGGCGCAGCGGCATTTCATCAAGAACCTGCAGCAGTTTTTTCGAATCCAGCCAGCGCACTTCTGGCGGAGCATCGGGCGCCGGCGGCGACTGGCCCGGCTCCAACAAGGTGACGGCACCGGCGCATTCGCCTCCCAAGCTTTCGAGCAGGGCGTAGTCATTTTGTGCAGAGACCTGCAGTGTCTTGGCGATCTGCTTTCGCTTGCCACCTTCGGGCAATAGGCCTGCAAAGAATGGGCGGCTTGCACGGTCGTCAAACGGCTCTGGGCGAATCGGGAGCGATTGCGACAAGGCTGTAGTAACACCAGGCGAATAGGCAAAACTCAGCCGACCCTCGATTTGGGATAGCGTACCAACGTGTGCTCCTAGCAGCCAGACTTCCAGATGGCGCGCCATATCAGGCCAAGCCTTCCAATGCTAGGCTGGCGCCTAATGCGTGCAACACCTTTAGCAAGGTCTGCAAGCGCACGGTGGGCTTACCGGCCTCAAGCTCCACGATAAAACGCACGCCCACACCAGCGGCGAGTGCCAATTGCGGCTGCGTCAAACCCAACTGTCGGCGGGCGGCCAAAACTGCAGCCCCGAGTGCTTGCGGAGAATTGGTGGGTGTGACGGGCTTAGAAATCATGTTGATGTCCTGTTCGGGAAATTATCAGGCATCATCAACAATAGCGCAACAAAATTTACCGATAGGGTAATTTCAGAGCTTAGAGATGCAAATTTCCATGAATTACCCCGATCGGGAATTTAGAATCATTGCTTGAATCGGCCATGAGTTCGCTGAGCGACTGATTTGACAAAATTGGAGGTAGCAAGCCCTAGTCGGCACCTTCAATGACAGCCACAAGTATTCAGGCATGGCAACGGAGCGTCTGCTGGCAACCGGGGAAAAGAGCCATGGCTTGCTTTTCGGCCCCAGGTCGCCGAACTACGGCAAGGGCTGAGCTAGGTTGCTGCACGGCTTGGGGTTAACCCAGACTCACCCATGGAGCAATTGGTCTGCTCGATGCCGTTTGAACAGAATTTTGAAATTCGAAAGCACCCCGCGACACGATCCCAGTGCTAATCCAGTGCTAATTAATGGGAATGGAGGGGAATGAATGCGCGTAGACAGGGGCTTTACCGGTCACCTGTAAAGATGCTGGGAATTGGTTGCACGCGCACAGCTGCGGTCGCGAATCTTGCTCCCGGTTGCCTTTTGTCCATGCTTATCCAAAAACAAGTAATCGGCCGAGGGTTTGTCCCTATTCATCCAAACTGCGATTCGAAGAAAACTGTCCACAGTTCGCAGTCTGCTGTTTGGTAGGGGTAAAAAACTAGCCATGTTCCTCGTGTTGAAGCATCTGTCGCAGCCAAAAATCGAATGGTCGGCCCAATGAGCGCAGCATTGGCAGAACAAAACGTCCAGTTTTCGGGGTCGCCCGTGCTGGTCGATGCCATCGTTGAGAGCCGCATTTTGTCGGATCAAGTGGCGTCTTTTTTGTTTCGGGAACTGGTGTCCGGGCGTTTGCATCAAGGCGAGCGCATCAATGAGACTCACTTGGCGCGCACGCTTGGCATTAGCCGCAACCCGATTCGTGAAGCCCTGCGCCGACTGGAGGAGCACGGCCTGCTGGTATCGACGCCTAGGCGCGGAACGTCGGTGCGCACATTTTCCAAGAACGATATCGACGACATCTATTCCCTGCGGATTGTGCTGGAGAGCTTCGCCATCGAGCAGGCGTTACCCCGTATGACGCCGGCCGATCACCAGGGCTTGGCGACTATCGTTGACGCCATGGAGCTTGCTGCCAATACGGGTAACGAGATTGGACTGGTCGAGAACGATCTCCTCTTTCACCGGCGGCTCTGTGAGTTGTCGGGCAATAGCCAGACTTTGCGCGCCCTCCTGAGCATGCAGGCCGAAATGCGCTTGCTCATCGCCTTGATTGAACGCCATTTTGAGAGCCTGCACGCTGCTGCGACAGACCATTGGCCCATCGTGGCGGCGATGAAAACCGGCAACACGGCAGCGGCCGTAGCGGCCATACGCGCGCACATCGAAGACTCCTGGAAACACACGGCGAGCAGCTACGAGGGGAGCACGGCCGCCGCGACGACATCGGTGCTCAGTGGACGGATTCTGTTTTAACTTTAAAGGGGAACTTTAGATGCAATATGTCTTAGGAATCGACATCGGTGGCACTTTCACCGATTTTGTTTCGTACGATTCCCAATCGGGTGCCATCCACAACTGGAAAAATTTGACGACGCCCCAAGACCCTATCGAAGGCGTGCTTCAAGGCTTAAAGCAGATCCAAGACCTCGACGTCGTGACCAAGATCCGGCTCGGGACCACGATTGCCACCAACGCCTTGCTCACCAGGCGCGGCGCCAACATCGCCTACGTGACGACCAAGGGATTTCGCGATGTCCCCTTTATTCAGCGCGCCGACCGCAAGAGCCACTACGACATTACATGGATCAAGACCAAGCCCTTGGTCAAACGGGCCAATTGCTACGAGGTCTCTGAGCGGCTTGACGCCAAGGGGGCGGTGGTCGAGCCTTTGGACCTTGCCGGGGTACACCAGCTGGCGTCGGCCCTCAGGGCAAATAAGGACATTGAGGCGGTGGCGATTTGCACGCTTTTTTCCTATATCGATCCGGTGCACGAGCAGCAAATTCGAGACATTTTCCAGCAGGAAATGCCGGGGATTCCCGTTTCCATTTCGTATGACGTGCTACCCAAATGGAAGGAATACGAGCGTGCCTCGACCACCATTGCGGACGCGTACCTGAAACCCATCGTCTCGGAGAGTTTCAACCGCATGAAACAGCGCCTCGATGGCATTGGCATTGGCGGGAAGGTGGGGGTCATCAAATCAAATGGCGGCGAGTCCACGATTTCGGGTGCCGCAGCGGCACCGGTCCAGATGACCTTGTCGGGGCCCACGGGCGGTGTCGTTGCGACGCGCGCCATTGCGCGCTTGACGGGGATCCAGAACCTGGTCAACTTTGATATGGGAGGCACCTCGACGGACTGTTCCACGGTGGTCAATGGCATGGAACTCGTCACCACCAGTTTCGAGATTGAATGGGGTCTGCCGATTCAGGTTCCGATGATCGACATCCACACGATCGGTGCCGGTGGTGGCTCCATTGCATGGATCGATAAGGGTGGAATGTTGCGGGTGGGCCCCCAGTCGGCAGGCGCGGATCCCGGCCCGGCCTGCTACGGGCGGGGCGGGACAGATGCCACGGTCACAGATGCCAACGTGGTGCTGGGCCGCATCAACCCAGACTATTTTCTGGGTGGGCGCATGAAGCTCGATGCAGACGCCTCCCACAGGGCGGTGGAAAAGATCGCCAAGCAGCTCAACCTGTCTGTGGATGCCGCTGCCTATGCCATGGTGCAGATCGCCAACAACAACATGCTCGGCGCGCTGCGCACCGTGCTGCTGCAGCGCGGGCTTGACCCGCGCGATTTCACGCTGATTGGATCGGGCGGCGCGGGCCCGGTGCACGTGTGCGACATGATGGAGATTTCTGGCATTCCGCAGGCCATGGTGCCGAACTACCCGGGGCAGTTCTCGGCGTTCGGCTTCCTCATGACCGACGCGCGGGTCGACCGCCACCGCACGGTGCAGCAGACCTCTAAGGCCTTTGATGCAAGTCGCGCCACCAAGGCCATGACGGATCTTGTCGAGGTGGCGATTGGAGAGCTCCAAACGCAGGGCTACCAGGCGAATATCGAAATTTATCGCTCGATTGAGGCGCGCTACCTGGGCCAAAACCACGAGCTCGAACTGAGCTTTCCAAGCAACGAATTCAACGACGTAACCGTGCCAGATTTTTGGTCGCGTTTTCACGAAGAACACCATGCGCGCTTCGGATTTTCCATCCCCGGCGAGACGATAGAAACCGTCAACCTCAAGGTGATCGCTGTTGCCGTGACAGAAAAACCCAAGCTGCGCGAACTGCCACTAGGAGACGGTTCGCCCTCGCCTTTCGGCAAACGCAAGGTTCGCTACGAGGACGGCTGGTACGACGTACCGACCTACCGCCGCGATGCCCTCAAGCAAAGCGATACCGTTGCCGGCCCGGCGGTGGTTGAAGAGGAGGCTTCTGTCACCATTCTTTGCCCCGGACAAACACTCGCTGTCGATCGGTTCGGCAACCTCATCATTTCTTCCTAAGGAGATACCCATGGACTTTGTAACCATGAACATTTTGGAGTCGACCATGGTGTCCATCTGTCGCGAGATGGGCATTGTGCTGATGAAGACCTCGTATTCGACCATCTTCAACGAAGCACTTGACTTTACCTGTGGCATTGCCGATATGAACGGCGACATGATCGCCGTGGCGGATTACTGCCCCGCGCAGATCGGCGGCATGCCATTGCTGGTGCAGTCTTGCCTGAAGGAAATTTCGGCCTCCGAAATGGAGGACGGCGACATCATCGTCCACAACGACCCCTACCGCGGTGGTTTGCATACGCCCGAACATACCTTCTTCAAACCCATATTCGTCGACAACGAGATCATGGGCTTCGCCGTCGCCATTGGCCACATTGCCGAAGTCGGTGGCACGGCCCCCGGCGGCTTTTGTGGAGAAGCCACTGAGATTTTCCACGAGGGTTTGCGCATCCCGCCCGTCAAAATCAAAAAGCGCGGGCAGGACAACGTCGAAGTCTGGAAACTGCTGCTTGCCAACGTCCGCACCCCGCGCTCCAACTACGGCGACTTGCGCGCGCTCATCGCCGCCGTCGATTTGGGTGAAAAGCAGATGATTGGGGTGTACAAAAAATACGGTAAGCACAAGGTCAAAGAGACGGTCAACGATTTATTGCTCTATTCGGAGCGCCGTATGCGCGCCGAACTCGAAGCCATTCCCGACGGGATCTACAGCTTTGCCGACTATGTGGAAAGTGACGGCATCGTCGCTGACCGCACCTACACCATTGCGGTGGAGGTCCACAAGACAGGCGGCGACATCGTGGTCGATTACACCGGGTCGTCGCCGCAAGCAGCCGGTCCGATTAACGCCACGCTTGGCGTGTCCACCTCGGCGGCGTACAACGCGGTACTCCATATGACCGACCCTTCGATCCCTCGGAACTCGGGTTGTTTTCGCCCCATACGCGTCGTGGCGCCGCCTGGCACGATCGTCAACGTGGATTTCCCCGCACCTGAAGTGGGTGGAAATACCGAGACGCACCCGAGGATGGTGGGCTCGATTCTGGGCGCCATGTCCAAGGCTGTGCCAAACCGCGTCATGGCGGCTGAGGGCGCCACACACTGCAATTTTGTGTTCGGGGGTGTTGACGCACTCAGCGGTGAATATTTTGCCTGCTACGACCTGGAGGGCGTTGGCTGGGGCGGGCGCGCCTTCGCAGACGGCAACGACGCGGTGGACTCGATCAACGGCAACTGCCGCATTACGCCCACGGAGGTCTATGAGACGCGTTTCCCCTGGCGTATTGAGAGCCTTGCATTCAACGTCGACTCGGGTGGGGCAGGCCAATACCGTGGCGGCCTTGGCTATTCCAAGCAAATGCTTTGTCTCAACGAGGAAATTACCTGTTCTCAGATGACGGACCGGCACTTGTTTGCCCCTTGGGGGCTTGAGGGCGGCGGTGAGGGCGGTTTAGGTGCGACCTTGGTGATGAAAAACGGCGGCGCCCAATGGCAGACCATGCGCGAGGCATATGGCAAGACATCCACCAGCAGGTTCTCCAATATCACGATCCGCAAGGGCGATCGGGTCCGGCTCGTGACGCCCGGCGGCGGCGGCTATGGCGATCCGGTCCAGCGCACACCCGAAGCGCTTGCAACGGATGTGCGTGAGGGTTACGTCTCGCCTGAGGCGGCCAAGACACTGTACGGTTCACAGGAGGCCTGATCATGAAATTTTCCCAAAACGGGCTCTATATCGAGAGCTACAACAAATGCACGAATTGCGGCTCCCTCATTTATGACAATTCAGCAAAAGACAAGCAGCAAGAAGTCGTACAGGACGGGAAACACTTTTGTTCCCAATGGTGTGTGGACTGGAAGACCCAGCGCGACCTTCGCCGGGCCACACCAGTGAAATCTGTTGCGTTACGAGCGCCCGTAGGACACTGAGCCACTGGAAAGTCTTTTGCGGCTAGCGGAAATCGGCGAAATGCTTGCAGTGGGGTAGGTCAGGAGAGGCGGTTGTGCTCTTGTCCTTAAAGGGCGCGCCGGCCCTTCAGCCGAACCACTTGCGGATCGGAATGCACATGACGGCACTATTTTTGCCCCTCCATTTTTGAAGAAATATCTATGTCAACCAATGCTTCACTCATTGCGCGGCGCAGCGCAGCCATACCAGAAGGCCTGTCCAGGCACCTCGACATCTATATCGACAGGGCTGAAAACGCGGAACTCTGGGACGTAGAGGGGCGGCGTTACATCGACTTCGCCGCAGGAATTGCCGTGAACAACACGGGGCACCGCCACCCCAAGGTTGTCGAGCGCGTGAGAAAGCAACTCGACCGGGTTGTTCATACCTCGTTCCAAACCACGCCATATGAGGATTACGTCGAGGTTTGCGAGCGGCTTAACGCGATCGTTCCAGGCGACTTCGCAAAGAAGTCCCTTCTGGTCTCCACTGGTGCCGAGGCGAACGAGAACGCGGTCAAGATCGCCCGCGCGGCCACAGGGCGTTCGGCCTTTGTCGCGTTTTCCGGTGGGTTCCATGGGCGAACCCTGATGGCCATGAGCCTGACAGGTAAGACCGTCCCTTACAAAGCAGGGTTTGGTCCGCTGGTGCCCGATGTGTTCCATATGCCGTTTCCGATTGCGTACCACGGCGTTAGTGAAGACGACTCGCTCAAGGCATTGGAACGGCTCTTCGCGTCTGAGGTGGATCCGTCGCGCGTGGCGGGTATTTTTATTGAACCGGTGCAGGGGGAGGGTGGCTTTTATCCGGCGCCTTTTGGTTTCTTGCGCAAGCTGCGCGAGATTGCCACGCGGCACGGCATCTTGCTCATTGCCGACGAAATTCAGACCGGATTTGCCCGCACGGGGCGGATGTTTGCCATGGAGCATGCGGGTGTGGCGGCCGATATCGTCACCATGGCCAAGGGGCTTGGTGGAGGCTTCCCGATCGCCGCCATTACGGGGCGAGCAGATGTCATGGACAAGATCCCCATGGGCGGTCTGGGCGGAACGTTTGCGGGCAACCCCCTGTCCTGTGCGGCGGCATTAGCGGTGCTTGACGTCATTGCAGAAGAGAACCTTATGGACAAGGCCAAGCAAATTGAAGCACGCCTTCGCGCGACGTTTGACCAGTGGAAAGCGGGCACTGAATTTGGATGCGTGGGTGATGTGCGCAGTCTCGGGGCCATGGTTGCCATCGAGTTCGTCACCAGCCGCGAGACACGCCAGCCATGGCCGGAGTTGGCCAAGGCCTTGACTAAAACGGCGGGGCAGAACGGACTGATTCTTCTGTCCTGCGGAGTTCACGGCAACGTGGTGCGAATCCTCACACCGCTGACCATTGCGCTGTCTCTCGTAGATGAAGGCATCGCTATCATGGAGAAAAGTCTGCGCCAAGCTATCGCTAGTTTGGGTGGGTAGCCTCACCGCTGACTTCGCGCCCTCGGTGTAAGGGCGGCGTTTCACTGATTGGTGTTGGGATTGCCGTTGGGTTCGTGCCTGGGCAGGCGTATAGTCCTGCCACAGGTTTCTACATGACGGTATTCCAACCCAAACTACGCGCAGCCTTGCAGGGCTATAACCGCGAGAGACTGCTCAAGGACGTGGGCGCGGGTTTGACTGTGGGTGTAGTGGCCTTGCCCCTGGCCATGGCCTTTGCCATCGCATCGGGCCTCAAGCCGGAGACAGGCTTGTTCACCGCCATCATCGCCGGCTTTTTGATCTCCTTGCTCGGCGGTAGCCGGGTCCAGGTGGGCGGCCCGGCCGGGGCCTTTATCGTCATCGTGTACGGCATTGTCCAGCGCTACGGGGTGGCTAATCTGGTCATTGCCACCGCTATGTCGGGTGTGATGCTTTTGGGTATGGGCTTGCTGCGCATGGGCACGCTGGTGCGCTTTATCCCGGTGGCGGTGATTATTGGTTTTACCAACGGCATCGCGGTGCTGATTGCGCTGTCGCAGATCAAAGACTTTTTGGGCTTGTCGGTTTCCCCTATGCCGGCCGACTTTGTCGGCATCGTGCAAACCATCGCCCTGCACGCGAGCGATTTCAACCCCTGGGCGCTGGGCTTGGCCTGCGCTTGTCTGGCGCTGTTGGCGCTTTGGCAGTTGGTGTTGCCGCGCTGCATGCGCGGGATGGGCGCACTGGGCGGCAAGCTCAGCAGCATTCCGGGTGCGGTGGTGGTGCTGGTGCTGGCAACCCTGGTTTGTGCTCTGTTGGAGTTGCCCGTGCAGACCATTGGGTCGCGCTTTGGCGGCATTCCATCGGCCTTGCCGGCCTTGGCCTGGCCCGACTTTCGCTGGGACAGCGTGCGCCAGTTGCTGATGCCTGCGCTGACCCTGGCCGTCTTGGGCGCCATAGAGTCGCTGTTATGCGCCCGGGTGGCCGACGGCATGATTGGTGACCGCCACGACCCCAACCAAGAATTAATGGCCCAAGGCATTGCCAACCTGGTGACGCCATTTTTTGGCGGCATGCCTGCCACCGGCACCATCGCCCGCACGGTGACCAACGTCAAAAGCGGTGCCAGCAGCCCGGTGGCGGGCATGGTGCATGCGCTGACCCTGCTGGTGGTGATTTTGGTCGCGGCGCCGCTGGCCTTTCATATTCCCCTGCCGGCTTTGTCGGCCATTTTGGTGTTTGTCGCCTGGAACATGGGTGAATGGCGGGCCTTTGCCCAACTGCAGCAGTTTCGTCTGCCCTACCGCAGCACCCTGCTGGCGGTGTTTTTGCTGACCGTGTTGGTCGACTTGACGGTGGCGGTCGAAGTGGGCTTGATGGCGGCGTGCCTGACCTTTATCTACCGCATTTCCAGCCTGACGCGCAGCGAGTGTGTGCTCGACACGCCGCAGCTGCAGGCGCACCGACTGTATGGGGCCGTGTTTTTTGGTGCGGTGCAGTTGCTTGAACACCTGGAGTCGCACCTGCCGCACCAGGCGCTGGTGCTGGATTGGAAGAATGTGATCTACCTGGACTCCTCCGGCGCGGACGCCTTGCACAACCTGCTCAAAGTCTGCCAGCAGCATGGGGTGCGGCTGGTCTTGGCCGGTCTGTCCCACCAGCCGCTTGATATTTTGCAGCGGACCGGCTTTTTGGCCCTGCTGGGCAGCGCAGGTGTGGTCGTCGACTTGCCGCTCGCGCTGGCCGCCCTGCAAGTGGATACGCCGCAGGCGTAAGTCGGGGCGCCGCTTGGTCCCTATTGGGGTAATGCGGCGATCTCGGCCGGGGTAAATCCGGCGGCGCTGCGAGCGACCAGGTTAAACGGTGGTTTGAGACTGGGCGCTCGGTAGCGAAGGGCGGCCTGGGGGTAGAACACCAGCGCGTCGATGCCATCGCGCTGGCACAGCCAGTGAAACCAGTGGTTGCCGATGGCCACATGACCTACTTCTTCGGCCAGGATGGTGTCCAAAATCTCCACTGCTGCCAGCGCAGCCGGTGTGGCCACTTTGCGCAGCTTGGCCTGTATCAGCGGCGTGGCGTCCAGGCCCCGGGCCTCCAGGGTGCGCGGCACCAGCGCCATTCGGGCCATGGCGTCGTCTTTGGTAGCTTCGCACATGGTCCACAGGCCATCGTGGGCCGGGAAGTCGCCGTAGGCAAACCCCAGAGTCTGTAAATGGGCCTGCAGCAGCGCAAAGTGTTTGGCTTCTTCGGCCGCCACGCGCAGCCAGTCGCGGTAATAGGCCTCGGGCAGGCCCGCAAAGCGCCAAACCGCGTCAAGCGCGAGGTTGATGGCATTGAACTCGATGTGCGCGATCGAGTGCATCAGCGCTGCGTGGCCCTGTGGCGTGAAAGGGGAACGCCTAGGCACCAGCGCAGGTGCGATCAGCGTCGGCTGGTCAGGGCGGCCCGGGCCGATGGGGCTGGGGAACTCCGCATCGCAGTCGCAGACCAGCGCCGTTGATCGCTGCCAAAGCGCCAGCACATCGGCGACCTTGTCGCTCGCCCGGGTTTGGCAAAAAGCGCCTAGTGCGCGTTGTCGGAGTTCCATCCCTACAATTCTAGGTTCGCAGCAACGCTCCCCCACAGGACAGTCCATGGCAATTTACGAGTTAGACCAAGTTTCCCCCACCATCGCCGACACGGCCTGGGTGGCCGACAGCGCCCAGGTTATGGGGCAGGTGGACCTGGCTGCGCACAGCAGCGTGTGGTTTGGCGTGGTGATTCGCGGCGACACCGAGAGCATTTCCATCGGTGAGGGCAGCAACATCCAGGACGGGAGCGTGTTGCATGCCGACATGGGCCAACCCATTGTTGTGGGCAAGCATGTCACCGTGGGCCACAAAGTCATGTTGCACGGCTGCACCATTGGCGATGAGTCGCTGATTGGCATCGGGGCCATCATTCTCAATGGCGCAAAAATCGGCAAAAACTGCCTGGTGGGCGCCGGTTCGCTGGTGACCGAGGGCAAGGAGTTTCCGGACGGCTCCATGATCATGGGCACGCCGGCCAAATGGGTGCGCAGCCTCAGCCCCGAGCAAATACAGGTCTTGCGTGGAAACGCCAAGCAGTACGTCGCCAATGCCGAGCGCTTTCGGTCCGGGTTTCACAAGATCGCCTGATCTGCGAGCGTCTATTTTTCAATGGCTGGCCCGACCCGGCCGCCACCGCCGGGCATGGTGTCTGGCACTTACGGAGTAGTGCGTGTCTGAATTGCACAAGTTTATTTTTGACGGTTTGCCGGTGCGCGGCATCGTCGTGCGGCTGACCGATACCTGGACTGAGATCCTGCGCCGGCGCGCCTCCAACAGCGAGCACGGCGCCTATGCGCCACCCGTGCGCGAGATGCTAGGCGAGATGGTGGCCGCCGGCGTGCTGATGCAGTCCAGCATCAAGTTTGACGGTGCCTTGGTGCTGCAAATCATGGGCGACGGCCCGGTCAAGCTGGCCGTGGTGGAGGTGCAGTCCAACCTGGAACTGCGCGCCACCGCCACCGTGTTGCAACCGGTGCCCGAAGGCGCGACGCTAAGCCAGATGGTCAATGCCAACAACCAGGGCCGCTGCGCCATCACCCTGGACCCGCAAACCAAGTTTCCCGGTCAGCAGCCTTACCAAGGCGTGGTGCCCTTGTTTGATGACCATGGCAAGCCGATCGAAAAGCTCCATGCGGTGCTGGAGCACTACATGCTACAAAGCGAGCAACTCGACACCACGCTGGTGCTTGCCGCCGATGAGCATGTTGCCGCTGGCCTGCTGATACAGCGCCTGCCGGTGCAAGGCGAGGCCAATTTGTCCGGCAGCCTGGTAAGCCGGGAAAACGAAGACCAGATTGGCGTGAACGAGCACTACAACCGCATTGCCATTTTGGCCAGCACCCTCAAGCGCGAAGAGTTGTTAACGCTGGACGTGGAGACCGTGTTGCGGCGCCTGTTTTGGGAAGAAACGCTGACCCGCTTTGAGCCGCTGGTGGGCGACGTGGCGCCACGATTTGCCTGCAGTTGCAGCCGCGAGCGTGTCGCCCGCATGATTGTCGGTCTGGGCGCCGACGAGGCCTATAGCATCCTGCAAGAACGCCCCAACGTCGAGGTGGCCTGCGAGTTTTGCGGGGTTCAATACCACTTTGACCCGGTGGACACCGCTCGGCTGTTTGTTCCACCTACCCAGCAGATCGAAGGCGGCGCCACGCCGCACTGAGCGCCTATCCCCCAGTGGTTGGCAGCAGTGCGGTAAAGAGCTGGTGCTCGCACTGCGCGTCGGAGCACTTGTCGCAAACCCATTGCCAGCGCTGTGGCTTGTTTGGCTCGACCGGTCGGCCTCGCGCTTGTTCAATCGCCGCCAGAGCGCACTGGCAACGCTGGGCGTTTTGCCCATACACCAGGCTAAAGCGCAGGTCGTGGACCTGAAGCACGTCACGCAATCGGGCATCAACTTGGTTTTGCACCAAAGGCCCGTCGCGTTGGATGCCATCAGCCACCCAGGGCAGGTCCAGCCCCATAAGCAAGGTCAGGTCGTAGACGGCGTGGTGTGCCAGCGCAAACGGGTAGAGCGAGGTATCTCCCAGCAACACATCGCTATAAACCGCCGTTAGCAGTGGCGTGGTGTCGGCCAGCAGCACATCACAGCCGGGAGCATCGCGCACGCGCTGGGCCTGGGCGCGCGCGATGGCGATCTGTTCGGAGGCTTGGGGGGTGCGTCCCTGCTGGTCACACCACTCGCGCAAAACTTCGGAGGTGCAATGGACGCTTTGGCCACGGGCAACAAAGGTGGCCGCCAACGCCCGCGCCAGCGTGGTTTTGCCGGTGCATTCGGCGCCTAGCAGCGCGATTTTCATGGGGCAGGCTGGATTTGGGGCCTATTTCGCCACTTGGACAAAAATTTCATTGGGCCTGACCATCCCCAATTCCGAGCGCGCTTTTTCTTCCACCATCTCCAGGCCTTCGCGCAGGTCGCGAATCTCCGCCTCCATGCGGCCATTGATTTGCTCGGCGCGGGCGTTGCTATTTTTTTGTGCGGTCAGCTCTTGGTTGAGGCGCGCAACGTTGGGAACGCTGCCACGCCCAAACCAGAGCTGGGCTTGCAGCACCAGCAGCAGGACCAGAAGTGCAGCAGGTATGAGACGCCGACCCATCGCAGTGCTTAACGCAGGTTGTAGAAAGCCGAACGGCCTGGGTACACCGCCACGTCACCCAAGTCTTCTTCGATGCGCAGCAACTGGTTGTACTTGGCCATGCGGTCGGAGCGACTCAAGCTGCCGGTTTTGATTTGTCCGGCATTGGTGCCCACGGCGATGTCGGCAATCGTAGTGTCCTCGGTCTCGCCCGAGCGGTGGCTGATGACCGCCGTGTAGCCCGCCCGCTTGGCCATCTCGATGGCGGCAAAGGTTTCACTCAGGGTGCCGATCTGGTTGATCTTGACCAGGATCGAGTTGGCGATGCCCTTGTCGATTCCTTCCTTGAGAATCTTGGTGTTGGTGACAAACAGGTCGTCTCCGACGATTTGTACTTTTTTGCCCAAACGGTCAGTAAGAATCTTCCAGCCGTCCCAGTCGCCCTCGCTCATGCCATCTTCAATGCTGATGATCGGGTATTTGTCCACCCAGGTGGCCAGCATGTCGGTCCATTCTTGGGCGGTCAGGCTCAGGCCTTCTCCCGCAAGCTCGTACTTGCCATCTTTGTAAAACTCCGAGGCAGCGCAGTCCAGGCCCAAGGCAATTTGCTCACCGGCGATAAAGCCGGCTTTGTCAATCGCATCCAAAATCATTTGAATGGCTGCTTCGTGGTTGGGCACGTTGGGTGCAAAACCCCCTTCGTCGCCCACTGCGGTGCTAATGCCCTTTTCATGCAAGATTTTCTTGAGCGCATGGAACACCTCAGCCCCGTAACGCAAGGCTTCGCGAAAGCTGGGCGCACCCACGGGGATGATCATCAGCTCTTGCAGGTCAAGGTTGTTGTTGGCGTGCTCGCCGCCGTTGATGACGTTCATCATGGGCACCGGCATTTGCACCGCGCCCATGCCGCCAAAGTAGCGGTACAGGGGCAGGCCAGCCTCTTCGGCGGCGGCACGCGCCACGGCCATGGACACCGCCAACATGGCGTTGGCGCCTAGACGGCTCTTGTTATCGGTGCCGTCCAGGTCAATCAGGGTTTTGTCCAAAAAGGCTTGTTCGGATGCGTCCAGACCGAGCACGGCCTCTGAAATTTCGGTGTTGATATGGTCGACTGCCTTGCGCACGCCTTTGCCCAGGTAGCGCGTCTTGTCGCCGTCGCGCAGCTCAATGGCTTCGCGCGAACCGGTGGAAGCGCCCGAGGGCACGGCGGCCCGGCCCATCACGCCACTCTCAAGCAGCACATCGCATTCCACGGTCGGGTTGCCCCGGCTGTCCAAAATTTCCCGGCCCACTATGTCCACAATTGCACTCATCGCTGGTCTTTCAAAAAGTTAAATTCACATTCATTGCCAGGCTGCGCCGCATTTAAAACGGCAGGCGGCGAGGGGTTGTACGCCATTTATTGGAAGTTGTTCTCTAAAAATGGGGTTTTTTTGCTTACGTAATCCAGCGCTACCAAGGTCTCTAGCAGCGCGCGCATGTGTTTCAGGGGCACGGCGTTGGGCCCGTCGCTCAGGGCCTTAGACGGGTCCGGGTGTGTTTCCATGAACAAACCGGCCACACCCACCGCCACGGCTGCGCGCGCCAGCACCGGCACCATTTCACGCTGGCCGCCGCTGCTGGTGCCTTGCCCGCCGGGCAATTGCACCGAGTGGGTGGCGTCAAACACCACCGGCGCTCCGGTCTCGCGCATGATGGCCAGGCTGCGCATGTCACTTACCAGGTTGTTGTAGCCAAAACTGGCGCCGCGCTCGCAGGCCATGAAGTTGTCTTCGGACAAACCGGCCTCACGCGCCGCAGCGCGGGCTTTGTCGATCACGTTTTTCATGTCGCCCGGCGCCAAAAACTGGCCTTTTTTGATGTTCACGGGCTTGCCCGACTGGGCCACGGCGCGGATGAAATCGGTCTGGCGACACAAAAACGCCGGGGTTTGGAGCACATCGACCACGCTGCATACCTGGGCGATCTGGTCTTCGCTGTGGATGTCGGTCAGCACCGGCACTTGCAATTCGCGCTTGACCTTGGCCAATATCTCCAATCCCTTGTCGATGCCCGGACCCCGAAAAGTGCTGCCGCTGGAGCGGTTGGCTTTGTCAAAGCTGCTCTTGAAGATAAAGGGAATCCCTAAGCTGGCGGTGATTTCTTTCAGCGTGCCCGCCGTGTCCATCTGCAATTGTTCCGACTCAATCACACAGGGGCCGGCGATCAAGAAGATGCGGTGTTCTAAGCCAACCTCAAACCCACACAATTTCATGCCGCCACTTTCAGGGTCTTGCTACCCAGTTGATGGTCTAGCGCAGCCTTGATGAAGGCATTGAACAGCGGGTGCCCGTCCCAGGGAGTGGATTTGAACTCTGGGTGGAACTGCACGCCCACAAACCAGGGGTGCACGGTCTGGGGTAGCTCGACCATTTCGGTCAGGTGCTCGCGCTGGGTCAGGGCCGATATCACCAAGCCGGCGCCGCGCAGGCGGTCCAAGTAATGCACATTGGCCTCGTAGCGGTGGCGGTGGCGCTCGGTCACCACATCGCCGTAAATGGCGTGCGCAATGGTGTTCTGGGCCACGTCCGAACTTTGCGCCCCCAGGCGCATGGTGCCGCCCAGGTCAGAATTCTTGTCGCGGGTGTTGATGGTGCCGTCGCTGTCTTTCCATTCCGTTATCAGGGCAATCACCGGGTTGGGGCTCTCAGGTTCAAACTCGGTGCTGTTGGCGTCCGTCAGGCCGGCCACGTGGCGGGCAAATTCGATGGTGGCGACCTGCATGCCTAAACATATGCCCAGGTAGGGCACCTTGTTTTCGCGGGCAAAGCGGGCGGCGCAGATTTTTCCTTCTATGCCGCGCTTGCCAAAGCCACCAGGTACCAGCACTGCGTCAAATTTGGCCAGTTGCTGCACCGTCTCAGGCGTGATGGTCTCGGAATCGATGTAGCTGATCTTCACCTTGACATGGTTCTTCATGCCCGCATGGCGTAGCGCCTCGTTGAGCGACTTGTAGCTGTCGGACAAATCCACGTACTTGCCGACCATGGCGATGGACACATCACCCGCCGGGTGCTCGGTCTCGTAGACCAGATCGTCCCAGCGTTTGAGTTTGGCCGGGGGGGTGTTCAGGCGCAGTTTGTCGCAAATCAGGCCGTCCAGGCCTTGCTCGTGCAGCATGCGCGGCACTTTGTAGATGGTGTCCACGTCCCACATGGAGATCACGCCCCATTCGGGCACGTTCGAAAACAGCGAGATTTTTTGCCGCTCTTCGTCGGGGATGGGCCGGTCGGCGCGGCAGACCAGCGCGTCAGCCTGGATACCGATTTCGCGCAATTGCTTGGCCGTGTGCTGCGTAGGTTTGGTCTTGAGCTCGCCGGCCGCAGCAATCCAGGGCACGTAGCTCAGGTGCACAAAAGCGGTGTTATTGGGTCCCATTTTCAGGCTCATCTGGCGCACGGCTTCCAAAAATGGCAGCGACTCAATGTCACCCACGGTGCCGCCAATTTCCACAATCGCGACGTCCACCGCATCAGGCTCACCCAGGCGGGCGCCGCGTTTGACGAACTCCTGGATCTCGTTGGTCACGTGCGGGATCACTTGCACGGTTTTGCCCAGGTAGTCGCCCCGGCGCTCTTTGTCGAGCACGCTTTTGTAAATTTGCCCGGTGGTGAAGTTGTTGGCTTTGCGCATGCGGGTTTCCACAAAGCGCTCGTAGTGGCCCAGGTCGAGATCGGTCTCGGCGCCGTCATCGGTGACAAATACTTCGCCGTGCTGCAAGGGCGACATGGTCCCGGGGTCGACATTGAGGTAGGGGTCGAGCTTGATCAGGGTGACCGTCAGGCCCCGCGATTCCAGGAGCGCGGCGAGCGAGGCGGATGCAATTCCCTTGCCCAGGGAAGAGACCACACCACCGGTGACGAAGACAAATTTGGTCATGTCAGTGTACGAACCGTGGGGCTCGGGAAGCTGGTAATGCGAGATTATAGGTGTCTGCTACATTGCGCTTGGGGTCCATTTCGGCCCCCTTGGCGGTATTCAAGCAGGGCGTTTCGCATGGATTTAGACGGAAAACACATTGTTTTGGGACTCAGCGGTGGCATCGCCTGCTACAAGGCCGCCGAGCTGTGCCGCGCGCTCATCAAGGAAGGCGCCACCGTGCAGGTCGTGATGACCGAGGCGGCCGCACAGTTCATCACCCCGGTAACGATGCAGGCGCTGAGCCAGCGCTCGGTTTACACCTCGCAATGGGACGCGCGCGAAGCCAACAACATGGCGCACATTAACCTCAGCCGCGAGGCGGACGCGATTTTGATCGCGCCGTGCAGCGCCGATTTCATGGCCAAGCTGCTGCATGGAGGCGCCGACGACTTGCTCAGCCTGATGTGCCTAGCCCGCCCCATCGAATCGGTACCGTTGCTGCTGGCCCCGGCCATGAACCGAGAAATGTGGGCGCATCCGGCCACGGTGCGCAACGTGGCCCAACTGCGCGCCGACGGCGCCACCGTGCTGGGCGTGGGCTCAGGCGACCAGGCCTGCGGCGAAACGGGCGATGGCCGAATGCGCGAGCCACAGGAACTGCTAGAGGACGTGGTGGCCTTTTTTCAGCCCAAACTGCTCGCTGGGCAGCGGGTGCTGATCACTGCGGGACCGACGTTTGAAGCCATTGACCCTGTGCGCGGCATGACCAACCGTTCCAGCGGAAAAATGGGTTTTGCGCTAGCGCGCGCGGCGCAAGAGGCCGGTGCCGAGGTCACTTTAGTGGCCGGCCCGGTTGCCTTGGCTACGCCACAGGGCGTGCGCCGCGTCAATGTGGAGTCGGCCCAAGACATGCTAGAGGTTTGCGTTGCGCGCGCGGACCAGGCCAGCATCTTCATTGCCACTGCGGCCGTTGCCGACTGGCGCCCGGTGGCAGCCACCGCCCAAAAGATCAAAAAGGACGGCTCCGGCGCAGCGCCACACCTGGCCTTGCAAGAAAA
>Ga0214919_10004545_pt1 | contig 20265 bp, 14 predicted proteins | sample LL1503_MetaG_FD_177994 | JGI IMG/M metagenome (GOLD analysis project Ga0214919, IMG submission 177994) | Freshwater microbial communities from Lake Lanier, Atlanta, Georgia, United States - LL-1503 | ecosystem: Environmental > Aquatic > Freshwater > Lake | place: USA: Georgia | collected... | reverse complement strand
TCAACTATGGTTATACTTGGTCAAACAGAATCCAATAAATGCTTCATTTTGGCTTTTTTTATGTCCGATTTTTGGTTTTGCCTTTGCAAAAATAATGATGCAAGAACCGATCAGTTGGTTCACTTTTTTAGGTGTATTGCTGGTGTTGTCTGGACTTTATTTGGTGCAGAGTCTTAAAAAAAACAGCTAGTAGGATTGGATGCTTCAAATAAAAACCATTTTATCATAACAATAAAATGGAGCATTCTAATTGCTTTTAGTAATATGGCTGATTAAAATCAAATGTTTTTCATTCATTTTCAAGGTTTAATTCAACAGTATTTGATTTTTAAGTGATTTTTTGCAATTTTTTCCTAATTACAATGGATATTTGCAAATAATTAAAAAACTAATAATGAGCCAGATGCCAAGTACACTCTTTGATAAAGTTTGGGATGCCCACGTAGTGAGAAAAATAGAAGATGGCCCGGATGTTTTTTTTATTGACCGTCATTTTATTCATGAAGTAACTAGCCCAGTTGCATTTTTAGGTTTGGAAAGCAGGGCTTTGAAAGTGATGTATCCTGAACATACCTTTGCAACTGCTGATCATAACACACCTACCATCAATCAACATTTACCGGTTGCAGATCCTTTGTCTGCCAATCAGCTAAAGGCATTAGAACAAAATTCTGCTAAATATGGTATTTCTCATTGGGGATTAGGTAATCCCAAAAATGGAATTGTGCATGTAGTTGGACCAGAAAATGGCATTACGCTACCTGGGATGACGATCGTTTGTGGCGACTCACATACTTCTACTCATGGTGCATTTGGTGCAATTGCTTTTGGTATTGGTACTTCTGAAGTGGAAATGGTATTGTCATCTCAATGTATCATGCAACCTAAGCCATTGAAAATGCGTATCAACGTCAACGGTAGTTTGGGTAAGGCAGTCACTCCGAAAGATGTAACACTTTATATTATTTCAAAATTAACTACTTCAGGTGCTACGGGATACTTTGTAGAATATGCGGGGGATGTGTTTGAAAAAATGAGTATGGAAGGTCGTATGACCGTTTGTAATATGAGTATTGAAATGGGAGCGCGCGGTGGTATGATTGCTCCGGATGAAACTACTTTTTCGTATATCAATGGCCGTGAGTTAGCTCCTAAGGGTGCTGCTTGGGATAAAGCACTCGCTTATTGGAAAACTCTTTCTACCGATGCAGGAGCAATATTTGATGTGGAATACAATTTTGATGCAGCAGATATTGAACCAATGATTACCTATGGCACCAATCCTGGAATGGGAATGGGTATTTCTCAATCTATTCCAAAAGGGATTGATTTAAAAGGTGGTACAGCTACTTATGAAAAGTCTCTTGCCTATATGGGTTTTGAAGAAAAAGAACAGATGATTGGAAAAAAAGTTGATTTCGTATTTATAGGAAGTTGTACCAATGGTCGCATTGAAGATTTTAGAGCCTTTGCTTCTATCATTAAAGGAAGAAAAAAGGCGGAACATGTTACTGCTTGGATCGTGCCTGGTTCTCATATTGTGGAAGCACAAATTAAAGAAGAAGGAATTCTAGATATACTTACAGAAGCAGGGTTTTTGCTTCGTCAACCTGGATGCTCGGCCTGCCTTGCTATGAATGATGACAAAGTACCTGCTGGAAAATATGCGGTAAGTACAAGTAACAGAAATTTCGAAGGTCGTCAAGGTCCTGGAAGTAGAACGATGCTGGCAAGTCCTTTGGTAGCAGCAGCTGCTGCTGTTACCGGTTACGTTACAGACCCAAGGGAGTTGATGTAATTTTTTAGATTTAAGCGTTCAGTTTTCAGTTAATCATTTATTAATTAATTTTATGGCATACGACAAATTTACTACTCTTACTAGTTCTGCAGTTCCTTTACCTATCGAGAATGTAGACACAGATCAAATTATACCTGCACGTTTTTTGAAAGCAACTAAGCGCGAAGCCTTTGGAGATAATTTGTTTAGAGATTGGAGATACAATTCCGATGATTCGCCAAAGCAAGATTTTGTTTTAAACAATCCAATCTATTCTGGAAAGATTCTGGTAGGCGGTAACAATTTTGGAAGCGGTAGTAGTCGTGAGCATGCAGCATGGGCTATTTATGATTACGGTTTTCGTTGTGTAGTATCTAGTTTTTTTGCTGATATTTTTAAAAACAATGCAATCAATATGGGTATTTTACCGGTACAGGTAAGTCCCGAATTTTTAACTCAAATTTTTTCTGCCATTGAGTTAGATCCCCATACTAAAATCGAGGTAAGTTTACCCAATCAAACAATTACGATTCAAGCCACTGGAGCGATTGAATCATTTGAGATGAATGGTTATAAAAAAAATAACCTGATCAATGGATTTGATGACATCGATTATTTGCAAGCAATGAAATCAGAAATTAGTGCATTCGCTGCTGCAAGGGCAGTGTAGGGGCGAATGGGGTGAATGGTGAATGGGCAATGGTGAATGAGCAAAGCTTTGTAAGCTGTTTTTTTTTCAACTTTTTTAAAAAAAATATGAAATTATTTAAGATTATAGGAAATCATGTTTAAAAATAATAAACTTTAAAATATTTATATTCACCATTGCCCATTCACCATTCACCATTGACCATTCACCATTTTAACCCAGCGATCGCTGCAAGCAATTGAAAAAGACTACTCGACATATTGAAATAATGGATACCACTCTTCGTGATGGTGAACAGACTAGTGGTGTGTCATTTTCTGCTTCTGAAAAATTGACCATTGCTCAATTATTATTAACGGAAGTAAAAGTAGACAGAATTGAAATTGCTTCAGCAAGAGTGTCGGAAGGTGAATTTATTGCAGTAAAAAAAATTACTGATTGGGCACGTGCTAATGGCTATATCAACCAAGTAGAGGTTCTTACTTTTGTAGATGGCTCAACTTCTGTAAATTGGATGTTAGAGGCTGGAGCGGTAGTAATGAATTTATTAACCAAAGGCTCACTCAATCATCTTACACATCAGTTAAAAAAAACACCGGAACAACATTTTGAAGAAATTGAAAAGTTGATTCAATTGGCTACTCAAAAAGGTTTACAGTGTAATGTATATTTAGAAGATTGGAGCAATGGAATGCGCAATTCTAAAGAATACGTATTACAATATTTAGATTTTATTCAACACCTACCGATCAAGAGAGTTTTATTGCCCGACACCTTGGGAGTATTAATTCCTTCTGAAACATTTGACTATGTATCTGAATTGGTTAACCGTTATCCAACATTGCATTTTGATTTTCATGCTCACAATGATTACGATTTAAGTATAGCCAATGTAATGGAAGCGGTTAAAGCAGGAGCGCATGGTTTACACCTTACAGTAAATGGAATGGGGGAGCGGGCTGGCAACGCGCCGTTGGCAAGTGCAATTGCAGTTATTAATGATTTTATACCTGAAGTAAAAACGAATGTTGTAGAAAAATCTTTGTATACAGCAAGTAAATTAGTAGAAGCCTTTTCAGGATTTAGAATTTCAGCTAATAAGCCAGTAGTGGGAGAGAATGTATTTACCCAAACAGCGGGTATACATGCTGATGGAGATAAAAAGAACAATCTTTATTATAATGATTTAATGCCTGAACGATTTGGTCGTCAGCGTAAATATGCACTGGGTAAAACCAGTGGCAAGGCTAATATTGACAATAATTTGCAGCAATTGGGTATTCAATTATCAGATGATGATTTGAAGAAAGTTACTCAGCGAGTAATTGAATTGGGTGATAGAAAAGAAATGGTTACGCAGGCTGATTTGCCTTATATTATTTCTGATATTTTAGATAGCAATAGTATAGAGCAAAAAGTATTGATCAAAAATTATGTTCTTACTCATTCAAAAGATTTAAAACCTTCGGTGACATTGCATATATGCATTGATGGAGAGTTGTTTGAAGAGCATGCTCAGGGCGATGGACAATATGATGCCTTTGTAAATGCGCTAAAGAAAATTTATAAATTAAAGAAAATAGAATTGCCTTTATTGGCTGATTATACGGTTCGAATTCCTCCAGGTGGTAAATCTGATGCCTTGTGTGAAACCATTATTACTTGGTTGCACAATGGAAAAGAATTTAAAACAAGGGGCTTAGACAGTGATCAGACGGTGGCTGCAATCAAAGCAACTGAAAAAATGTTAAATACTATTTGATAAATCACAATACAATCCTAAAAATTAAAATGGCAAAAAAAAACATACTCATTGTTCCAGGTGATGGAATTGGTCAGGAAGTAACTGCAGTAGGAAAAAAAGTGCTTGATAAAATTGCAACTAAGTTTGGTCACGAATTTACTTACGACGAAGCATTGATTGGTCATGTTGCGATTGAAGCCACTGGTAATCCTTTGCCAGATGAGTCTTTAGTAAAAATGAAAAATTCGGATGCAGTTCTTTTTGGTGCTGTTGGTCATCCAAAATATGACAATGATCCCTCTGCCAAAGTTCGTCCAGAGCAAGGTTTATTAAAGATGAGAAAAGAATTGGGACTATATGCCAACCTTCGGCCTATTAAATTATTTGATGAGTTATTGTCTGCTTCTAGTATCAAACCTGAAATCTTAAAAGGTGCAGATATTCTTTTTTTTAGAGAGCTAACTGGAGATATATATTTTGGTGAAAAAGGAAGAAAGAATGATGGTGATACCGCTTATGATATTGCAGAATATAGCCGTTATGAGGTTCAAAGAATTGGTAGAAAAGCATTTGAAGCCGCTAGAACAAGAAGGAAAAAATTGTGTTCCGTGGATAAGGCAAATGTTTTAGAAACCAGCCGTTTGTGGAGAGAAGAAATTCAGAAATTAGCTCTTGAATATCCAGATGTAGAAGTGGAACATCAGTTTGTTGATTCTACTGCTATGCTTTTAATAAAGGATCCATGTCGATTTGATGTAGTAGTTACTGCTAATTTATTCGGAGATATTTTAACCGATGAAGCATCACAAATTGCTGGTTCAATGGGGATGCTAGCTTCTGCTTCTATAGGAGATGGTACGGGTGTATATGAACCCATTCATGGTTCTGCTCATGATATTACTGGTAAGGGCGTTGCCAATCCATTGGCCTCTATCTTATCGGTCGCATTGTTATTAGATATTTCTTTTGGAATGAAGGAAGAGTCAGAACTAGTTATTAATGCGGTTGATAAAGTATTGAAAGAGGGCTATCGTACACGTGATATCGCAGATGCATCTACTCCTTCTGATAAAGTATTGGGTACCGAAGCAATGGGAAAGGAAGTATTGAAATTTCTTTAATTAATTTTTTAAAAAGAGGCTTATAAATAGTTAAATCCTATTTGTAAGCCTCTTTTTTTTTACAAAAACGTTGAATAAATAAAAAATAGTTTATTATTGTTAAGCTATAAACGATTTAAGAATATTTCTACATTTAAACTTGCTTATGAATAAATTACAGATTGCCGATTACATTGTTTTCTTTGTATACTTTATTGCAGTTTCATCCTATGGATATTATATTTATCATAAAAAAAAATCTTCATCTGCTAGTTCCAAAGACTTTTTTCTTGCTGAAGGTTCGCTTACCTGGTGGGCTATTGGAGCTTCTTTGATTGCTTCAAATATTTCCGCAGAACATTTTATTGGCATGTCTGGATCAGGTTTTGCATTAGGTCTTGCTATTTCTACTTATGAATGGATGGCTGCTGCTACTCTTATTATAGTGGCCATATTTATAATTCCTATCTATCTCAAAAATAAGATCTTCACAATGCCTCAATTCTTGTCTAGGCGTTACAATGATAAAGTGAGTACCATCATGGCTGTTTTTTGGTTGTTGGTTTATGTATTTGTTAATCTTACTTCTATTATTTATTTGGGTGCGCTGGCGATCTCTTCTATTTCTCCAATCAGTTTTGAATGGTGTATCGTTGGATTGGTAATTTTTTCTATGGTGGTTACTCTGGGTGGAATGAAAGTAATTGGATATACAGATGTGATTCAAGTTGTTGTTTTAATAATTGGAGGATTGGTAACTACTTATCTAGCTCTTTCATTGTTATCAGAGGAATATGGTTTTGGTAAAGATATTTTCAAAGGACTATCCATATTGCGTTCAGAAGCACCTGGTCATTTTCATATGATTTTTGATTCTTCTAATAAATATTATAAAGAACTTCCTGGTTTGTCAGTTTTATTTGGTGGAATGTTAATTAATAATCTTGCCTATTGGGGATGTAATCAATATATAGTACAACGTGCATTGGGAGCCGATTTGAAGACAGCTCGCAAAGGAATATTATTTGCAGCTTTTTTAAAGTTGTTGGTTCCCATCATTGCGGTATTGCCTGGTATCGTTATGTATGTTCTTCATAATAAGGGATTGTTTCAACAAGAAATGTCTGATGGAGCGGGTATCATTAAGCCTGATCATGCTTATCCAACATTGATGAACCTATTGCCTGCTGGTTTAAAAGGTATTGCTTTTGCAGCCCTTACTGCTGCTATTGTTGCCTCATTGGCAGGTAAAGCAAATAGTATCTCAACCATTTTTTCATTGGATATTTATAAAAAGTTTTTTAATAAAGAAGCATCTGAACGCAAGATGGTTTTAGTGGGAAGATGGGCAGTCATTGTTTCGATGGTAATTGCAGGTATTGTTACTCCCGCTTTAAAATCTCTTGATCAAGCTTATCAATTTATTCAGGAATATGTTGGGTTTATTTCTCCGGGTGTATTGGCTATCTTCTTGTTAGGATTTTTCTGGAAAAGAACAACTGCTAAAGCTGCTATGGCAGGGGCTTTGTTAACGATTCCTATTTCTACGGTCTTGAAATTTTTACCTGTTTGGTCTAATGGTGCTTTTCCTGATTATCCTTTTTTAGATAGAATGACAATTGATTTTGTAGCAATCGTTTTGATTATGATATCAATGAGTCTTATTATGCCTAAAAAAGACAATGATACCCATTCAATTGAGGTTGATACATCCATGTTTAAAATAACAACTGGTTTTGCAATTGGATCCATCATTATTGTTGGAATTCTTTCTGCATTGTATACCGTTTTTTGGTAGCAGGTACAATTGAATATTTTCACTATCCTTCTTTAGTTAGTTGTGTTTACTATTTGTTAATTTATTTTTTTTTCAGCTTTGTGATTCTTTTTTAGTCACAATGATTGTTGAAATTTGAATTGAAAATAGGATATTTACTATCTGTAATAATATTTAATTTCCATCCTATTTATTACCTAAGTTTAAAAAAAATGAAAAAAAGAATCTTCTTTATTGCTGTTATAATTTTAGCTTTTCTGTTTTGTTTCGTTCATGACAGCAATGCTCAAACTACTGTAAAAATTGGTACTCAAACATGGATGAATAAAAATTTAGATGTCAGTAAGTATAGAAATGGGGATGATATTCCTTTTGTAGAAAATGAGGCTGATTGGGCTAAATTGACTACAGGTGCTTGGTGCTTTTACCAGAATAAAACTTCTTACGGTACAACTTATGGCAAACTTTATAATTTATATGCTGTAATTGATAAAAGGGGGCTTGCTCCTAAAGGTTTTCATATTCCAACGGATGCTGAGTGGACTATTCTAACCGATTTTTTAGGTGGAATAGATATAGCAGGTGGTAAATTAAAGGAAAAGGGTGTTGTTCATTGGAAATCCCCCAATACGGGTGCAAACAATAGCAGTGGTTTTACAGCACTTCCAGGAGGTTATCGTTATAGTGGAGGTAATTTTGGATTTTTGGGTAATTATGGAATGTGGTGGAGTTCGTCTGAGGGAGGAAGTAAAATACTTGGATGGGATCGGTTCTTATATTCTAATGATACAGTAATTGGAAGGTTCGATGATTTTGAGAGAAGCGGAATGTCTGTGCGATGTATTGCTGATTAAATTATTTTTTACTTTTTCCTTAGTAAATGTTTTCAGTATCTAAAAAAATCAGAAAAGCTAAATGGCTTAAATCAATGTATTTAATTTTAATATCCCTCTCTTTTTAGCAGATTTTTTATCAATAAAATTGATTGTAGAGGGGATAAGATTTCCCCCTATTTGAGTAAGAATTTTAAATTATTTGATTAGAATTTAGTCAGCAAGGCAGCGAATAGACATGCCATAACTTTTATATCCAAAGTCTCTACCTACCAATCCATAAAGAGTATCAGGATAACGATTCCAAGCAAAGTAGGTGAAACCTTCGGTAGAACTCCACCAGAAGCCATTGACTCCCAAACTTACAAATACTCCATTGTCATCGCGATAACCTCCAGGAAGGCCAGTAAATCCGCTGCTATTGGTAGCTCCCGTATTAGGCCTAGGCCAATGAGTAGTGCCTGCTTCTTTCATTTTACCACCAGCTTCATCTTTACCTCCTAAATAATCGGTGAGGATAGTCCAATCTTTATCAGATGGAATGTGAAATCCAGCTGGTGCTAATCCACGTGGATCTAGTACAGCATACATATTGTAAAGTTTGCCATAAGTCGAGCCATTTGAATCATTGTTTTCGTAATAACACCAGGCCCCATAAGTTAACTTAGACCAAGTAAGAGGATCATCAACATGTGGAATTTCATCTCCGTTCCTATACTTACTGACATCTAAATTTTTAGTAGTCCATGTTTGGTTGCCAATTTTTACTGTACTTTGACTATTAGCATTAGTGAAAGAAGTGAATATCAAAATCAAGCCTAATACTAAATAAATGTAATTGGTTTGTTTTTTCATTATTATGCTAAAATTATTGTAGGAGTCATAATCTTAAAAACTCATTCAATTTTAAAAATATCGAATTTTTATGATATTGCCTAAGTTTAATTGTATTTTTTCTAATTATTTGGCCTTTTTACAGAGTTAATATAGCTACTTAAATATGTTCAACCCTTATTCTAAATTACTAGTTTTTAATTTGGGTTATTTAGGCCTAGAAATAATTCGATTTATTTTTGATATAAATTAAATATTTAATACCAATATTTTTTTGATGAAAGAAATTGACAAACAATAAAAGGTGGAAATATAGTTTTCGATAGCCTAACTATTGTAGCTTCGTCAAAATATATTTAATTATATAAATAATTAATTTTTTTTCGAATCATTGTATTTCATTTTATGCAAAATCATTTAAATTTTCTCGCAAAAAACTTGAATGGAGAATTTTTTCATGATTTATCTTCAGTTCATCAAACGCAGTTGCTTGCCTATTCTACTGATGCCTCTGTTTATCAAGAAAAGCCTTTGGCAGTAGCATTACCCAAAGATACTGAGGATATTAAGCTTTTGATTGATTTTGCAAATACACATAAGATAACATTGATCCCCAGAGCTGCTGGTACTTCATTGGCTGGACAGGTGGTTGGTAACGGAATAGTGGTTGATATTTCTAAATATTTTAATAATATTTTAGAAGTCAATCCACAAGAAAAATGGGTGAGGGTTCAGCCTGGTGTAATTAGGGATGATTTAAATTATTATTTACGTCCTTTGGGTTTGTTTTTTGGACCTGAAACATCAACAGCCAATAGAGCAATGATTGGAGGGATGGTTGGAAATAATTCTTGTGGTTTACATAGCATCGTTTGGGGATCTGTTAGAGAAAATTTGTTAGAACTGAATGTGCTATTGAGTGACGGATCTGAAGCAGCGTTTAAGAATGAATCTATTCTTTCAAATAATTTCGATGGTCATAAAAAAAATATTTACAATGGTCTTTATCAATTACTTTCTGAAGAAAAAAATAAAGAACTTATTCGGCAGCATTTCCCAAAAGCCTCTGTTGTTAGAAGAAATTCTGGTTATGCTCTAGATAGCATTTTGGCAATGGAGCCTTTTACTTCCAATGGGGCACCCTTTAATCTTTGTAAACTCTTGGCTGGTTCAGAAGGTACACTCGCTTTTACGACTTCAATTAAGTTGAAGCTCATTGATCTTCCGCCTTCGGAAATTGCGTTGGTTTGTGTTCATTGTAATTCGATTGATGAGGCGCTAAAAGCTAATAGAGTAGCACTATCACAAAATCCAATGGCATCTGAATTGGTAGATCGTTACATCATGAATTTCACCAAAGAGCATCCTGAGTATAAGAAAAATTGTTTTTTTATTGATGGTGATCCAGCAGCTATTTTAATGGTGGAATTTATGGCGGATAGTATCGATAAAGTAAATGACTTGGCCAATCAATTGGTTAGCAAGTTACGAGACAAAGGTTATGGTTATGCATTTCCAGTTTTAATTAATGCTGATACCAAATATGCTTGGGATCTTAGAAAAGCTGGACTTGGATTATTAAGAAATTTAAAAGGAGATCTACAACCTGTCAATTTAATTGAAGACTGTGCAGTGGCTCCCGAAGATTTACCAGAATATATAGCAGAACTTCAACTTATTTTGAATAAGTATCAGGTCAATGCATCCTACTATGCTCATGCAGGTGCTGGGGAATTACACGTAGAGCCAATGCTTAATTTAAAGACAGAGGAAGGTGTGAAATTGTTTCGTACTATTCTTGCTGAAACAGTTGAGTTAGTAAAGAAATACAAAGGTTCCTTATCAGGAGAACATGGCGATGGAAGATTAAGAGGTGAATATATATCAACGATGGTAGGTGATGAAACCTATAAACTATTTAAAAAAGTAAAAAATATATTTGACCCTCAAAATATTTTTAATCAGGGAAAGATAACAGCAACACCCCCTATGACGGAGCAACTGAGAGTGCAATGGGATAATAAGCCAGCTTCTGTCAATACATATTTTGACTTTTCTTCTCAGGGAACAATACTTCGTCTAGCAGAGAAATGTTCTGGTTCGGGTGATTGTAGAAAAACTGAAATTTCTGGTGGACTCATGTGTCCTAGCTATATGGCAACGCGAAATGAAAAAGATACTACTCGTGCTAGGGCTAATATTCTTCGACAATTTTTAAGTGATCCACAACAGGTGGATCCACTCAATCAAGAAGAAATAAAAGAAGTGATGGATTTATGTCTGAGTTGTAAAGGATGTAAAACGGAATGTCCATCAGGTGTGGATATTACAAAAATGAAGGCCGAGTTTTTACAACATTATTACGATAAAAATGGGGTGCCTTTTAGGTCTAAATTAATTGGAAATTTTTCTAGGCAAATGAAATGGGCTTCTAAATTATCACTGATTTATAATCTGGTTTATGGGAATACTTTTTTGCGAAAAATAGCCAATAGAGTAGTAGGTTTTCATCCAGATAGAAGCATGCCTTTGTTGGGTTCCTTAACACTGATTGCATGGTACAATAAACGTATTAAAAATGGAGATTCTCCTAAAAGAAAAGTATATTTTTTCTGTGATGAGTTTACTAATTATTATGATGTTGAAATTGGAAAAATAGCCATTCAATTGCTTGAAAAAATGGGTTATGAAGTATTGATACCTAAACATGTTGAAAGCGGAAGAAGTTTTTTATCTAAAGGATTGGTGAAACAAGCTGCAGAAATCATTAATCAAAATATTGATTTATTGTCTTCGGTAGTTAATGATGATATCCCCTTGATAGGAATTGAACCCTCTGCTATCTTGAGCTTCAGGGATGAGTACATTGATTTAGCTACACCTTTGAATAAAGAAAAAGCATTGAAATTGTCTAAGCAAACCTTTACTATTGAAGAATTTGTTGCAAATGAATATGAGAAGGGAAATATAGCTGAACACCTGTTTATAAAAGATAAAAAAACGATTGCTGTGCATGGTCATTGTTATCAAAAAGTCCTATCATCACAGCATTTCAGCAATACCATGTTAAGTATACCAAAGAATTACCAGGTTCATTTTATTCCCTCTGGGTGCTGTGGTATGGCGGGTTCTTTCGGTTATGAGTCGGAGCATTTTGAAGTTTCTCAACAAGTAGGAGAGCTGGTACTTTTTCCTGCTGTACGCAATTTTTCATCTGACACAATGGTTGCGGCTGCTGGTACATCTTGTAGACATCAGATCAAAGATGGAACCCAGCGTATTGCACTTCACCCCGTTGAAATATTGTGGGCTGCGTTGGAAAAATAATTGCTTTGATAGTAAATTAATTTTAGTCTTAAAATTTTTAAGATATCATTTTAGAACCTTTTATTTATGCTTTTATTTAAAAAAATTTTGTTCTTTATTTTAATATTTATTCAGTTTACTCTTTCTGCACAGAACATAAAATCTGCTGCTAGTTCTAAAAAGAAAACTGTCATTGTTTCTAAGACTACAATGAAAAATATTTACAATGAAATTAAAACTCCTTTTAAGTATGGTATAGTTTTTAAACATCCTGATTCTACCAAATTATTGGATAGTCCCACTCTTTTTTTTGAAAATGGAATTTGGTATATGAGCTATATTGTATTTGATGGAAAAGGTTATGAGACATGGATGGCTCAAAGTAAAGATTTATTGAATTGGAAGTCGATGGGTAAAATCCTTTCTTTTTCTCTTGGTACTTGGGATGCCAATCAAAAAGCAGGTTATATGTCTCTAGTGGATATTAACTGGGGTGGTAACTATGGAGTAGAAAAATTTAATGATAAATATTGGATGTCTTATTTAGGTGGTAAAACTATTGGATATGAAGCGGGTGTTTTAGGAGTAGGAATGTCCAACAATTCAGTTCTTACAAAACCAACGGAATGGCAAACATTGACTAAGCCTATACTTCAGCCTAATGATTTGGATGCTAGCTGGTTTGATAATAAAATAATTTATAAAAGTTTAGTGATCAGGGATAGAGACAAGTTGACTCATCATCCATTTGTAATGTACTACAATGCCAAGGGTGACACAGCTAAATATGAAAGTATTGGAATGGCTGTTTCGGATGATATGATTTCATGGAAAAGATTTACTAAAAATCCAGTGTTGACAAAGTACAAAGGGATTTGTGGGGACGCTCAAATTGCTAGGATTAATAATCTGTATATAATGTTTTATTTCGGCGCCTTTTGGAAGCCAGGTGCTTTTGAAAGATTTGCTTGTTCTTATGATCTAGTTCATTGGACTGATTGGGAAGGAGAAGATTTGTTAGCCCCTTCAGAGTCTTACGATAATCAATATGCCCACAAACCCTGGGTGATTAAATGGAAGGGAGTGGTATATCATTTTTATACTGCAGTGGGTAAAGAGGGAAGAGTATTGGCTTTGGCGACTTCAAAAGATTTAAAAAATTAGTAAATCTTTTCAATTGATTGGTATTATCTTCTATTGACTAGCTTTTGTTTTGGAACACTGACTAATTTTATGGTCGGTTTCTTTTAATTCTGTATATTTCATTTGTAAATCTTTGTTATTTTAGATTTAATTTAGGTAATATATTAATTGGAGTCTTTATTTTTTGTTCTTCATTAGTTAAGGGGCAAAATAAACCTACTATTTTTGGAAAAAAGGGCTTCGAAAAAATCACCCTTGATCTATCAATCAATTAATAGAATTGATAAATAGATATGAAGACGTTGAAGCGGAGGTTATTTTATCTAAGGACATTAATTAACATTATTTTTTTAATCATCGGCATTTATAATAATTATTTCAAACAGAAGGTAAATGAAGTTATTTTTTAAAGAAAGTTATAGATTTTGGGTAGTTATAATATTATTTGGATACTCTTGTCAAAACAATAGCAATAGTGCGGCTAAAAAAAGATACCAAGATTCAATAACTTCTTGTCATAATAATATTCCCTCTCGTTTTGGGAATGTAAAAAGTGATTCAACTGAAAATTCTTCTTTTGCAACTTTAAAAGATCATACAGGAATGGTTTTGATAAAGGGGGGTGATTTTTTAATGGGAGCTGCAGACAAGGAAGGGCGTAATGATGAATATCCTGCGCATTCAGTTAAACTAAAAGACTTTTGGATGGATGTATCCGAGGTCACTAACGGACAGTTTAAACAATTTGTTTCTGCTACTGGCTACATTACTACTGCTGAAAAATCAATTGATTGGAATGAAATGAAAAAGCAATTGCCAGCTGGAACTCCTAAACCTCCTGATGATCAGTTGTTGCCTGCTTCCTTGGTATTTAGAAAAAACAATCAGGCAAGCAATTTAAATGATTACTCGCAGTGGTGGGTTTGGATGGCGGGTGCCAATTGGAAGCATCCTCGCGGACCAGGTTCGGATATAAACGGAAAGGATGATTATCCAGTAGTACAGGTTAGTTGGGACGATGCAATTGCTTATAGCAAATGGGCAGGAAAAAGGCTCTCTACAGAGGCTGAGTGGGAGTATGCGGCTAGGGGAGGGATGATAAATAAAAAATATCCTTGGGGTGATGAAGATCCAGAGGCTATGAGACCGAAAGCAAATACATGGCAAGGGAAATTTCCTGCTACCAATACTAGTTGGGATCATTTTGAAAATTTAGCTCCTGTAAAATCATTTCAACCCAATGCATATGGTTTGTATGATATGGCAGGAAATGTTTGGGAATGGTGCAGCGATTGGTACCATGAAGCTTATTATGAGCAGATACAAGGAACGATATTGTCAAATCCAATAGGACCTTCTACAAGCTTGGATAGTGATGAACCAAGCATACCAAAAAGGGTAGTGAGGGGAGGATCTTTTTTATGTAATGCCAGTTATTGCAAGGGGTATAGAGTTTCATCAAGAATGAAGTCATCTCCTGACACAGGTTTGGAGCATACTGGGTTTAGGTGTGTGGCGGATTAGGAATCTAAGGAATGGAATATTTTAACAGGTCAAATTAGTTTCATGAAAAATAATCTCTAATTTAAACAATCCCTTTTGTTCTAATATCGTTGTAGGTAGAAGTTTCGTTGTTAATTTCAACAAACAATTTAGTATAGACATCAAAATGACGATTGATTAACCAAACCGTTCTTGATACTTTAAGTTCTAAATCTTTATCAATCGATTGGTCTATCGCTAAATTATATTTCAAGTAAATATTTTCCTCATTTAGGTTTAAATTAAAGGACCCAGCAGCAAGGGTATAATTGATGTCTGACATTAATTTCATTAAATCAATTTTAATAGCCTCTTTCTCATTTATTTCAAGGTTGAGGATACAATAAAATTGGAGTAGACTTAAACCCTGTGTTGCTTCTTCCATTCCCGGTACAAAAATCAACTCGATTTTATTAGGAAGATTTTCAGGATAATTTTCAATGATTAATTCAATATCTATTTTATCAACAGGAAGATTTTTACTTTTTGGGTGATAAACAAAAGCAACATCGTTTTCTTCTAAGATTTTTTTTATTTCTAGGATCATATATTAAATTAAAAAAAATAAACAATTAATTCGAAATTAAGCATCCACTTCTGTATTCTCCTCCACTATTTCTGCAATTGAAGCGGCATCACCAGCTTTATCTTCTGCATCATCTTCAAATTTATCCCCATAATAACCTTTAAGTCCTATATCTGCAGATATTTTACCCATCTTTCCGCCAACAAAAGGAATCAACATATCACCAACGGTTTCGGCTGCTTTACCAACTCCCTTCGAAATGACTGTTTGTGATGCCTTTGAATTTGCCCCCATTTCAAAACCAGCTTTACCTGCTGATTTTCCAGACCTCAACATTTGTTCCCAGGCGCCTAATCTTTTTCCTTTTCCAGTTTTTTCATCTCTAACACGTTTACCTTTTCCATCAAAAACCCTATCTCCATGTCCAAATGCACCTTTTACTCCTCCTTTGACAGCTCCACCTAAAGCTCCAAGAGTTCCAGTAGCTGCTCCTAATCCAGCTCTAGCGGTGTCTATAGCCGCACCTGGTAGTTCGTCCGCTAATCCTATGAGTCCTTTTGCAGCGTTGGAACCTAATTGATATCCTCCGATTCCCCCCATGATGCCACCCAACATTGCACCATTTTTCACACCATATCCATTTTTCCATCCATCATAAGCACCTTTACCTGCACCTCCTATAGCACCTATTGCTCCAGTAGCAGCGCCTAGGGTTGCAGAAGAAACAGTTTTTGCTCCTTCTATTAGACCATCGCCTAATCTATCACCTACTGAATATCCAGCACTCGCACCTTGCTTTGAAGAGTCCATTATTTGGCTATACCATGCTTTCTTTTTGACTTCATTGGTGCCCTGATGAGTTTTTTGTGTACCCTCAGCGGTTAGTTCGTCATCTTTTTGTCCAGATAAAACTTTATACATTCCATTAACACCTCCTCCTAATGATCCAAATGCTGCTCCAGCAGCACCCCCTATTTTCCCAGCAGCTGAACTTAAAAAACCTCTATGACCTTTTTTCTCGCCTTCTCCTGTAAAACGACCTTTAATTCTATCCATTCGATCGGAAACTTTATTTCCTAATCGATTATGGTCGCCCACACTCGTGGTTAAAGATTTTTTTACTTCTTCTTTTTTATTTGTATAAGTAGATTTTATTAAATTTCCAGTTACATTATCTTGATTTGTTGCAAAAGCTTTTCCCTTTTCTCCGCCCTGTGTAGCACCTTCACCTCCATATTTTTTAATTTGATTCCAAAAGCCCTTTCTTTTCAAATCTCCCCATTCATCTTTTTGCTCATTTCCACTTGAATCCAAATCTAAATCACCTTTACCTGATAAGGACTTTTTAGCACCTGCAAAAGCACCTGTTGCTCCGCCATAAATTTTTCCACCTATTGATCCAATTGCTCCAGCCCCAGCTACAGCAGCTGATTTAGTTCCCTTCCAAAATGATCCCGCATGTTTTTTGGTTGAATCCCATCCAGAACTTGCATGTTCTTTGGTTGAATCCCAACCCGAGCTTGCATTTGATTTAGTTGACTCCCAAGCTGATCCAGCATGTTTTTTAGTTGAATTCCAAGCCGAACCTGCACCTTTAATAGCAGCGCTTCCTAACGATCCTAGGGTTCCTGCTGCTGCACCTGCGCCATTTGAAATTTTCGACCAAAGGGATTGTTCAGGTACAGTTGTATCGCTTGTTTTTTCAGCTTCCTTATTTTTTTCCTCATCCCCCTTTCCACCAAGCCACTTTGGCCATAATTGAGCAGTAGGGGTATTGATGGTATGATTATTAAGAGGATTTTTCACCTTTTTATTATCATTCAATGCTTTATTTCCCATTTGAGTCGCTTCATTCTCTAGTGATTCGTTGTCATTAATATTGACATTACCTTTCAATTGAGTAGTTGCTTGAACCCGTCCTTGTTTTTGTTGTACTACATGCCATGCTTCATGAGGTAAATGTTTCTCTTGTCCTGGCGCTACATGAATATCTGTACCTTGTGCATAAGCATGAGCATGTAACTGAGCAGGTGCACTTGAATTGTAATGAACTTTTACATCATCTAATGATACACTTGATAATTGCTCTACACCCGTTTTTAAATTTTCCGGCAATCCAGTTTTATTATTACCAACAGCGGTTTTTTGGGCATTATTATTGGAAATTTTACGTTGAATAGCAGGAAAGGAAGGGGAAGAATTGAGTTGTTTGGAACTAGCAGGATGAGTGGGGGAAATTCCAGATTTTCCAAAAGACTGCATGCTTTTAATAGCCAATGACCCATCGGTTTGTTTGTTCTCATTACCTGGGTTACTGTCTTTAAAAAGTTGTGCAACAGCAGAATGCAGCGTAGCACTGGGAGAAACTTCATTTGAAATATTCTTCTCAGTGTCAGGAGTATTTATTTTTTTGCTTTTGGAAATTAATGTAGCCATTTTACATTTTTTTTAAAAAAATATTTTTTTAAGACTTTTTTTACAAGAACAATTTTCAAAAAAACAACTCGATGAATAAAACAAAATTTTTATTGAAACGCATAGCAATTAAATAATCTCCTTTGTTTTTAGCTCACTGTAGGAGGTCGATTCGTTATTCACTTCTACTATCATTTTAACATAAGTATTGAAATGTTGGTTGATTAACCAAATTATTCTTGATAGTTTTAATTCTAAATCTTTATCTTGAGTTTGGTCGATAGCTAAGTTGTATTTCAAATAAATATTCTCCTCTCTAAGATTTAAGTGAAAGGCACCAGCAACTAGTGTGTAATTGATGTCAGACAATAATTTCATCAAATCAATTTTTATATGCTCTTTTTCGGTAATTCTTAGATTAAGGATGGAATAAAATTGAAGCATGTTTAAGCCTTCAGTAGCTTCTTCAATTCCAGGAATAAAAATAATTTCAATGATATTGCGAAGGTCCGGTGGATAATTTTCAATAAATATTTCTACATCTATTTTATCGACTAGAAGATTTTCGTTTTTTGGGTGAAAGACAAAATCGATTTCGTTTTCTTCTAAAATCTTTTTAATAGCATTTAGCATAATCATTTTTTGAAATTTATAATATACCTATAAATAATATTCTTTAAATATATTTTTAAGGTGAAGGGTAGGAGTACAGTATAAAATTAATTTGAAACAAACTGATTAAAATTGGAGCTTATCTGAAAAGTTAGCGCACTGATAATAGTTAAAATAATTTTTTCAGTATCTTGGTCATATTTGTCTAATAGCGTCTGATTGTACTTGATAAATATGCTGTTATCGAATTCATTGAATCCAAAGTGACCGATGGGTAGAGTTTTGTTTAATTCGTTGGCAATATTTTTAAGCTTGGAAATTTCACTTTCAGATTTAACACCGGTGGTGAAACCCATATAATACTGAAACAAAGAGACACCGTCTAATTCTTTTTCTACACCAGGTAAAAACATTAGGTAAAGATCTAACTTAGGAATTTGAGGATGATCTTGGAAAATGATAGTCACCATCAACTGCTCAAATACCTGCCCGTTAAGTTGCTCAGAATTTAGAGTGACTTTATAATATTCCTTTTCTAAGGATTTCTTTATTTGATTAAGCATTTTTTTGATTTACTTTTAGAAAAAATATTACTTAAAAAGTGTTGATTTAAAAATCAAACCAACCCTTTTTCTTTATTTCTTCATTTTTTCTTTCATTAATTTTCTTAGAGTGAAGTTCTCTTTTCACCATTATTTCCTCTGCATCTAAAGTTGTTTTTTCACCATCATTTTTTCCTCCTTCTCCCCACTTCCAAGGCATCCAACTTCCTCCAGTTTTCTCAGTTTTGGTAATTGTTGAGTCTATATCAACCTCATCTACATCTCCCAAATTACTACCTTTTTTTACAGCACTGTCTTTAAAATTTGAGTAATCATAACCTTCCTCTTGATATTTATCTCTTTTGCTCTTTATATATTCTTTTGAGGCATCTTCATCTTTATTCATATCTTTATTTAATCCTAAATCCCTAAATTTATCTTTTTCATCCCTACCAGTAGATCTATTAAATTTTGCACTCCAATTCAGAGGATTAAAAATTGATCCAGCAACTCTATCTTCTCTATCTCTATTCTTTTGTATTTTGTCATTAAGAATCTCATCCTGAGTTCTCATTCTTCTAGCTTCCTTATCTCTACCATTTTGTACTTTCATACCATGAAGTGCACCGACACCACTAACTGCAGCACTGGCAAGACCTAATCCTAATCCGACTGGTGCAGCTACCCCAGAAACCATTGTAGCACCCGCGGCTGTACTTAAAGCACCAGAAATTGTTCCATAAACGCCTTCTCGTTTCATGTCTTTTCCTGCTGTTTGTTCCAATCTATCTTTAACTCTTTGATCTCTAATGTTTTCTCTTCCTGCTTTAAATCCCATTTGGTTATATGCATCCTTAAAAATCTTAGTAGTTTTCAAAGATTCCTTGCTCTTATTTGCCTTTTTTCTTCCTCTATAAAAGTCACTCATACCTTTGAGAGTAGTAGCAGTACCAGTAACTAGTCCACCAATTCCTCCAACCATTGCTCCTTTTTCAGTGAGCGATAAACCTCCTTGAGTAGCCAATTTAGCAATGCTCAAACCCGCGCTAGCCGTAGCTCCTGCAGCTGTAGCTCTATTGCCTTTAACCCAATATTTAGCTCTTTCTGCTAATGACATGTCATTAGCAGGATTATCATGCGATTTTTGTGCATTTGGTTTTAAAAAATGTTCATTTGGAGAATTTCCAAATTGGTTACTACCAAAATTCTTTCCAGCTTCAGCACCAGACATGGCACCTCCCACTGCACCACTTGCTCCACCACCAAATAATCCTCCAATTCCTCCGATTAAGCCAGCTCCCAAGCCTGCCAATTTACCTTTCCATCCTCCACCAGCAGATTTATTGGCAGAATTATAAGCACCTTTTGCTCCAGTAAAAGCACCACTTAAAGCACCTCCTACAGCACCACCTGCGACACCGATTCCTGCACCAATTAATCCACCCCCAACAGCAAATACCAGAAG
>Ga0214919_10004543_pt1 | contig 20271 bp, 17 predicted proteins | sample LL1503_MetaG_FD_177994 | JGI IMG/M metagenome (GOLD analysis project Ga0214919, IMG submission 177994) | Freshwater microbial communities from Lake Lanier, Atlanta, Georgia, United States - LL-1503 | ecosystem: Environmental > Aquatic > Freshwater > Lake | place: USA: Georgia | collected... | reverse complement strand
ACATTTAGCTGACATCGCAATCCAAACCGCCAAAAAAGTGCGCGATATGGGTTATGAACCAAGAGTTGCTTTCTTGTCATTTTCAAATTTTGGTTCAGCTCTAAAAGTTGAATCAAGCCGCATTAAGCATGCTGTCGAAATTTTGGATGGCATGAAAAAAATTGATTTCGAATATGATGGCGAAATGACTGCTGACGTGGCTTTAAACATGGATAAAATGGCGAGATATCCATTTAGCCGTTTAACCGCACCGGCAAATATTTTAATTTGCCCAGGTTTGCACTCAGCTTCAATTGCCACTAAACTTTTGGAAGAAGTTGGAAATTGCACAGTTATCGGCCCAATCTTGGATGGTTTTGAAAAATCAGTTCAGATTGTGACGATGAATAGTTCGGTTAATGATATTTTAAACATGGCGGCGATTGCAGCTACTAGCTCTTCTAAATAACTTTTAAAAATTTATATGTCTGACGCAGGAGAATCTTCAAATCAAGCGGCGAGATTGTCTCTTGAAAATCATAATGCTTCGAGCGGGAGTAATCTTGGACATTCTGATGGTGGAGCAGCAATGCCAATTCCCGTCGGAGATGTGAACGCCAATTTTACATTGGGAGGAATTGATAGTACTGGATTATTTGCTGCAACAAAACAAGGGGCTCTGAGTTCTAATCCCGCCGATACTTTTGAAGGACTTGCTCCTGTTCAAAATATTGGAAAAGCTGTTCCTATTGAAGTACAACCTCATTTTGGTCACGGAGATTCTTTCAAGGCTCCTACCATTGCTGGAGATACTCAAATAAAACCAGCGGGACTATTTGGTGCTCAAGGACATTAAGATATGAAAAATCAGGAAAATTTAGAACAGAAAAAATGCGGCGAATCTTGCGAATGCAAAGCTGTTAATGATGTAAAAAAAGAAGAAATAAAAGTGGAAGAAAAAGTCGAACAAGATCCGACTCGTTTTGGTGATTGGCAGGTTAATGGAAGAGCGATTGATTTTTAGGTATTATAAATCGACATAATTGGTATAATTAAAAAAACTCGATACTACTTCTGAGCCTGTCTTTAAGAATGATATCGAGTTTTTTTGAAGAAAAATATTTAATTAAAATTTTTCTTAATCTCATCCAAATCCATCACCTTTTTCACCTTGCCAATCGCTGTAAATGTTGGATTTGAACCAGTAAAAATTGCTTCCGCAACTCTCGCAATATCGACTTTTGTAACCGCAGAAACTCTTTGTAAAATTTCTTTATCTGAAATCAATCGATCGTGCGATAAAATATCGCCGCCAAGTCTTTGCATTCTTGATCCCGTGCTTTCTTTTGCCATCAATAAACCAGCTTTAAATTGTGTATGTACACGATCCATTTCCTGACTTGAAATTTTTTCGCAGATTTTTTTCACCTCATCGCAAGTTGCAGAAATTAGTTCATTGGTTTTTTCTGGCGTAGTTCCAGCGTAAATTCCGAATAATCCCGAATCTCTGTAAGAATAATTAAATGCATAAATCGAATAAGCTAAACCGCGATTTTCACGGACTTCTTGAAATAAGCGTGACGACATTCCGCCACCCAAAATCATCGCCAGAATTTGCGAAGCGTAATAATCTTCATCCAAATATGATTTTCCTTCAAACCCCAAAACCAAATTAATTTGTTCTAACTTTCTTTCTTTCCTGAAATCGCCGCCGCTATATTTTGCTATTTCCGAACTGTTAATTTTTGAATCTCCAAGTTTGGTAAAATATTTTTTCGACCATTTAACCAAATCTTCTTCGTTAATATTTCCTGCCGCTGCAACAGCAATGTTATTGAAGCTATATTGATCGCGAATATAATTAACAAAATGTTCGCGCTTGAATTTTTTGATATTTTTTACCGGCCCTAAAATCGTTTGTCCCAAAGATTGATTTGAAAAAGCTACTTCCTGAAAATAATCAAAAATAATATCATCTGGTGTATCATTCGTCATCGCGATTTCTTGCAAAATTACACCACGCTCTTTTTCCAATTCTACTTTATCAAAAATCGAGTTTTGCAAAATGTCAGATAAAAACTCCAGCGCAAATTCAGCATGCTGTTTTAAAACTTTGGCGTAGTAAACCGTTTTTTCTTTAGATGTGTAAGCGTTAATTCTGCCGCCGATTCCTTCAAATTCTTCGGCGATTCTTTTCGAGTCTCTTTTTTTGGTTCCCTTAAAAGCCATATGCTCAAGAAAGTGTGAAATTCCGCTAATTTCAGGGGATTCGTTTCTACTTCCAGTATTTACAAAAACTCCAACCGAAACTGTTTCAACTTCTTTCATTTGGTCCGCAGCAACACGAAGTTCGTTTGGTAAAGTAACTATTTTTTGTTTAGACATAAACTAAGGGAAAGAATTTTGTATTTTTAAGAACCCGTCTAAGATTTTTTTTAATTTCAGATTTTGGCATATTTTTTACCAAAAATTGAATCAAAATGCGGGATTAAAAAGATTTTAGACGGGCTCTAAGATGTTTTGTTATCTTGAATAGCCCTTTATTATTGTCAATCTATGAGGCCAGAATTTCCAAGAGATGAATGGCAGTTTGCTATTGATATTGGACCATTACTGCCGATTTTCATAAAAGAAAAACTGGATGCTTTTCTGCAAAATTTACAAAAACTTTTGTCTTCCTGCATAAAGTAGTGATCTTGATGCGAAAATCTTGCCAAAAAAGCGGGTGAATTGGAAGGAGGTTTTTTATCTTCTTTCCTCTTCCTCTTGTTAAGAGTTTTGGTTATTTTGCTGCTTGGCATTTTTACCATTGGTGTCGCAAAAATCTCTTATTTCTTCTTCGGTACGATCTTCTTGCAAGAAGCTATATAATTTATTTTGAAAATCTTTGCTTCCGCCATTATTTGTCAAAGCTTGAGAATTGTTGTTTTGATTATTTTGATTTGTCATGTGAGCACCTAGTTTTAAATTTTAAGTATAAAAAAATGGGGAGAGAATTTTTCTCCCCCCATTTCTTTATTCATTGTCAGAGCTTTTTTTGCTTGAGCCTGAAGATTGCTTTTCACAGAAAGCCATAATTTCTTGATCTGTATGAGTTCCTTTTTCTAGGAAATTTGACAGTTTTTGTTGCAAACCTGAAGATGCGGCTTGAGTGTTTTTAGCTGATGACGAAGTGTTATTATTATTTTCTCTATTCATACGTAACCTCATTTAAAATTAAGTTAGTAGTAAGTAAAACATCCGATTTTTAATTCGGACATTTATCCGCAGATTAAAAACAGCAAAAGTCAATTTATATAAATGGGATGAGAATTTATCGCGTCATTTTGAAGATCACTCTTTCTTTTAAGACCTTTATTAAAAAGCGAAAAAAAATTCACAAACTTAAAAAACCTTTCTATAACAAAACTAATCGAAACCTAAAATTAAGAATAGATTCCATAAATGAAAAATTCTCCACTTCTATCAATTCGCGAAGCTACTATTTCTTTTGCTAAAAAAACCCTTTTTGAAAATTTACATTTAAATCTTTTTCCACGCGATCGTATTTGCTTAATCGGTAAAAATGGCGTTGGAAAAACCACGTTAATGAATGCAATTGTCGGCAATTTTGATCTTGATTGCGGTGAACGCTGGATCATGCCACACGCGGTTGTAGGTTATCTTTCGCAAAATGAAAAATTGCCCAAAAATATCACCATTTTTGATTTTATCATGGATGGTTTGAAAATTGATGAACATAAAACTTACGTTGTCGATATTGTTTGCGACCATTTAGAAATCGATAAAAATGCCCTAACTCACACTCTTTCTGGCGGTCAAAAACGCCGCGTTAGTTTGGCTCGCGCTCTGGTTTTAGAACCGGATATTTTGCTACTTGACGAGCCAACAAACCATTTAGATTTACACGTTATTCAATGGTTAGAAAATTATCTCCAAAGCTATCAAGGCTCGCTAATCGTGATTTCGCACGATCGAAAATTTTTAGAAAAAGTTTCCAACAAGGTTTTTTGGTTGCGCGCCAATAAGTTGAAAGTGAATCAACAAGGTTACAAAGATTTCGATGAATGGTCGCAAAATATTATTGAACATGAACGTCGCGAGCTGGAAAATTTAGTTAAAAAAGTAAATTTAGAAAGTGGCTGGCTTCAAACCGGAGTAACCGGCAGAAGAAAAAGAAATATCGGGCGTTTACATTATTTGCTTGAGCTGCGTGCAAAATTAGAAGCACAAAAAAAATTGGTTCGTGCTAATCAAAGTTATATTAAAATCGAATCACAAAAACTCGAAGAAGATGCGCCGCAAGTGATCATAAGCTTTAACAATGTTTCGAAAACTTTTGGCGAAAAAGCGTTAATTGATAAATTTTCAATCAAGATTTTACGCGGTGAAAAAATCGGAATTATTGGCAAAAATGGTTCTGGAAAATCCACAATGTTAAAAATGATGATTGGCGAAACCAAGCCAGATTCAGGAACTGTAAAACCAGCGCGCGATATGACTGTTTCTTACTTTGACCAAGCGCGCAGCATGATTAAGCCTGACTCCACAATTCAGGAAATTTTATGCGACAGTGGTTCAGATTATGTTCAACTTGGAAATGGAAAAACCCGTCATATTTGTGGTTATATGAAAGATTTTTTGTTTGATCCTAAAGATTTATTAACATTAGCCGGAACCTTATCGGGCGGGCAACAAAACCGTTTATTGCTGGCAAAAACTTTGGCCAATCCCGGCAATTTTATGATTTTAGATGAACCAACAAACGATCTCGACATGGATAGTTTAGACATGCTGCAAGATTATTTAATGAAGTATGAAGGCACGCTAATTGTGGTTTCGCACGATCGTGATTTTTTAGATAATGTTGCGACCAGCATTCTAGCTTTTGAAGGAGATGGCGTAATTACAAATCACGTTGGCGGTTATTCTGACTATTTGGAATATAAAGAAAAATATCAGAAAGATGCGCAAGAAGGCTTGAGAACAAAGGTTGCGATGAATGTTGAGACAAATATAAAAAAGCCCGAAGAGTCAAAAAAGTTTGCCTATAAATATCGTTTAGAATTGGAAAAACTTCCGGCAAAAATCGAAAAACTTGAAGAAAAAATTCGTAATTTAAGTGAAGAATTAAGCGAAACCGAAGACCGCAATCCCGCTAATTTAGCTCATATTGCGATGGAAATTACTAAATTGCAAAAAGAGCTTGATGCCTCTGAAGAAAGGTGGCTCGAGCTAGAAGAATTAAAAAAATGCTAAAACTAGATCCAAATAGTTGCTTAATTATCTTCTTGCTTACCTTTAAGCTCGGTCATTTTTAATAATAAACTATTCATCCGATGCCATTTTTTAATTGGCACTGATGGAATTCCAGCAACAATTTGCATCGATTCAACGTCACGCATCACGCCAGTCATGCCAGCAACTTTTGCGCCGTCTTTAACTTGAATATGTCCTGAAATATTGCTTCCGCCACCGATTTGTACAAAATTACCAATTTTGGTACTTCCAGCAATTGCGGTACAACCAGCAATTACAGTGCCGCGAGCGATAATAACATTATGACCAATTTGCACTTGGTTATCAATTTTAGTTCCATCGCCAATTTCAGTATTTTCAATTGCGCCGCGATCAACGCAACTATTAGCACCAATCTCAACAAAATTGCCGATTTTCACAATTCCTAGCTGAATAATTTTATGATTAATTCCAGCATTATGAGCAAAACCGAAACCATCCTGACCGATTTTTGCCCCATTATAAATTATACAATTTGAACCGATTTGAGCAAAAGAAATTACCGCTCCAGCATTTATAATAGTGTTGTCGCCGATTATACATCCATCCAGCACTGAAGAGCTTGGGCCAATAAAACAGTTTTTACCAATTTCAACATTTTTTCCTACATAAGCATTTGGCGCGATTCTTGTTCCTTCGCCAATTTTAGCTTCTGAATGAATTAGTTTTTGTCCGTCAAATTCTGGCATTTTTTCTTCATAAAAAGTTTGTGCAATTTGTGCATAAGCAAAATAAGGATTTTTATGAGTTAATACCTTCATTCCTTGAGGCGCTTTGCTAGAGAATTTTTCTTCAGCAAAACAGAAACCAGCTTTTGAGACTAAAAATTTATCTAAATATTGACCAGCATTTATGAATGAAATTTTTTCTTCATCAGCTTGATCCAAAGTAGAAATATCAAAAACTTTTTTGGTTAAATCACTTTCTGCAGGTGCCGTTGCCCCACTAATTTCGAGGATTTGTGCTAAAGTTAAACATTCGAACTTCTTATTAAAGAAACGACTACGAGACATTTAAAAAATTTATTTTAGTAATTGATTATGCATGAAGTGACTCTGGAAGCTGATGACCAGTTTCAGCATTAGAAGAATTATTATGAATAGCGCGAAAATAAACTTCTGAAATATAACGTCGCCCTTTTCCACCGCGCTTCAACTGCACAACAATATCAACTACATTTTTGATATAAGATGTAATTTCAGTTGGTGTCATTCCAAGCCCAGCTTGCATCACCATCATTTTTAGCTGTTCAATTGCCATTCTTGGCGTATCCGCGTGAAGAGTAGAAATTGATCCTGGGTGACCGGTGTTAATGGCGCGAAGAAAACTGAATGCTTCTGAACCACGCAACTCACCCACAATAATTCTTTCTGGGCGCAAACGCAAGCAAGCTTCAATCAAATCTTGCGTTGTAACTTTCGAACGACCTTGTCCGCCTTTTGACGCAATTAGATGCACACGATTTGGATGCGAACTTAAATCAACCTCGCGAGCATCTTCTACCGTGATCAATCTTTCTTCATGAGGAATTGAGCGAATAACAGCGTTGGTAAATGTAGTTTTACCAGTTGAAGTACCGCCAGAAATGATGATATTTTTTTTATATAAAACTGCGCGATGCAAAAAGTCTTTGATGCGATTCAGCTTGAGAAGTTTTGCTAAAATTAAATCATTTTTATTTTCAACTTCGCCAACTGAAGTTGAATCAAACATACCCATTTTATCGTAATCTTCTAAGCTCCATTTCAAGCTTGATGGCTTACGAATTGAAATGACAACCGAACCTTGTTCGCAAGCTGGGGGGAAGACAATTTGAATACGATATCCATTGGGAAGTGTAGCAGAAAGAAGTGGCTCTTCTTCGCTTAATCTTTGTTCCGTGGCCTGAGCAACTAACCTTCCGAGAGATTTTAAATGCTCTAAATCGAAGGTTGGCAACTCTTCGCGAATCATGTCGCCTTTGAGTTCAATCCATACTTCGTGAGGACGGTTTATAGAAACTTCATTAACACCATCACGTTCAAGAATTTGCTTTAAGGGTAGTAGATATGAGTCTAATGCTGCTACGCTCATTTAAAACTTAAAATGAAATTAAAATTCCGGTTAAAAAAATGTAACCCTGATTATTTTTGATTTGTCTTTGATTACTTGGGATCGCGTACTGATTAATTATATCCAATGATTTTGGCTGATTAGATTTAAATGCAAACTTAGTAATTTCGACATAAGGCATAAAAGCTCGTGAAAGCTTATAGTCAACCCCTAGAGAAATTGCTTCGTAATTATTTTTTTGAAACTTACTTTTTATGGCAGTAATGCTTGTGGCAATCGGTCCGAATGTATAAGAAATTCCAGCCGTATAATAATGTGGATCTTGGAATTTTGTAACATTTGTTGTGCAAGTTTGTAAGAGCAAAGTTTCAGAAGAATTATAATCGCATGAATAAATTCCGTTTTTTGGCTGCATTGATTTTCCCCACGAACCATATGAAGCACCAAAATTAAAACCGAAATAACTGAAAGTTGCGCCAAGATCATAAGCCTCTAAATCAGAGCGCTCAACGCCAATTGAAGATTGTGAATTTTTTATTTTTCCTCTTTCAGCAGTGGCTGAAATTTCAACTCCTAAATTGTCAAAATCTTCTGAATAATTAACTCCGAAACTCATAATATTTTTTATACTAATTGCGTTAACATTATAATATTTTGTCGAAGTAATTCCACTATTCGCACTATCCGGCGCATAGCTAATTCCAAGCTGCAAACCACTAATTCGCGGTGAATAATAATTAATTTTTGTCGCATCTTCAACGCCATCAAAACTATCATCTTTTAAAGCGCGAAAATTGCTGCGATTAAAACTATTAAAATCATTTTGTACTGCATCAGCACTATTATTATAAAAGCTGCGCGCCCCGCCGCCATGACCGATTGGTGATTGCGCAAGCATGATAAAACTAGGAAGTTTTACATTGGCACAATTAGTTCCCGAGCAAACAGTTGTAGGAGAATTTGCTAACATCGGCATATTTATATTTTCTAAATATTTTCCGTTAATGCCGCCAGCGCCTCGCACAAATTGCGCGGGACCCGATTTCATTTTTTGATTTACTGCCTGATTATTTCCCAACTCAAATTTTCCAAATGAATTTTGTGAATAAATAAATGCCTGATCGAAATTCGGCATTTCATTTCTACGATCCGAATTTAGGTTAAATTCAACCTTTGCAACTGCGCCATATTTATCTTTATTTTTAGTCATTATTCCGCTTTTGAAAAAAAACTGCGAATCATTTCCAATGGCTTGAGCATTGCTTAAACGATTATCTGTAATGCCGTTGGGAAGAGTTTTTTGTTCAAAAATTGTCGCCTGATTTCTAGAAGCAACAGAAAAATTAGCAAAGCCATTTACCAAAAAAATTGGCAAATTTGGTTTGATAAATTTTGCTTCCGAAATTGTTTGAGCAAAAACAATTTTACAAGAAAGAAAGAAAATTAATATCGATGCGATTAGGTTTATTTTTTTCAAATTAATTATAGTTAGATTTGACGATTATCCGTTCTAGAGACTTTCTTTATATCTTTTTTAATTCCCAATTTCTTATTTCAAAATGGTTTATCTTCCTCATTGGCCAATTCCAAGCACTTTAGGTCGTCGCCAAATTGATTACGAAACCGTTTTTGAAAGAATGGAAACCGTTCTAAAAAAACTTAACAATCCTCATCAAAAACTTCCACCAGTAATTCACGTTGCAGGCACAAATGGCAAAGGTTCTGCCGTTTCATTAATTTCTAAAATTTTAACTTGCGCTGGCTACAAAAATCACATTTACACTTCGCCACATTTACATGATTGCAATGAAAGAATTGTTTTGGCAAACGAGAAAATTTCTGATTCTTTTTTATTTGAAGTAATGGAAGAAACCAGAATCCACGCTGCTCAAGAACCACAAATCACTCCCCTCACCTTCATGGAAGCTTTTACAATCGGCGCATTTTTAGCTTTTTCTAAAGTGCCGGCGGATGTTCTAATCATTGAATGCGGGATGGGTGGTCGAATTGATGCGACCAATATTTTAGAAAAAAAATTAGCCACAGTTTTAATGCCAATTTCTTTTGACCATGTTGAATATTTAGGAAACTCAATTGAAAGAATTGCACTTGAGAAATCAATGATCATGCGCCCCAAGACGCCACTAATTGTTTCATCACAACCTAAAAAAGCGCGCGAAATAATTGAAATTTTGGCGCAGGATCAAAATATTTTAACTTATTTTTATGATGAATATTTTGAGATTATTGTCGATGAAGAAAGTGGTGAATTTGATTTAAGATTTGGCGAATTGATTTTTGAAAACCTTCCAAAACCAGCGCTTCTGGGCTCTCATCAATATATCAATTTCGCAACAGCGATTGCAACGGTTTTAGCAATTAGTGAAAAATTTCCGATAAAAAAAGAGGATATTTCTCAAGCAATTTCAACAGTTTCTTGGCCAAGTCGAATTGAAAAAATTGAAAATAATTTAAATAAAATTTTAAAAAATTCAGAAAGTGAAATATGGATCGACGGCGCTCACAACGAAGCTGGAGCTTTCTCTTTAGCAGGTTGGATATTGGAAAAAAATGATAAAAAAACTTTTGTAATTTGTGGATTTAGTCGCGGAAAATGCAAAAAAGAATTTTTAGAAAAATTTAAAAATGTAGCAGAAATTATAGCAATAAGAGTTGATGGCGAACCTTATCCTGAAGAGGCTAAAGTTATTGCAGAAATTGGTGAATTATCAGGAATAAAAATTCTAACAGCTGATGATCTTTTGGATGCAATTAATCTTATTGCCAAAATGAATAATTATACTTCTTGCCGAATTGTGATTTGCGGCTCTTTGCATTTAGCGCGCGATGTTAGAAAATTTAACAATATCTATAAATAAATTTCTTTTTCTTCATCTTCCAAAAACTGAAATTCTTCATTTTTATTTCCCGAAATTACATCAGTTAAAATTTTTCCTGAAGCAGCTGACAAAGTCCATCCCAACGATCCATGTCCTACATTGAGAACTAAATTTCCATATTTCTTAACTTCGCAAATTAACGGAATTGAATTTGGACGAAATGGTCTAAAGCCCGACCAATCTTGAGTCTGATTAAAATTTCCAAAATCAGAAAAAGTTGCAAACAATGCTTTCTTCAAAAAATTAACGTGTTTTTTATTTTTACTATTTCTTAACCAACAAACTTCAACAGTGCCTGCTGCACGAAAAATATTACCCAAACGACTATAAACAATTTTATTTTCAGTATCGGTTAATGTCATGTTTGGTGCGATAAACTCTTCATCAGCATTGATTGAAAGGCTATAACCTTTCAAGGGATAAATTTGGGGGTTAATTCCAATTCCGGTTAAAAGATTGTTTCCATAAGCACCAAGTGCATAAACATATTTATTAGCAACAAAAATTCCTTTGCTGGTATTGATGCCCGTTACTTTCTCGTAATTAGTAAAAATATTTCGCACATCAACATCATATTCAAAAACTACACCATATTTTTCGCGACAGATTTTTTCCAAAGATTTCGTGAAAATCATACAATTGCCACTTGCATCCATCTCATAAAAAATACCGCCACATAATTTTCCTTCATCAAAAATGCGAACCAAAGTCGGCTCTTTTGTAACGCATTCTTCGGCAGTTAAAATTTGTGCTTTGCAACCAATTGAGTTGTGAAATTCTGCTTCTTTAATTGCTGATTCGAATTTTATTGGATTGCGGTAAAAATGCAGAATGCCCTGTTTTTTATAGTCAAATTTGATATCTGTTTCTTCTTCTAAAATCTGCTCTAAAACCTTTTTACTGTAGGATGAAATTTTGAAGAGTTTTTTGCTGTTTTCCTGTGATTTTTTAAGCGAAGAATTTTTGTAAAATTCATTTGCCCAAATAAAAAATCTTTTACCGAATAAATCAGAAATCGTCAAAAATGATCTAGGAATAAAAGCCGCTTTCAACATTGCCCATGATGAAGCTTTTGCCACCCAAGTTTCAATGTGAGAATAGCTCAATTGTCCGCCATTGGCGTAGGAGCAGCCCATAGCCGAGGAAGAATTTTTTTCAAGCACAATGACTTTATGTCCAGCACGGGCTAGAAAATAAGCACTCGTAACACCAATTACGCCAGCGCCTAAAACTATCACTTTCATCGCAAAAAATTTTTTTTAAATTGAATCTGAATAACGGCTCTAAAAATGTGAGCAAAGCTAATTTAATAATCTAAAATGCTACATAACCCCAATATTTTCAACATTCCAGCAAATTATCATTTTTTCGGATCGCTTTTTGACTGGCTTGAAAATAATTTTTCGGGTCAGATTTCGGAAGTAAAAATCTTTTTGCCAAATCGCCGTTCATGTCGCGAATTTGGGGAATTATTTTTAGCTAAAAATAGTAATATAATTTTGCCAAAAATTAAGGCAATTTCCGATATTTCTTATGAAGATTTTTTTGACTTTTTGCCAAATGTTGAAGCCAAAGAAATTATCAATGAACTATTGCAAATCAAGTCTTTATCCAATTTAGACTATCTTTTTTTTCTAACTAAAGAAATCCAAAAACTCGCAATTTTTGGCGATAATCTTGAATTTGATCAGGCCTTTAAAATTGCCACTAATTTACAAAGCCTTTTCGACGATATTGAGCGCGATGAAATTGATTTAAATATATTGGATGAAATTGATGATTCTAATCTTTCCCGACATCGCCAATTAACGCTGGAATTTTTAAAAGATTTTCACGTTCAAATTAAAAATTCATTAATCAAAAAAAATATTTTTTTTAGCTCTTCAAGCCAAAATTTTATAATTCAGAAATTGGTCCACTTGCTTGAAAAATATGGCTCAAAATCTCCAATAATTATTGCCGGATCAACTGGAAGTGTCTCATTTAGCAAAAAATTAATTAAGACAATTTCTAAAAAAAATTACGTTATTTTGCATGGCGCAACTACAGAAAGTTATGAGATAGAAAATCATCCACAATTTTTCTTAAATTGTTTAAGTGAATTTTTAGAAATTAATAAAAATATAATCAAAAAAATTTCTAATGATAAATTTATTTTAAGCGACGAGACCAGACAAAATCTAATTTCGTTAATGATGCTGCCGGCAGAAAAAACTATAAAATGGCAAGAAATTTCACAGCATTTAGATATTAAAAAAACTGCGCTCGATTTAGAAAAAAACTTTCTATTAATTGAGGCAAAAAATGAAATTGAAGAAGCTAAAATTATTTCATTAGCGCTGCGCGAAGCTTTAAATAATAAAAAAACTGCGGCTGTAATTACAAATAATGATAAGCTGGCGAAGCTTATAAAACTTGAACTTGAACAGAATTTATTGCCATTTAACGACACCAGAAATTTAAGTATTTTCAATTCTAATCTGGTTAATTTTTTACTGCTAATTCTGGAATTAGTCGAAAGCGATTTTAATTCGCATAATTTGCTGGCACTTCTTAAAAATCCCTTTTGTTTTTATTCAAAAAATCCTGATCTTTTGGCTGATTTTGAAATCAAGATTTTGCGCCAAGATCGTGTAGATTCGGGAATTTCTGGCATTTTAGAAAAATTAAAAAATGAAGAAATTTTAAACAATTTTTTTATCGAATTTTGCAAAAATATTTCTTGCTTAAAACAAAATTCTCAACTCGCTTTAGCCGCAGAAAATCTGATCAAAACCGCAGAAAATCTTAGTCAAAAAACTTGGAACCAATTGCTTGAAGATGAAACTGCTCAAATTGAAATTTTCGAATTTTTTGAAAAATTAAAATCACAAAACGAAGCCGCGCTTAAACCAAAAAATATTCTTAGCACTTTTAAAACTTTATTTTCTCAAATTAGTTATTTTGAAAAATCAGATTCTAAAGCTCCGATCCAGATTTTATCAACTATTGAAGCGCGTTTGTTAAATTTTGATTTAGTAATTATAGCTTCCTTAAACGAAGGAGATTTTCCTGAAATCGCGGTGGAAAATTGGCTGGGAAAAAAGATAAAAAAAGATTTGGGAATTGATAAAACTTTAAAAAAAATCGGGCAAAATGCTTATGATTTTTGTAATTATTTATCGAATGAATCAATAATTCTAACTCGCTGTAAAGTCAGGAATGGCGCGGTTTTAATTGAATCGCCCTTTCTCTTAAAATTCAAAACTATTTGCCAGAAAATTGGAGTGAAACTTAATTTAGGAGAAAAATATTTTACGCAGTTAAAAAATTTAAACAGCCCGCAAATCAGACAAATTAAGGATCCAAACCCCAAACCTAAAATTGAATTTCGTCCTAAAAAAATTTCGATAACTGATATTTCAAAATTAATTTCTGATCCTTACGACATTTATGCTAAAAAAATTCTGCAACTTGAAGAATTAGAAAAAATTGATTTTGAACCTTCTTACGCAGAGTTTGGAAGCTTTATTCACAAGGCTTTAGAAGAATTTGTAAAAAATCCGCAACAGTTAGATTTTATTAAAAAAGCAGAAAGAATTTTTGAAGAATATTTTTTGTCCAACGAATCTAAATTAATTTGGTGGTCAAAATTTGAAAAAATCTTTGCTGATTTTACGATTGAAAATCAAAGGTTTTTAAATTCAGAAAACTATGTGGAAATCCCAGCGGAATTAAAGATTTCGCAAATTACGATTCGTGGAAAAATTGATCGCGTAATTATTGATGAAGAAGGTTTTGCCGCGATTTTTGATTATAAAACCGGACAAGTTCCCGCTAAAAAAGAAGTGTTTTCTGGTGCAAATCCGCAACTTACAATCGCAGCTTTGATGCTGCTTGAAGGCGCAATTGAAGGTGAGATAAAAAAACTGGATTTAGAAAAAATTGCTTCCCTAAATTATTGGAAATTATCCGCCTCTTCGCTTAGTGAAATTAAAAATATTTGTGAAAATAACGAAGAAATACAAATTTTAGCTTCCGCTGCGAAAGCAGGTTTGGAAAGGCTTTTTGCGTATTTTTGCGACGAAGAAAATGGTTATTTGGCAACTGGCAAAAATTTGCGAAGCGAATATCGCAATCTGGCAAGAATTGAGTAAAAAAATATGCGCTACAAACTAACCGTTGAATATGACGGCAAAAATTATTTTGGATTTCAAAAACAAATTGATTGCGCCAATAAAACTATCGAAGGCTTGTTGGAAGATGCTATTTTTAAATTAACTAATGAACGCACGAAAATAATCGCCTCTGGTCGCACCGATGCTGGCGTTCACGCTTCGGGTCAAGTTATTCATTTTGATTTGGAAAAAGATTTCGATGATTACAAATTCATGATGGGCATTAATAATTTTTTGCGCGAAGAAGAAATTTCAATTCTTAATTGCCAGAAAGTTGATAAAAATTTTCATGCCAGATTCAGCGCCAAAGCACGCCATTATCGATATATAATCATTAATCGCCGCGCTCCACTCACTTTTCAAAAAAACCGCGCTTGGCATTTTTTTAGCGAAGATCTTGATGTTGAGTTAATGAAAGAAGCGACAAAATTTTTGATCGGAGAGCATGATTTTTCTTCGTTTCGTGATGCACAATGTCAGGCAAATTCAACAATTCGCACTATCGATAAAATTGAGATTACGCAAAATGGTGATGAAATTTTAATCGATGTCAGCGCCAAATCATTTTTGCATCACATGGTAAGAAATATTGTAGGAACCCTTGCTTGGATTGGATCAAAAAAGATTTCACCAATCGAAATGAAAAAAATTTTAGAAAGCCATGATCGCACAAAATCCGGACCAAACGCACCGGCATTTGGATTGTATTTTCTTAGGACAGATTATGATTAAGTTACACTAAAATCTAAATTCTCACCGTTCGCTTTAATCACAATTGATTGACCATCTTGAATATCACCTTTCAAGATCATCTCCGCCAAAGCATTTTCAATATCTTTTTGAATCACTCTTTTCAAAGGTCGAGCGCCATAAGTTGAACTGTAACCTTTTGCCGCCAAATAATTTTCAGCTGTTTTATCAAGCTTAATTATAATATTTCTGCCGACTAATCTTTTGGCGAGTCTTGCGAATTGGACTTCGACAATGGCTTGCATATTTTTTCGACTCAGTTTGTTGAATAAAATTATCTCATCCAAGCGGTTCAAAAATTCAGGCCTAAAATGTCCGCGAACTACTTCCAACACTTGTTTTTCAACAGTTTTAACATCTTGATCTTCATCGAGTTCAGTTAAAAACTGCGAACCTAAATTTGAAGTTAAAATAATTATTGTGTTAGAAAAATTAACAATGTGACCCTGCCCGTCTGTAAGTCTGCCATCATCTAAAACTTGCAATAAAATATTAAAAACATCGTGATGCGCTTTTTCCACCTCATCAAATAAAATCACCTGATAAGGACGGCGGCGCACGCTTTCAGTTAAAACGCCACCTTGCTCAAAACCAACATAACCGGGAGGCGCGCCAATTAACCTTGCAACCGCATGCTTTTCCATAAATTCACTCATGTCAACGCGTAGCATTGCAGAATCATCATCAAAAATAAATTCTGCCAAAGCTTTAGAGAGTTCAGTTTTTCCAACTCCCGTTGGACCTAAAAATAAGAATGAACCAATTGGGCGACTTGCTTCCTGCAAGCCAGCGCGTGAACGACGTACAGCGCTTGAAATTGCATGAAGCGCATCATCTTGACCAATTACTCTTTGGCGTAATAAATTTTCCATTTTTAGCAATTTTTCTTTTTCGCCAGAAAGTAATTTATCTAAAGGAATTCCGCTTACTTTCGCAATAATTGCTGCAATATCATCTTCTGAAACTGATTCACGAATCATAGTTTGCGACACAGATGTTTCTAAGGCTGATTGCTCTTTTTGTAATTCCGGAATTGTACCATAAGTTATTTCACCCGCTTTAGTTAAATTGCCTTCACGCTGCGCTTTTTCGAGTTCAAATTTACTATGTTCAATTTTGCTTTTAAGTTCGTTAATTTTAGTGCGCTTCATTTTTTCGGTCTGCCATGAAGTGGTAATTTCAGAAGATTTTTTTTCTAAATTTTTTAACTCGGCAGTAATTTTTTCTAAACGATCTCTGGAAGCTTTATCATCTTCTTTTTTCAAGGCTTCGGCTTCGATTTTTAACTGGATAATTTTACGATCCATTTCATCAAGTTCAGTTGGCTTAGAATCGAGTTCAATTTTTAAACTGCTCGCCGCTTCATCAATTAAATCAATTGCTTTATCGGGCAAAAAACGATCGGTAATATAGCGATCCGACATTGTGGCTGCAGCAACCAAAGCTGAATCTTTAATTTTGATTCCGTGATGAACTTCGTATTTTTCTTTAATGCCACGTAGAATTGAAATTGTGTCTTCAACGCTTGGCTCTTCAGTATAAATCGGCTGAAAACGGCGTGCTAAAGCAGCATCTTTTTCAATATGTTGACGATATTCGTTAATAGTTGTTGCACCAATACAATGAAGCGTTCCGCGCGCTAAAGCTGGTTTTAATAAATTTGAAGCATCCATCGCGCCATCAGTTTTTCCGGCGCCAACCAACAAGTGCAATTCGTCAATAAAAAGCACAACTTCATCATTACTTTCCACTTCGTTTAAAACTGCTTTTAAACGCTCTTCAAATTCACCGCGAAACTTGGCGCCCGCAATTAAAGCGCCCATATCGAGTGCCATTAGTTTTTTATTTTTTAAACTTTCAGGAACATCGCCATTTACAATTCTTTGCGCCAAGCCCTCAACTATCGCAGTTTTACCAACTCCCGGCTGACCAATTAAAACGGGATTATTTTTGGTTCGACGCGATAAAACTTGCATCGCGCGGCGAATTTCTTCATCGCGACCAATCACGGGATCAATTTTTCCTTCACGAGCTTTTTTGGTTAAATCTTGTGCATATTTTTCAAGTGCTTGATAGGTAGTTTCGGCGGAAGCGGAATTAGCTTTTTTACCACCACGAATTTTTTGAATTGCCGCACGAAGCTCTGTAACAGTAACTCCAGCAATTTTTAGAGCTTTGGCAGCTTCGTTTTTTTCATCTTCTAAAATCGCCTGTAAAATGCGCTCAACAGTGATAAATTGATCAGAGTTTTGATTGGCTAATTTTTCTGCCAAAAGCAAGACACGCGCCAATTCCTGCGACATTGAAATATTTCCAGCACCACTTCCTTCAACTTTTACAATTGCATTTAAAATTCTCTGACTTTCAGCTTTTAAAATTTCGATATTGCCATCGCAAAAAGTGACTAATTTTTGCGTCAATCCATCTTGATCTGATAACATTGCTACAAGCAAATGTTCGGGTAAAAGTTTTTGATTTGAATTTCCTAGAGCTAATGTTTGCGATGTTTGCAACAGGCTTTGCGTTTTTTCAGTGTAACGATCCATATTCATAAAATTACCTATTTCAAATAATTAACTTACAAATTTTTAGATAGTAAATTGACGGATTTTTTTCAATAATTGATCTTCAATTTCTTCAGCAGTTTTAACAAAAAAATCACGTTCAAATAAGCCGAGATGTGGAATTATTAATTTTTCTTCGATGTTAATTTTTAGATCTTCAATTGCTAAAATATCAATGTCAATCTCACGCGGCGACCATTTTTGCGACTCTTTTCGTCCTAATTTTTTTTCAATTTTTTTAACTATTTCTAAAATTTTTTCTGGCGCAAATTTTTTCAAATCAATATCGGCAGAAAATGCAATATTATAAAATTCTACATCCCATTCTTGTGGCGAATTTGGCAAAAGCATTGCTGGATTTTTGAAAATATTTGATCTTTTTGGCGAGGTTAAAAATAGCTCTAAAGTCAACTCTTGAATAGCTTGGTCAAGGTAAAAATTCTTGTCACCTAAATTTGATCCGATGCCAAAAATTATACGTTTCATTGATGTTTTTAGGTTGATTTGAGTTCGAGCCGACCTCGTCGTGAACGGGGTGAAATGTATCTGCGACTATAAATTGTCACCCCGTCTTTACGACAGGGTCGGCTCGATTTTAAATAAAAGAAATAACTAAAGTTTAATCCCTACTTTTTCTAAATCAGAATCTACCATCATTTTAACCAATCCTTTGAAATCAACTTTCGGCTTCCAGCCAAGTTTTTGGCGCGCTTTAGTTGAATCACCAATCAATAAATCAACTTCTGCCGGACGGAAATATTTTTCACTAATTTCCACATGTTTTTTCCAATCTAATCCAACTAATCCAAATGATTCATCCAAAAATTCTTTTACTGAATAAGTTTCACCAGTAGCAACAACATAATCATCAGCTTCATCTTGCTGAAGCATCATCCACATTGCTTCTACATAATCACCGGCAAAACCCCAATCGCGTTTGGCATCGAGATTTCCTAAATAAATTTTGTCAATTTTTTTAGACATAATATCAGCAAGACCGCGAGTAATTTTTCTGGTTACAAAAGTTTCACCTCTTCTTGGGGATTCGTGGTTAAACAAAATTCCACTGCAAGCATAAATTCCATAACTTTCGCGGTAATTTACGGTAAGCCAGTGCGAGTAAAGCTTGGCACAAGCGTATGGGCTACGCGGATAAAATGGAGTGGATTCACTTTGTGGAATCGCCTGAACCTTTCCAAACATTTCACTTGATGAAGCTTGATAGAATTTGGTGTTAATACGAGTATCTTTAATGGCATCAAGAATTCGGCAAGTGCCAGTTGCATCTACATCGGTGGTATATTCAGGAATATCAAAACTTACTTTTACATGGCTTTGTGCCGCCAAATTATAAACTTCATCCGGCATAATTTTTTCAAGTAAACGAGACATACTTGAGGCATCTGCCAAATCACCGTAATGCAAAAAAAGCTTAACAGCAGAAATTTTTGGGTCGGTATAAAGATGATCGATACGACCAGTGTTGAAACTGCTAGAGCGTCTAATCACACCGTGAACTTCATAGCCTTTAGCAAGCAAAAGTTCGGTTAAATAGGATCCGTCTTGACCGGTAATTCCCGTGATTAGCGCTTTTTTAGTCATGTCGATTATTTTTGATTTTGGAAAGAAATTTTATTTTTAAATAACGAACTTTCTTGATGCAAGAATTTTGATGCTATTAGCTGCTTATCAAGCATAATAAAATTCATGTAAATTTTTGTTGTAAAGATTACGCAAGCTTTTTAATTTAATGCCCATCTCGTTTTGAAGTAAATAAATTCTCCTTACATAATGACAGAAAAGAAATCTGGTTCACAAAGACCAACCTCTCCACATTTGCAAATTTACAAATGGAATATTTCTTCTTTGGGCTCAATCATGCACCGCTTAACTGGCGTGATGCTTTACTTTTCAATCATCGCCATTTCTTGGTATATCGTTTATTATACTTACCAAATCAATATCGCCGAATCTTCTGAAAACTGCGATTGTCCGATGAATGAAATCATCAACAATCTTTTTGCTCTGGCGGCAATTGGCGTAACTTTTGCTCTTTACTATCACTTCTGCAACGGCATTCGTCATTTATTCTGGGACATGGGCAAAGGTTTTGAAAAATCAACCGTCAAAAAAACCGGACTTCTAACCATAGCTCTTTCATTGATTTTTACTGTACTAACAGTTGGCGTGACTCTTTACCTAAAATATTTCTAAATTTATGAATAAAATTAAAATTGCTCCTTCAACCAAAAGCGGCTTACATCACTGGCTGATGCAAAGAATTTCAGCAATCGCCTTAATTCCATTAATTTTTTGGTTAGTTCTTTCATTTACTCAAATCGCTGAAGATCCTCAAGGTTATTTACCGGTTTTTTTCGCTTATCCACTTAACGCAGTGCTTGGAATTTTATTGATTACAACCTCACTTTACCACGGCGCTTTGGGACTTCGGGTTGTTATCGAAGATTATATTTCAAACAAAACCAAAATGCATTTTTATATTATGCTAGTAAATTTTCTTTCGATCGTAACCTCTGTAGCAGCGGTTATATCAATAATCAGACTTCACTT
>Ga0214919_10004542_pt1 | contig 20274 bp, 18 predicted proteins | sample LL1503_MetaG_FD_177994 | JGI IMG/M metagenome (GOLD analysis project Ga0214919, IMG submission 177994) | Freshwater microbial communities from Lake Lanier, Atlanta, Georgia, United States - LL-1503 | ecosystem: Environmental > Aquatic > Freshwater > Lake | place: USA: Georgia | collected... | reverse complement strand
AGCCGCAACCCGCTAAACTACAAAAAACAATATGATTCTCATTATCGGATACCTCATCGTCATCGGAGCTACACTTGGAGGGTTCATGATGGCAGGTGGAAACCCCATGCTCCTAATGCAAGTATCGGAATTTGTCAGTATCGGTGGCATTGCGATCGGTTTAGTAGTTATTGCCAGTCCGTTAGCTCTGCTCATAGCCCTAGTTGGAAAAATTAAGGTCGCTTTGAAAAATGAAGCCGTTTCGAAATCGGAATTCATCGACCTATTAAAGTTGCTATACGAACTTTTCTCTAAAGCACGTCGAGGTGGACTCATCGCGATCGAAGATGACGTCCTCGCCCCTAAAGATAGCCAGATTTTTTCAAAATACCCCTCCTTCATTAATCACCCTGAACGCGTTGAGTTTCTTTGTAACAGCCTCAAACCCATCATTGACGGTCGCCTCAAACCGGAGCAGCTTTCAACCATGCTTCAAGGCGACTACGACGCTAAAGAAGAGGAAGCCTCCCACCCCGTTCATGTACTCAACCTTCTGGGCGACTCGCTCCCAGGTATTGGTATCATCGCCGCTGTAATGGGAATCATTAACACCATGGCATCTATTAGCGATGGCCCTGAAGCCGTGGGCGAGCATGTGGCCGCCGCGCTCGTGGGCACCTTCCTCGGCGTTTTGGGCGCTTATGGATTTGTGAATCCACTCAGCGCCCGTATCAAACTCAACAACTCGGTGGAGATGCAATACTTCGCCGTCATTATGAAAGGCGTTGTGGGCTTCACCGGCGGAATGTCTCCGATTATGGCAGTGGAAGCCGCTCGCCGTGCCATCGACCCACATACACAACCCACCTCGGATGAAGTCGAAGAAATGGTCAAAAATATCGGCTCCAGCTCTGGAAGCAACTAACCATGGCAAAGAAAAAAGACGAACACCACGGCGGGGCATGGAAGGTCGCCTACGCGGACTTTGTTACCGCGATGATGGCCCTTTTCATGGTGCTCTGGATTTGCGCCCAGAAACCGGAGGTCCTTGTCTTGGCGTCGCTTTATTTTAAGGATCCGACGCACAAACCCAATCCTACCACGATCGGGCTGATGCAAAAGGAAATGCAGGCGGCTCAAAAAGACAACGAAGTCAAAGACCAGAAAGAACCCATCAATGAGGGATTCCTCCGAGCGATCGCGAAGGATTTTTATCGCCTTCTCAATATCAAAGACGACGAAAAACCTCCGATTGATATCAACATCACCTCGGATGGCCTTAAAATGACCATCTATGACCGATCAAAAAAACCCATCTTCAAGGATAACACCACAGAAACGACGGATTGGGGCACATTCGTTTTCCAGAATATGGCTTGGCTCGTGGAGCGTCATAATTTCCAAGTCATGATTGATGGTCACACCCCAACCGGAATGGATTTCGGAACGAAGAAAAACTACACTTCATGGGAACTATCCGCCGATCGAGCCAATGCCATCCGTCGGCTCATGGAATACTACGCTGTCGCTCCAAGAAAAATGAAGAGGGTCACCGGTTTTGGCGACACGGATAATTTACCGAACGTCCCTTCTGACTCCGAAGACAATGATCGCATTACAGTGAGTCTCTCGCTGACACAAATGCCCTCACCCACCCCAACTCCACAGGCCTCCGCAACGCCTGCTGCTAAAAAATAAAAGCCGCAATGAAGGATTTTCTCCAAGGCCGCGCCTCTCTCGATAACGCCCGCACCAAGCCCCAAGGCAGCGACTCGGCCAGCCACTTTCCGCCAATCGCACACAACGCAACAACCGTTACTTCAGGTAATGCAGGCTCAAATGGCGTCGCTCAGGACATCTCCCTCGATTCCACCGGATCAGACAGTTGCGGGCAGGAACCCAAGATCGATCTCGTTCATGATAGTGAAGGCCGCATAGGGCACATCGTTGTTACATGCCGTTGCGGGGATCAGATCACCCTCCAGTGCAATTACTGAAAAGATGCGCCGCATTTCCAATGCCGCGCTGATTTTTCTTATCCTCTCATCGAGATGTTGGGCTCAGTCACCCGCCAACTTTGAACCGATCGTCAATACAGGCCCCATTCGCGCCGCACAGGCGACTCCCGTCTCAACGTCGTTGGCTCTAGCTAGCGCAGCAAAGGATTTGCCCGCTACACAACGCAATCAAGTCACCCAAGCCGCACTCTCGATCATTCTTCTCAACAAGTTCAATAGGCTACTCCCCCCCTCACTTAGTTCCCAACAACTCGATCATTTAAGCAGCATCTTCATCACGGCAGAACCAAACGAAGCCAACCAAGCTTCTGCGGCACAGAAACTCCCTCCCGCTGACACATTAGTCTTCGATGGCTCCAAATTATCTGGTGGGAACTTTCGATACATCGATGCCATGTTCGGGATGGATGGCTACCCCATCGCCTTCGATCGCGAGCTACCAGCGTGGATTTTGCCCCTAACCCCCTCCGCCGCTAAAGGACTCGCAAGCAGTCAGCAAAATTTTGGCTCCCAACCACCGGACGCCGATCTGGCAGAACTCACAAATCGCATCTACCAAGCCAATGTCGCTTCTAACCTAGCGGCAGATGGGATTTTTCTTCGACCGTATGCGGGCCGTGTGGACGACCTTTATTACCACCTCGTTCAGAATTCGGAGAGCAGCCATATGCTTGATTATTTCACCCTCCTTGACAGCCTTCCCCCACGCCAATACAGCCCTATCACGGGAACGAGATCGCCACAGGATGTTCCTCCAAGCCGGGTCAACATGAGCGATATCCTTTCTGCTGGCAGCTTCCGCGCCGTCCAGACTTTTCGAACAGAGAATCCACTCGCCAACATTCGCAATCCATTCAAAGGCCTCGCCGTTCGCATCCTCCCCGTTCTCGGTGATACCATACTCAAAATAAAACCCGGCGAGGAATGGCAGGTCTCGCGCGAAAACATGCGCAGAGCGATGAACGACCCACGTCGATTCACGCCAGAAAAAGTCCCCCCGATGTTCAATGATCCCAGCCGATTTTTGGGTTGGAATGATCCGCGCTACATTCGTGTAAGCAAAAAAAAGAAACCGAAAAATCCTCTGATTGAAGAGATCCAGAAAATCGACTTTGAGTCCCCTCTTCCAGAAATGACGTTTGAGCCCACCGGCAACGAGCTTCTCAAAGGCAACGATCTTTACGCCAACGAAACGGACATCGCTGAAGAAGACAGCAACGCCGCACTCCTACGCGACCTCGGCATGCCTTCGCAACCCACGATGCCAAGTTCTCAGCCGTCTGAAACACCAGCAAAACAACCTACGCCAGCTCCAAATATCCCCTCCCCATCTCCCCCTCTCCTAGTGCGCGAAGAGATTAATTCCATTTCGAACCCCATACCCGACGAACCCACAGCGACAGCAACCCCGAAACCAGCAAGTGATCCCTCGCCGGAACCCTCAACCGCACAGGTCAAAGCCACCCCTGACATCCCAGAAGCGGCAAAGATTGCCGATGCAGATAATCCACCCACTCAAACTACCCCAATACTTCCCTCCCCAGAATCCCCACCCCCCGCCGCTCAATATAGCGCTGTCGATTTCATTGCCAAAATACCAGCAGAACACATTGCTTCCCCTTCCCCCACGCCAGCAAACGCTCTCCCCCCGCCAACCTCCCCCCAACTGGCCGATGCCACCCCAGAGCCTCAAGTAAAAAAAGCGATAGCGATCACCCAAAATCTTCCAACTCCACCCACCCCCCAAAAACCTGTCGAAGGCCCACTCGAGGAGACCCAGCACCCCACTGCTCAACCCAGCGCTGTCGATTTTATTGCCGAAATGCCTGCGGAACGAGTCCCGGAATCTCGCAACGGTGCCTGCCAAGTGGCCGTACTCACTCCAACCGCTCGCGAGGCGGTTGCCTATCTCAAAAAAGTGGCTGCCAGCGATCTCGCCCTCTGCGAGAATCTCGCCGAGTCGAAACGAATCGACTGCGTGATCCGTTGGCTGGGCGATCTGGTGCAACCCTTTGATTCCAGCCTGAGTGAGTCCCCACAATCCGCAGAAGTCAAAAAAATCGAACCTCTCATACGGGAAGCCAGAGACGAAGTGGTGACACTTCTGAAGCGACGCGAAACCCTACAGCCCGCCCGCATCAAAGAGCTTAAAGATCGATCGGATGCACGAAAGGCTTTGGAGAATGAAATCCAAACCACACGCCGTGATCAATTGGCTAAACTCACCGGCATAGGGGCCTGAATCCTATCTCGCGGAAACACACATATCCCTGCACCGAAAACTCTGAAATAGAGGTCTTGTTCAGCCCCAAAGTCTCGAATAAAAAACAACCATGAGCACGAAACCACTCACAGGGCACGAAACACCAGGCGACCCATGCTGCATCGTTGTTTTTGGGGCCTCAGGCGACCTCACGAAGCGCAAACTCATGCCGGCGCTTTATAATCTCAAAGCCCTCAAACTCCTCCCAGAAAACTTTGCCCTCATCGGCGTGGCTGTCACCGAAAGCAATGATGATCAATATCGCGAAAAGATCACATCGGACATCAAGCAATTCGCCACCCGCGATGTCGATAATGAGGAGTGGGATGATTTTTCGAAAAGAAGCTACTACCTGTCGGGCGATTTCAACAGCCCAGATACCTTCAAAAATCTCAGCCTCAAAATCACCGAGATTCAGAAACAATGGAATCTCCCAGGGAATATTTTATTCTATCTTGCAGTGGCTCCGACTTTCTTCGGCAAAGTCGTAGAGCAACTCAGCCTCGTCGGCCTTACGACCGAATCCGACGGCGCGTGGAAACGGATCATTATCGAGAAACCCTTTGGACATGACCTCGCAAGCGCAAGAGCTCTCAATACCTCACTCAGCGAGCGCGTCAAAGAATCCCAAATCTACCGTATCGATCATTATCTCGGAAAAGAAACGGTTCAAAACATCATGGTCTTCCGTTTCGGAAACAGTGTTTTTGAGCCGATCTGGAACCGACGCTACATCGACTACGTGCAAATCACCGTCGGCGAGCAACTCGGCGTGGAACTCCGAGGAGGGTATTACGATCAATCCGGAGTCACCCGCGACATGGTCCAAAACCACATTCTTTCTGTCCTCTCACTGGTCGCCATGGAGCCCCCAGCCTCGATCTCCGGTGACAGTGTTCGCAATGAGAAAGTGAAAGTACTCGAAGCCATTCGCCCGATGGAACCGGAGGAAATTCTCGCCAACACGGTGCGTGGACAATACGGACCCGGCTTGATTGATGGCATACACGTGCCCGGATATCGCTCGGAGCCCAATGTGAACCCGCAGTCCAACACGGAGACCTTCGTGGCAATGAAACTCATGGTCGAAAACTGGCGCTGGGCTGATGTGCCTTTCTTCATCCGCAGCGGCAAGCGCCTCGCCGCTCACACCACGCAGATCGTTATTGGATTTCGCCGGACCCCGCTGCTGCTGTTCGGAAAAGATGTTGATAGTAACATCATGCCGAACCGCCTCGTGATCCATGTCCAACCTGATGAAGGTATCACGATGGATATTCACGCGAAGCGTCCAGGACCCGGTGTCGCGATCGCCAATGTTCCCCTAGATTTCAGTTACAAGGATTTTGGCGAAACAACGGCAGCGACAGGCTACGAGACCCTTCTCTACGATTGCATGATCGGCGATATGACGCTCTTCCACCGCTACGACAGCGTGGATGCGTCCTGGCGGATCGTAGATCCTATCCTTGACGTCTGGCAGGCGCTCCATCCGAGGGATTTTCCAAATTATGCCGCTGGCACATGGGGCCCCGAAGCTGCCGACAAACTCATCGAGAAATCTGGGCACAGCTGGCACCATTATTTCCTCAACAAATAATGCCGAATCAATCCCACCTGATTCTTGCCGGCGATATCGGAGGCACGAAATCGAATATAGCCCTCTTAAGTATCGTGGGCGATAAGCTTTCGCTTCTGCGAGAACAACGCTTCGCCAGCGCCGCCTATCCAAGTCTCAATGCCATCCTTCACGAATTTCTTGGGAACGACGCACCGGCCATCCTCGGTGCAGGATTTGGAATTCCTGGGGTTGTTATCAATGGACGTGCCAAACCCACAAACCTCTCCTGGGGCGTGGATGCCAAAGAAATCTCGCTGGAATTCGGCATCCCTCACGTGAGCGTGCTCAATGATCTTGCCGCCAACGCCCACGGAATCTCACGCCTTTCTGCAAACGATTTTGCCGTGATCCAGAATGGAGATCATGGGGCCAAAGGCAATCGATGCGTCGTTTCCCCGGGAACCGGTCTAGGCGAGGCTGGTCTCTTTTGGGATGGCTCACGCTATCACGTCTGGGCCTGTGAAGGTGGTCATACGGACTTCGCTCCTAGAAATGAGCTGGAAATCGCTTTACTCGAATACCTCATGAAACAATTCGGCCACGTCAGCGCAGAACGCATCGTATCCGGAATGGGAGTGAACAACATCTACAATTTCCTGCGAGACACAGGAAGGGGAACGGAGCATCCCTCCGTAGCTGCCGACATGAAATCCCATGAAGCTGGCGCAGTCATCTCGAAATATGCCGACTTAGGAACCTGCCCGATGTGCGCCCAAACGCTCGATATTTTTATCGCTTGCCTCGCTGCCGAAGCCGCAAACATGTCCTTAAAAACAATGGCCACTGGCGGTGTCTTTCTCGGAGGCGGTATACCAGTCAAGCTTTTGTCACGAATTCAGAGCCCGTCTTTTCTCCACTCCTTCAATGACAAAGGGCGTCTATCCCCTCTCATGGAAAACACACCGGTCTATGTGATACTCAATGACCAAGCCGCATTGCTTGGAGCCGCCCACTTCGCCCTTGACAAATCGGTCGGCCATTGAGATATGTCACCTCTCACACAAGTCAGTTCAATAATGGCAACCGAGATCGTATTACAAAAGGGGATTACTTGGATTATTGACCAATTTTCTGGTGTGAACGGAATGAGATATACTGCCAAAATGGATTCAGTTATTGCCTCTTTTCAAAACATAAAGAAAACACGCCCCCACTCACGTTTTGACGTACTGGACAGCGTGTTAAGATGAGCGAGCTTCCACCCAAAACCGCAGTTGGTTCACGCGCAAATCAGAGAGGCGACAAGAAGGCTCCTCCATCCCACGACCTGCACTTTAAAGAACAGGAAGATCATTTTATTGATCACGAGCCACTTCCAGATCACGACTTTTACAACTCGCTGCCGACACCCAGAGAAGTTATCCTTTCGCGACTTAAGGATCCTCGGGTTAATATTCCCATTGTCTTAATCACGTTCATTGTCCTTGGTTGGCTTTTTACTCCTGTTTTACTCGATACCATTAATACTTGGCGCGCGAATGAACTCATGGGCCTTTGCGATACTGCCGTCGACAAGGGCAAGGTAAAGGAAGCCCTAGCACTTATTCAAAAAGCTAATGCCCTTGCCCCAAACAATGAGTTCATTCTGCGAAAGTCTCAACTCTTGAACGCCGCCTTGGGCGATACCGCTGCTATCGCCGAGTTACAAACGCTGATGGTGGATGGTCTCGCCAACAACGCTGAACTACTCACTCTCGCCGAACAATCAATCAAAGCTGGGAAGCCTCGCATGGCTCAGGCCGCGATTGATAAAATCACGGACGAGCATTCTGCGCGGAAGATCTCTATTGAAATGCAGCTCATTACACTTTCAGGCAATCCAGCCGCAGCCGTAGACCTTGCAAAAAAATCCCTACCAGAACTTTCTACACCCGATGCCGAAAAAATCCTGCTCGCCACGGCAGATTTGCTTTTGAAATCAGACACGAAGTCGAGTCAGGATATTCTTATCCCCCTCTCCAAGAAAACGGATACCACCGGCATCGAAGCTCTCCGCTTACTCGCAATCCAACAAATCTCGCATGCGGAAAATAGCGCGATCCTCCCCGCCGAAATCGCAGCCAAAATCCAAGCCCACCCGCTCCATACGAGCGATGATGCCCTCTTGGTTGCCGAACTCCATATTTTAGAGAAACCCGAAGACAAAAAGAAAATCATCGCCGATCTCGCTGCGTCCCGCTACTCGGCTCCAACGCCCGAAGCCATTGCGTTTGCTCGGTGGCTCAATCGCCGCATGGACTACCAAGAAGCCATTGATTTCATCGGCAAAGACCGGGCTCTATCCAACTCCGCGTGGCTTCTTGTCTATCTCGACGCCCACGCCGGACTCGATCGCTGGGGAGATGTATTCACCCTTCTTGATGCAGACACCGTAGTGGACCTTTCCGACAGCATAAGACTTCTCTTTCTGGCACGTGCCGCAAAAAAAGCGGGGAAAGAAATAGAGGCCGATGACCTCTGGCGGGAAATGCAACAGAACTTGGCATTTGAAAAACCCGAGATCGCTTCGTTTGTCGCTGCCTACACAATGCGTATCGGTGAGCCTGAGCAGTCGATCAAAGCTTACCGAGTTCTCGCTCGTCGCAGGGATACCTCATTGGAAGGGTATCTCGGTATCACACGCAACTGGCCTAAAAATGACCCCGCTGCCAATCTCCTATCCGTCTATGATGAGTTTCTGGAATCCTTCCCCAACCTCACAGGCCAACAAGTCGAGAAAGCCTACCTCGAGCTTCTTGCTGAAAGGGACACCCCAGAAACAGCAGCGAAAGCATTGAGTCTTCTTAAACATTCTCCCGATTCACTCCCAGCCATAAGCGCCGCTGCACTCGGACTCCTCAAATTAGGCGATATTGAAAAAGCCAATGCCATTTATAACGAAGAAAAAATCGATTGGCCAAAAGCGAAGGATTCTTGGAAATGCATTCGCGTTGCCGTTCTTCAAGCTTCAGGAAAAATCCAAGAAGCCGAGAAACTCGCCTCCACCATCAACAAGTCCCAAATCCGACCCGAAGAACTTAAGTTGCTACCAACGCTTCGATAGCAATCGGCTTCAGGCAGACCTGATGAGGCTTCATGCCCATCGCTCGGAAGGTTTTTTCAAAGGCGGTCTCCACTGTTTCCCTGCCATCTTCCCATGGCAATTCGTTCCATCCGACCCGAGTCAAATCTCGCATTTCGCAAAAGTACGACTCGCAATCGGTCATTAATCGCAATGTCCCGTTGGGACGCAGTACACGACGAATCTCCTCGAGAAAAGAAACCTGAAATACCCGCCGCCCAGCATGACGTCTCTTCGGCCATGGATCAGGAAAATACAAATGAAAAGTAGTCACACTTGCGGATGGCAGAAGTTTTTGTAGAGGCTCTGCACCCAGTCCTTGAACTGCAAACGCATTCGCAAGACCAAGGCGCCCGATCTTTCGGAGACATTTATTCACTCGATCCGCCTGTTTCTCCAAACCCAGAAAATTAGTGCCCGGATTCATTGCCGCCATGCCGATAAAAAAGGCCCCTCGATGACAACCGAAGTCCACCTCCAACGGCGGGGCACTGGCTTCTGTCCACGCAGGCGGAATCGTTACCACTTCATCAATCTTGTGATTCATTGTTTGTCAAAGGAGACCAATTCTCCGAACACGTAGCCAACAAAAATATTTACCTCGGCACGAAGGGGGATTCGATCACTGTCATTCGATATCCAGATTTTCCCTGATTGAAATTTATCGTGGGGCTCGAGGATGTTCCCTTTTTTCACATTCACGCGCTGGATAGTAAGGTCCAGTTTGATGGCCTCTCTCGTTTGACCAGCTACCTCAATGGCCTCGGTACCCAGCGATTTGACGCGGGCAAGGAATGGAGCCCCTCCCGGATAGATCACCACAGCAACCTCGTCGCCGGCCAGTAATCGCTGGCTGCGTATAAAGAACATTCCAGCAAAAAGATCTCTCGCAGGCACAATTTTCACTCGACGCCACTTCGCTGGAGATTTCCCCTGTCTTGTGGAATCACTCAGACTCCAGAGTTCACCAAGCGCACCGACAATCGAGGTCGTGAGCGTCCGGTCGGAATACGTCTCCACCAAATCGGAGCGATGGGTCTGAAAGTCAGGAGGAAGGAAAAGCGACGTGAACACGGCGTCGAGTTGATACAATAATCTCACTGCGCCATACGTACCACCATTGGCATTTAGGCAGACCATGTCATCATGGCGGGTGACAGAAACCCAAGCCCGCGCAGCCTCAATCTCGGACCATCCGAGACGATACTCCGCGTTAAAGGAAGGGGAATCTGGAAAATCCCCAGCGGTTTGCGCTTGAACCCCCGCCTCCCATCCCGCATGCATGGGAGCACTCGCGAAAAGCAAAGCTGCGAGCAAATTCCTCACGTGCGAGGAATCAGCGACTCGAGACCTTCGCTCAGAAACCAACCCCTTGCGCCCCCTGGCAACTGGCCGTAGATCCAGCGTCCACGCTCAGAAATCACAGTGACCACGCTCCCCGGAGCTAGCTTGGTGAGTTTCTCGGAGTTATCGACAGGTGCGTTGAAAACCACACAACCCGACGAGGAAAGAACGTAGGATTGATGACTGAACTCGATGCGGGGATCACAAAACCAAGCAAGAGCGACCATCGAAACACCACTGAAAATCAAAGACGCTGCAAAAATCAGGCGCGCACGCACTCGGGAACCTGCCAAAGTCAGAAATAGTCCAATCCAAGACACCACAACACCCGTGATCAGAAGAGCATTAAGTGGCACTTTGCTAACGAGATTCACTTTCCAATCGGAGGGATCAGGTGGAATGCCAAGAGCCAGATTGGCCTCAGATAATGCCTTCCGTGCAGTTTCAAATCGGGGATCCAGAATCAACGCCCGACGGAAATTCAAGGCCGCTGACGCTGGATTCGCCGATTTCATGGCTGACTCGCCCAATTCAAAATACACAGATGCCGAGGGGCGCTCCGTTTGGAGATGTTTCTCAAATAAGCGAATGGCTTCAGCGTGCTCGCCATTGGCGGCGCGAGATCTGGCATCAGAGAGATCATCACCCCAACCCGAGAAGGCCCCACTCAACAATATCAGTGCCACAATTCCACTTCGGAGGGTGCTTGGTATTTTATTTCGCATATTGAGAAACAAGACGGGTAAGGACCTGCATGACGCGCCCACGCTCATCCGCAGTCGGCTTCGCCAAGGCAATCGGAGAATATTTGGATTCCGCAATGCGCTCCGAGAGGGACCGAAGGACTTCGGCGTCCGCGTTGGGAATCCCCTCCCCCAAGCTCTCTGGATCAGCCCCACCTAGGGAAGCAAGACAGTCTGCCGCCTGATCGTAAAAACGCCCATCCTCACAGGCCTCCAAATCGGCAATCAGTCGCTTGAGGCGTCCGGCCTCCGACCTCCTGCACATCCATGCCGATCGAAGGAGTTTTTTCACTAAAACATAAACCAGCGCGAGCCCCCAAACGGTCGCTACGGCCAAATTGAGGAGAAGGAAGAAGGGCTGTTTGAAAAGGGGCGTCCAACTCGAGTCCCCACCGAGGTGAACAACCGACCGCGATGCTCTGGATTCTGGCTTTGGCGTTGGCGAGGGGGTAACGTTCCCAACTGGGCTTGCTTCCGGCTTCGCCTCACCGGCTTTTGCCTCAACGTCAAAGGGAGCTTGAGTGAGCGTTTCATATTTCCCCGTGGCCGGATCGAGATAGCTGAACTTAAGGCCTGGTGTTTTGATCCGATCTTGCTTGGCGATGAGAACGAACTCGAAGGTCTTCGTTCCTGTAAAATGAATCGCATCCGCAGGCTCAAACTTGTCCGTGGGCGGATAGGATCGCCAACCTTCGTCATCGGTCAATTCCGGTGCGCCCATGGCATCAAAGTTCCCCTGTCCTGTAACGAGAACCTTGATGGTGATAGGATCACCTGGCGCCGCTTTTTTGGGATTGGCGCTCGCTTCCATCTTAAACTTACCGATCGCGCCAGAGAAATTCTCGGGTTTTCCCTCCTTCGGCAAAGGAACCACCTCCATTGTGACAGGCTTTGTATCGATGCTCACATCCCGACTGCTCGTAAACATGCCCGGCGGCAAGGCTCCGCCAAACTGCTGAAAAATATCAGCGAAGCCAGGAGGCGGGCTTCCCGGAACCTGCAAGCGGGCCTCCAGACTGGATGTAGGAATCTCGAGCGCACCGGACTTCACGGGTGTGATTCCTGTTTGAAAACCAAAAACAACATAATTTTCTCCGTTAACTATCTGCTCACGCTTAGGAACATGGGAGAGCTTTTGAGCGGTGAATCCCTCGCCTCCGAAATTCGGGCGATCTCCCACCTCGCCGCTGATCCGGGAATTAAAGTAATACCGCAACTCGGCCGGAACCACCTCACCCACGTAAGCCTTCTTTTTCGAGAGAAGAAGATCCCCAAAATAGGGCGTTACTTGTCCTGCGGGAGGCTGCACGTCCGAGCGAGTCGAGGGGGCATTGGGAAGAGGCTGAGGCGCAGGTAGCGCAGGTGGAGCCCCCGCCATAACGGAGAGTCGGGCAGGAGCTGTTTTCAGCGTTTTTTTATCCACCTTCACCTCAATCGGCGGAATCGTGAACTCACCGGCATTCAAGGGCACCACCGAATACGTGTAGGTCAGAGAAGATGTCACCTTGAAATTATTCATTTCAAATCGCGTGGCCCGACCAAAGAGCTCAATACGCAGACCTGCTACATCGAGCGTTTGAGGCACCTCCGCATTTCTGCTGTCACGAACCGTCACAACCAACTCGACAGGCTGCCCGACAGAAGTACTGGGACTGCTCAAGCCCGCTGTAGCCTCTTGCGCCTGAAGACCAGCTAAGGCCGCTAAAAGCAATCCCACCCACAAAATGACAACGCGCATTTTCATCGATCTTAATTTTACCAGTCGCGGAGCACTTCTTGCGAGGTTTGCTGCTCCATCATGTTGACTTTCTCCTCCTCGTTCCGAAGAGAGTTGAGAAGGCCCCTCGCTTGGGCTGGAGTCATCTGCCCATCTTTCTCCTCCTCACCTCCAGCAGCGCCTTGTTCCGGCTTTTGATTTTCAGGCGAGGGCTTGGGCTCATCCGGCTTGGAACTCTTTAAATCTCCCTCCTTCTTTTCACCAGGCGTAGGTGATGGAGCAGGAGATTTCTGGTCATTCTTTTTGTCAGATTTGCCCTCGTCCTTTTTCGAGTCCTGTGGCTTTTTGTCTTCAGACTCTTTGGGATCTTTCTGGTCCTCTTTTTTATCCTCAGGCTTTTGCTCGGAGTCCTTCTTGTCCTGATCACCCGATTTTTCCTTTTGGTCTTGATCTTTCTTATCTTGGTCTTTGCCCTGATCGTCCTTCTGATCCTTCTGATCCTTCTGATCCTTCTGATCCTTCTGATCCTTCTGATCCTTCTGATCCTTCTGATCCTTCTGATCCTTCTGATCCTTCTGATCCTTCTGATCCTTTTTGTCTTGTTGCTCCTGTTTTTCGAGATCCTTCAGAAGCTTTTCGACGATATCGCGATTTTCTTTGGCCAATTTATTTGCGGCATTGAGCTTCAGCGCTTCGGAGTAATGCTCAATGGCACTTTTCCAGACCGTCTTCTTAGCATCGTTTTCCTTCGCAGCCTCACCGGTCCGAACAAGAGAGTTGGCGAGGTTGTAGGACGCTTCCTCTCGGAGCTTTTTATCTTCGGAGAGAAGCGCCTTCGTGAAATGCGAAATGGCTTGGTCAAATTTTCCCGACTTGTAAGCGGCCGCGCCGGCATTGAATTGCAATGGGCGCGAATCCGGTTCGGCTTGGAGCCCTTTTTCAAATGCCGCTCCGGCCTGCTCGTATTGCCCCGCCATGTAATCTTGAAGCCCGTTGGTTCCAGCGTGGCCCATGGAAGTGGTCGTAAAAAACGAGGCGAGCACCGCCAATGCCAGCGGCACCTTCCGGCGTCGATCACCTGGAAGAACGGAGAGCATCAGACAAAAAACTGCAACCCCAAGCGGCCATTGGTAACGCTCTATAGGCTGACGGGAAGTGAAGACTCCGTTCTCGGTGAGCTCCATTGGCTCGATGCCTTTTTGGAATATTTCCTTGGCGGCATCGGGACCGATGGACACAAAAAATCCGCCTGTCGCCTGGGCGATTTCGTTCAATCGACCGGTATCCAACTTGGAATTCACAGGCTTACCTGAAGCATCGCGCACGAAATCCTGCCGCCCATCTTGAGTTCGCACTGGAATAAGTGATCCAGCTGCCGAGCCGATCCCGACAGTGAAAATGCGAATCCCTTCCGAGGCGGCCTGCTTGGCTGCAGCGATTCCATCGGCATCCAACTCCTCGCCATCGGTTAAAATCACCAGCGCCCTAGTCTGTCCCTCAGCCTTTCCAAAGGCCTCCCTTGCTGTGGCTATGGCGGCAGCGATATTCGTCCCACCCTTCGGAATCACATTTGTGTCCATCTCATCCAGCGAATTGGTCACGGCCGAGTAATCCAATGTGAGTGGCGCTTGCAAAAAAGCGGAACCGGCAAAGGCAATAAGCCCCACGCGATCCCCCTTAAGAAATCTCATAAGATCTTGGCTAAAAAGCTTAGCCCGTGTGAGACGATCGGGTGCGATATCTGTGGCCAGCATGCTTTTCGAGGTATCCAACGCAATCACCACATCGCGGCCCTTCTGTTTGGTTTCCTTTTCAATAAAACCATAGCGAGGTTGGGCGAGAGCGAGAATGACGCCCGCAAGCGCCAGCAAGAGCAAAAGCGCCCGAAAAACGCGTCGCGACACACTCACTGACCCCGCAAGCTGATCCCGCAAACGAGGGGCCACGACCTTGGCAATGAGCGCACGACTGCGACGGTGCGACCACACGTAAACACCCGCTAGTGCTGGCAGCAACGCGAGGCACCATATCCATTGGGGATTACCGAATATCAGGGCAGTCGTCTCCATAGGGTTTGGGAAAGCAGCATTTCAAGGAGCAGGCAAGCGAGCCCGGGGATGAGGAACCATTGAAAGAGGTCACGATATTGCGCAGTCTTTTCGACTTCGACCTTGGATTTCTCAAGCTTGTCGATCTCTCCGAAGATGGTTTTGAGGGATTCGGTATCTGTCGCACGGAAAAATTTTCCGTTGGTGATTGTCGCGATTTCTTGAAGCACCTTCTCGTCGAATTTCACAAGTACGTTGCGATAAACAGTTCTTCCAAATGCATTCGTCATCGGAAAAGGGGCTTCCCCCTCGGTTCCAGCACCGATTGCATAAATGCGGATTCCCAGAGTTTTCGCTGCCTCGGCAGCCGTGAGAGGCATGACTTTTCCAGCATTGTTGTCGCCATCGGTGAGAAGAACGATGAGCTTGGTTTTGGCTTCCTTGTCTTTCAGACGATTCGCGGCAGAGGCGATGGCGGACCCCACTGCGGTGCCATCCTCAACAAGACCGATCCGCAGGCGATCAAGGTTTTGAATCAACCAATCGTGATCCAGTGTGAGTGGACTCACCAAATACGGCCGACCCGCAAAAGCGACAATGCCAATGCGATCATTCGGTCGCTCACGAATAAATTGTTCAGTCACCCGCTTCACCGCCTCGATACGGTTCGCTCGCGTATTCCCTATCGTAAAATCCTCCGCCAACATCGATCGAGAAACATCCAGAGCGAGCATGATATCGACGCCGGTTGCCTGCACGCGCGACACCACACGACCGAGTTGAGGGCGAGCGAGGGCGATAACAAATAACCCAAGACTCAAATAGACAAGCCCAGCCAGAATCCCGCCGGCCTTGGATCGGCGGCGTTGACCGATCTTAGCGAGCGTGGCCGTGGTAGAAAACAAGACTCCCGCCGTGCCTCCAAACTTTCCCTTCAAGTAGGAAAGCAAGGGAACCACCAAAAGCAGGCAAAGCAGCCAAGGATTGGCAAAAGAAAAGTCTCTCATCGCGCCAACTTCCCTTCTTTGACATTGCTGGACGGAACCTCACCACGCACAAATCGCACCGCCGTTTCAAGAAGATCGAGCATTTCGGCCTCACCAGCCTCAGCGCGAGCAAACTTCAACAAATCGGTCCTCTCGAGCAGCACGGATAAGCCTGCTTTTTCATTGTCTGTGAAAAGAGCGTGATCCGCGATCGACTGCAGAAACTCAATGGAAGTCTGGCGCGTGGCAGAGAGTCCATGCTCGGACTGAATGTAACTCCGGACATCGTTTGATACCTCAACACCAAAAGTGTAGGGATCAGATCCAGCTATCTGGTCGCGTAGCGCGCTCAATGCCGCGATAGCCCGCTCGCGGTTGGTAAGAATACGGCTTTTGCGTTTAAGCAAACGCTTCGCCACATAAATGAGTCCCACCAAAATCACCAAAAGTGCAAAAGCGGCGCAAATCGTCATCCATAAGGGATAGGGCCAGAACCAGACTGGGCCTGCGATATCGTTGATCGGAACTGGAGTTGGTGCGGGTGGGTTCATGCAGCCATGCGACGCTCTCGTTGAACAAAGAAAGTCCGGATCGCAATGAGGTAGTCTTCCGTTGTGGATAGGGGGACGATATCAATACGCCGACTACGGAAGAGGGATTCGAGACTACGGCGATGATCGTTGTTTGCGCTTAGCAACCCACGCCTCACCGCCTTGCTGCTCGTATTAATGTCGATCTGCGCTCCTGTTTCAGCATCTTCTAGGGTGATGATGCCGATGTCAGGGATTTCGCTTTCGCCGGGGTCGGTGACCGGCATTGCCACGAGATCATGGCGCCGACTGGTCACATTGAGAGCCTTGGTGAAATCAGGCGCTAGAAAGTCCGAGATCATGAAAACCACAGCCCTGCGGCTAATAACCCGGTTCATATACTCCAACGCGACGGAAAGATTAGTCCCCTTGCCCTTAGGCTCAAAATAAAGCATCTCTCGAATCAACCTCAAAGTATGAAGGCGCCCTTTTTTCGGCGGAATAAAAAGCTCCACTTCGTCGGAGAATAGCAACAACCCGACCTTATCGTTGTTATTAATAGCGCTGAAAGCCAGCAAGGAAGCGACCTCGGCGGCAAGTTCCCGCTTGCTCAACTCCACGCTACCAAAAATACCAGATGCACTCACGTCCACCAAAAGCATCACCGTCAATTCCCGCTCTTCGGTGAATTTCTTAATATAGGGCGCATTCATACGCGCGGTGACATTCCAGTCGATCGCTCGTATTTCATCGCCTGGCGCATACTCGCGCACATCCTCAAAATTCATGCCACGGCCTTTGAATACGCTGTGATACTGACCTGCGAAGGTCGAGTTCACAAGCCGACGGGTTCGCAGCTCAATGCGGCGGATTTTTTTGAGAATCTCCTTAGGATCGCGAGTCATGAATGACGGATTGAAGGTGGCGGTGAGGAACTGCGAACCTTTTAGGGCACCTGAACTCCAGCGAAAATCTTCTCGATCACCATTTCTGTCGTCACGGCTTCGGCCTCCGCCTCGTAACTCACGCCAATACGGTGGCGCAACACATCCATGCCAACGCTCTTCACGTCCTGAGGTGTCACGTAGCCTCGACCCGCAATGAAGGCATTCGCCTTGGCCGCCAGTGTGAGGAAAATCGTCGCTCTCGGGGAAGCTCCATAGCGGATCATCCCATCCAGCTTCAAATTGCAGGAGGCAGGATCGCGAGTGGCCCAAACGATGTTCACTATGTAGTCCTTCACCCGATCGTCCACATAGATATCGTTCACCACGCCACGGGCGCGAATGATGTCCTCGGGCCCAACGACGGCGTCCACATTGAGCTTTGGCGATGACGTCGCCATCGCGTCCAAGATCGAACGCTCCTCTTCGCGAGTCGGATATCCCACATGCACCTTAAGCATGAAACGGTCGAGTTGAGCCTCGGGCAGTTGGTATGTGCCCTCCTGTTCGATGGGGTTCTGCGTAGCCAGAACAAGAAACGGATCCGGAAGAGGAAAGGTCTCTTCGCCGATTGTGACTTGACGCTCCTGCATCGCCTCAAGCAAAGCGCTCTGCACTTTTGCAGGAGCGCGGTTGATCTCGTCGGCCAAAATAAGGTTGGAAAAAATCGGGCCCAACTTGGTCGTGAAGACGCTTTCACGAGGATTGTAGATCATGGTCCCAATGAGATCCGCCGGCAAAAGATCCGGCGTGAACTGGAGGCGCTGAAACCCAGTTCGAATCGAGTTTGCGAGAGTGCGGACAGTGAGCGTCTTGGCCAAGCCAGGGACACCTTCCAAAAGCACGTGCCCATTTGAAAGCAACCCAATCAGGAGGCGGTGTACGAGAACCTTCTGCCCGACGACGACGCGACCGACCTCGTTCACCAGTGGTTCAACCCAGTGTCTGTTTTCTTGGACATGGCGAGTGAGTTCGGATGTATTGATGCTCATATTTACGGATGATTTTTTATTCGGATGGTTTGTTAAAATATCAGTGATGGAGTGTTTCTTTAAGACAGAATGGAGAAAATTTCGTTCAAGAAAATCTTAAACGCTTAGGATGGATCGCAAACAACGCTCCGCTCTCCCCAAATCTGATCTCATCTCGATGCGGGCACCTCTTATTTGACCAAGTAAGGCCCGACATCAAACGTGTCACCGACACTAGTGGAATCAAATCGGGTTTTATCATTCAGCCAAACGGTGAATGTTTTTTTGGAACCATCCTTAAGGAGAACTTCGACGCTGATTATATATTCCCCATCGACCTTGTCCGTACGCACGGCCCCATCGCGGTTAAGAGTAATCTGACTTTCTGAATGCCCGAGAGGCTTAAATTCCTTAGAAACCACAGTCCCAGTCATTTTGGCATCAACAATGGGTTTACCCGTTTGCCAAATCGCAAAAACAATAAAGGCAAATGCCACCACCCCCATTACGATCGATTTCACCCATGTTGAAATAGGGGTTTGCGCTTTAAAAACACGATTGGGTTTGTCGTCCATGGGTGGAACATAACACATCCCCCGACTGGAGTTGAAATCATTTTCTTGAAAGCCAACTGCTCAAAAGGAGCTAGGCTGTATCCACTCGAGCTCCACGGATCCCGGCCTGATATATTGAAATACACCCTCGAGGGTGGCGGGCTCCATTTCGCGGAATGCAAAGGCCGTCTCCGTCTTTACTGAATCTTCCTTGCTTTCACCACCTTTAGTTTGACCACCTTTCGGAATCCCCAAAAAACCACCTAGTTTGGACGCGACTGATGAGTCTTTTTTTGTAGCTGCAAGTTGCTCTACATATATTTCACCCCCATGCTTTTTAAAAAGAAACAAAGATCCTATCGGCACCCCACTAAGGCGCTTGGTTGCGACAACATCGGAAGTGAAATTCACATGGCGAGTACTGGAACCCTCCATCTCAAGTATCAAATCGCGACGATTCACCCCCTTAACGAGTGCTTTCTTTAAAATTCCAGACACTCTGATTTTTTGATTCTTGAGTTTAGCCGCCACCAGAGCTGGGTATTTATCACAAATTAACGCTAGTGCTTTGGAATCAATGGGATTTTTGCTAATACAAGATTCCACTTCCTGACTTGGGGTCAATGAAACAGGCGGCGGCTCCTTCAGAATCCTCCATGCAAAAAAACCAATCGTAGCAAGCAGGGCAATTATGATTATTTTTTTCATTCCATCCAAATTGAAGAGACCAACTCTCGGATAATCCGACCATTCAGATCAAAGAACAACCAAAAATGATGCAACCGCGGGTTACTTCGACCAATCCGACACCATTTGGAAGCCTGCGAAGTAAAAAAACATTTCACTTGGGAAATGCTTTTACCCAGCAGATACAAATGCTAGAAGTGAACGCATGATTGCATTGCTGGCATTGGAAGATGGTCGAGTTTTTCGTGGCGAATCCTTTGGGGCCAAGGGCACTTCGACTGGGGAGATTTGCTTTAATACGTCCATGAGTGGATATCAGGAAATCCTGACCGATCCTTCTTATCGCGGACAAATCGTAGCGATGACCTACCCCGAGATTGGCAACTATGGCGTGAACGAGTTGGACGTGGAGAGCGACATTCCGCAGGTTCGAGGGTTCGTGATCGAGGAGTTGAGCCCCGTGATCAGCAGTTGGCGGGCGGACTGCGGGCTGCACGAATACTTGGAAAAGCACGGTATTCCCGGCATTCAAGGTGTCGATACCCGCGCGCTCACGCGTCACTTGCGAACGAGGGGATCGATGAAGGCCTGCATCACGACAGAAATCACAGACGAGGCAACGGCGATCCTCAAAGCCAAATCCGCGAGCTACGATGGCATTGATTTCGTCAAGGAAGTCAGCACCCACGCCAACTACGAATGGGACAAAGGAACCACCCTCAGTAAAGACTGGGTCCTCCGCTCAGGCTCGGACTCGGTGCAAGACTCGGACGCCAAAGGCAACGTATTTGATCCCCTCCCGCCTGTC